>Ga0316601_100000115_pt1 | contig 29675 bp, 19 predicted proteins | sample OWC_soil_day5_no_FD_207663 | JGI IMG/M metagenome (GOLD analysis project Ga0316601, IMG submission 207663) | Wetland soil microbial communities from Old Woman Creek delta, Ohio, United States - OWC_soil_day5_noCT | ecosystem: Environmental > Terrestrial > Soil > Wetlands | place: USA: Ohio... | reverse complement strand
TAATGATTTCGATATATACATTGCTTTTATCCTGTTCTTAAGGAGTGTGTGCTGAGAGGTACCCTCCGGAAATTTTGGCTGCATTTTTTCACATTTGCTGATAGTTGAAGATACAATTCGCAGCGCTTCTGACAATTCTTCTCTTGTATATTTGTCCATAACATTTCACCTCAAACTGATATTTATCTAGCTTGCATTATAATACATCGTTATTTACTTCATATTCTTATTATACATATTAATGAACGGTGTTGGTAGCTACACCAGCAAAATCAGTAAAACAAATCATTTTATAAAGGTGCATTTTTTAAAAACTATTTTTCTTCGATATACCCTAAATGTACTAGTTTAAACAGTATTGTCCAATCTGAGAAATACCTCGAATTTTGACTTAAGGATTAATATGGTATTTGTTGAAACCATAGTCTATATTAGAGTTTTTTGCGTTATAATAAAATTGGATTATTAAAGCCCATATAGCTGTAATACAATTAAGGAGATGAAAAACAATTGAGTAATATAATTTTATTAGAAACAGAAGAAGTAAAAGAAGGATGGAAATTAAATGAAGGTACTTATAAACTACCAGAAATATCTGAAAGTCAAATTTGGCAAATATTTAGCTTTATTTTTTCTACAAAATCAGTGAATAGAACTTCCTATAAATTTGGTTTTTTAAAAGCATTGATAGAAAGTGCTTTTGAGGCTAGCATAGATGGGCATATAAGCTTAAATGATATCTTTGAAAGGTTTGCTCGTATTTATTGGTCTTTAATTGTGAAATATAATTTAGTGCAGGGAGATAAAGGAATTAAAACTAAAAGTGGAATTGAACTTATTTGCTATAGATATATAGAAGAATATGAAGAATTAAGGTTATGTGACTTTGACATGATCAAAACGGAGATTAAGGAAAAGCTACTTGAAGAAGTTGTAAAGGAATGTAAAAGATATGTCGTTGGAGCTATATACGCTGATAGTAAAGGTGTATTTTATAGTTTTTCTAAAAAAGAAAACTATCTTGAATTTAATCCTAATGTATACAAGTTTATTAAAAAGTTTAGTAGTGTATTGTTAAAGCTTAATGACTATGAGTGGATAAAGTTTTTAGAAAAGGTTAATCCAGATGAAAATTGCTTTAGTCTTGGGTTGAAACTAAGTGAGGCATCTAAAAGAGGAAATTTAACAATATATAAAAATTTTTTATATACTGAAATAGGTACGAAAGAATGTTTTTATTGTGGGAAAAAGGTGGAGTATTCAAACTTGCATGTAGATCACTTTGTACCATGGTCATTTATTAGAAATGATAAGTTGTGGAATTTTGTGATTAGTTGTAGAAAATGCAATTTATCCAAAAGTGATAAATTAGCTGGTAATGATTTTTTAGAGAACATTATTTATAGGGATGAAGAATTAAGTCAAAGTTGTTTTCCAATTGTAAGACATGAATTTAAAAATTATAGTAGTGTACTGTTTAGAGAAATATATGAGTCAGCAATGTTTAATGGATTTGACAATTGGAGAGCAGTTGAAAGAGTTAAGCATAAGGGAATAGAAATATAAATAGAGGCTATTGTTAAATTTGTAGTCATAAATAATAGTATAATAATGGGACAGCAGGTATTTCCAAATGTTCAATATATAAAGGCTTGGTGATTTGTGATAAAATAGTAGTAATAATGTAAATTTGAAGAATAGAATTACACATATTGGAGAAAATGTGAAATAGCTTAGGGATAGGAAGGGTGAATTATAATTGGAAAAGGATGTTTTCAGTTATTTAGATAAAGATTATAGATATTTAAATAATTACATAAAAGATATTGCTAATGTATTATTTACAGCTCCGCATAGTGCAATCATCAAGGGCAGAACATATACTGAAAATCTAACGCAAGAAGTAGCCAAGCTTGAAAAGTATGGATTGTTAAATACTATGACGCAAGTTGAGCGATTAAAAAAGTTAGAGAGTGATGGCGTACTTGAGGGTGAAATACTTAAATCATTTCATACAATCAGGATGCTTGGTAATCAGGCAGCTCATGCTGATGTTGAAGGCGAACTAGAAGCTGCATTAAATATAGATAAAAATATATACAAGGTAACTTGTTGGTTTGTTGAAACGTATATTGATTATAATTTTCAGGCGGCTCCATATAAAAGCCCAATGCCAGCAGAGCATTCGAAGGTGGATCTTAATATGGAATTAATAGCGGATTGGGTGAAAAAAATGGACAATTTACTTGCTAGCACACAAGCTGCTGGTAAGAATGAAGAAGAATTTGTTGATGATTTTAAAAATGAAGAAAATGATGATTCAGAAGATATTTTTGAAGATCTTATAATTGAAAGCATTCTTGATAATAAAGAAATAGATAAAAAGTGTTTAATACAAGAGCTATCAAGGTTAAAAGAATCATCAAAGGAAGCTGTTGAAGGACTAGGTGATTTTACTCCTTTTAAAAGGTACATGCATATTGAAAGAGATGCTCAAAAAGAATTAGAGGATTTAATAGTTAAAGCTAATGAATCAAACAGAGCCCAGCTTATTTTAGTTTGTGGCAGCGTTGGAGATGGAAAATCACATATTATATCATATTTCAAAAATAAATATCCTTATGTTAATGAAAAATTTCTTTTACATAACGACGCTACAGAAAGTTTGGAACCAAGTAAAACCTCAATGGATACTTTGAATGACCTTTTAGATAATTTCAGTGATGAGAAGCTTAGCCAAAGCAATGAAAAAATCATATTAGCTATCAACCTTGGTACATTAAATAACTTTATAGATTCTCAATATGGGGAGAGGTTTACTCTTTTAAAGAAGTATGTTCAAGATAAGAAGATATTGGAGACAAATATTGAAAATAGTAAGTTTAATGAAAATAGTTCATTTCAATTTGTAAATTTTGGTGATTATCATATCTTTTCATTAAAAGATGGTAAGGTATATTCAAATTACATTAGATCGCTTATTACTAAGATTACAGATTCATCAGAACTTAATATTTTCTATAATTCATATAAAAAGAATTGTAATCAGTGCAGTAATTGTGACTGCTGCCCTATTAAGGCTAATTATGAATTATTAAGTAATGAAAAGGTACAAGAATCAATAGTAGATTTGTTAGTTCAATGTATTATCAAGAATAAAATTATAATTTCAACTAGAGCGCTAATAAACTTCATGTATGAGCTAATAGTGCCAAGGGCTTACATTGATGCTAATTCGCCAATGTTTAAAAATGATATTTATAAACTTAATAATTTAGCATATATAAAATCATTGATGCCTAATATAATTTTTAGTCATAAGGAATTATCATTTATATTTGAAGCATTAAATAGTTTAGATCCTCTAAATGTTAGAAATCAGAGGGTAGATGATTTTATAATAGAATTTAACAATTCTATAGAAGTATTATCATATTTTAATGAGTATATTGATTATCCCAAAGGTTATATAGACAAACTATGCGACATAAACTTAGAAGATACTGAAGATAGAAAAATAAGATATGAATTATTAAAACTATTTATAAGAAGTTATTATCTTTGTGGAAAAGGGGATTTGTTCTCTCTAAAAGACGAGGTATATGCAAATTATATTGAGGCTCTTTATTTTTGGAATAGAGGGGATAAGCAGAAACTTAAAACTTTGTATGATAATATAAAAAATGGGATAGTAAAATGGAACGGTGAATCGGATAAAGATCAGATTAATATATTTATGGGTAAAAATCAGATTAAATATAAGGTTAGTGAAGATATTGAACTAAAAGTTGATACAAGTAATTTACCAAAGGATGAAGATACAGACCTTAAGAAATTTATTACAACTCTTAAGCTAAAATATAAAAGTGAAAAGATAGGAAAAGCTTATGAAATAGATGTAGATTTCTCATTATATAAATTATTAATACAAGTTATTAATGGATATAGACCTAATAAAAAGGATAAAAATCATTTTATTAAATTTATTGAGTTTATTAATAAATTAGAAGAAACGGGATCCCAGAACGACAAGCTTATATTTACTGAAAAGAACCGAGATGTAAATAAGAAATATAAGTTAGAATATGATAATGAGTTTGAATTTTATAGATTTGTGGAGATGTAAAATATGGATGGAGAAAAACAGTATAAGATAGACTTTAATAAAATTGAAACAGCATTTAAATTTAAAGATAACGGATTAACTCATAGTCAAGGAAATCAATTTAGATTGTTGCCTTATGCAGCTAATGAAAAAACATTAGTATCAAACTTTAATGGTGTTGTTGGAGCATTTTCTAGAGCAATATGTGATAAAGACTTAAAAAGTGAAATAAATTTTAATAGTTTAATTGAGAATGTAGTAGATGAAGTGGGAGAATTTGAAGGGGAAACTAGCAAAGAAGTATTTAAAGATATAGTTAGAACTATGTTTTTAGATAAAGAAAATTTAGTTGATTTCGATATAAAGACAATAAATTATATTGCATCAACAAGTGCAGACGAAAAAATAGCTAAGTTTTTATGCTCAATATTTTTCGATGAGGAGTTAAGAACTTTAGTCACAGACCATTATGAAAGAAATGTAGAAAATATGTTGTACAAACTAGTTTTAAATGCTTTGCCTGACTTAAAAGACAAAGAATATTCTGATGAAAAATATAAATGTTATTTGCCTTTTGTAAAAGAGTTATTTGTAAAGGATTTTAAGTTCCTTATAGAAAATGAAGAATTATATAAGAATTCATTAAAGCGAGTACTTGAATACTACTATATGTTTTATGTATCTCAATTAACTATGAAGCTTTCTCAGTTTGAAAAAGCAGATTTAAGTAGGCCAGAAGCAATATATTATACATTAGGTTGGGAAAGTACATCTAAGAATAGAACAGCTCACAGACTTGGATGGGAACTACTTAAGTGCAATGTAAATTCTTTATTTTCTCATGCTATTACTTTAGAATTTTTAAATCATCATGGGTTAGATGGGCAATTTGGATATGTGGAGTTATTTAACTTATTTAATTCTGATAACGAGTCGAGAATTGAAAATGAGATTGAAGAATTATGCCAAAATTACATATCTAGAAGACAAGAAGGTATAGCATGGAATGATTTTAATGTGAAAAGAAAAAACAGTGGAAGTAAAGCCTTTGATAAAGTATATAAGTTATACGAAGCCATTGAATATCAATTTGATAATAAAAACTCAACTAGAGGAAGAGCAAATCAAGCATATAATAATTGGTATATAAGATTTGTACAAGATAATTTTTCAAAGAAAAGAGGGTCACTTGGATATAACTTAAACCTTACTGAAGAAGATATAATATTAATGACTAAGATATGTATTAATAATAATAGTAAGTTAAAGTTAAGTTTGTTGTTCGATGAATTTGAGAAGAGAGGAATTTTCTTTGATAGAGATTCGAAAATTAAGATTGTACAATTATATGAAAAGCTAAATTTACTAGAAAAGAAATCAGATAGTGGGGATGCACAGTATGTTAGATCAGTTTTATAATTATTTATCATGTAAAATAATAGAGTTTTTTAATGCAAATCCTTTGACCTCAGGAGCCAAATATAACATTCAATTTGAAAAGCAGGAGCAAGTGAAAGCATTATATGAAGAGTTGAAAAATAATACTTTGTACAAGGAGTATGAGTACGAGGACGGTAAGGGAGAAGTTAAATATAGATCATATCTTTTAGATTTCCAAGGTATAAAGTTAATAGTATCAGCAACTATTGGGGATGTGCAGCCAGATTTTTTAACTAGACTTAGAAATATGGTTGGTGTTGAACCAAAATACGAAGATAAGGCAATACTCTTTATTCATGACACTAATCTTGATAGTATCATGGGGGGAACAGAATCATTTAGTAAAGAAGGAATGCCTTTTCATATAAATTCAATTCAAAAGGATATTAAGAAAAAGCTATCTACTTCAGACTTTAGTGAAGTTGATAAAGCTATTATTGAGCTAGACTTAGAAAGAAAAAAGAATGATTTGTTTGGAGAAAATATTTCTATTTTTGAATATAGCGAATTATTAAAAATAATAAATGGAACTTGCATTGAAAAAAGTCAGTATAAGAATTTTGGGCTTTTTTATGATAGTGAACTAAAAAATCTTAATGGAAAAGAACTAAAAACTAGGATTGAAAACAATGCTTTTTACTATAGTAGAGTTGATGAGATACATAACTATGGAAATCCTGAAATGCAATTAGAAAGATATTTTGATGAAAAAGGTATCGGTAAATTAAAAGGTGAAGATTGGAAAGCTGTAGACTATAAAGAGGTATCTAAATCTGTAGAAGAAAAGAAAAAAATACAGCCTTTAGAATATAGATCATGTAATCAAGAATGGGATAGAGAAGAAGGTACTTCTAAAGTTAAATCAAGGATTAGAAATATTATAGTATTTAATGAGGATGGTGCTGATACTGTAAATTTAGAATTTGAATTTGATGATTATCTTAAAAAAGAATTTTTAAGATATGATGGAACAATCGACCTTAGTACATCTGGTAAAAAGATTAAAGCAACTATTCATAGGTCGGGGACAGCCAATGATTTTTATAAAATAATTTATCAAAATGATAAGAGTGTTAAGTTTGAATTTAAAATTGTAATGCTTGAATGTAACGAAAAATACTTAGATAGTATAAAGACAAAATATTCAATTGTTATGAGGGGAAAGAATAATTATATTTCTATAAATACAAATGATTCTAATATAGTATTTAATGAATATGCTGAGAATTCAACTAACTATGAAGTGGAGTGTAACAATGATTCAATTAATTTGAATGAAGATGAAAAATTAATAGTAAAAATTAGTGAAAAGTTTGAATATGAAAATGATAGTGATCTTGCTAGATTTAATTTAGTTGTAAATCAATGTATAATTCCTATAGGAATTATTGGAACTAGTGAAAAAATTGCTCCTATCGAGGGCATGAAAGTATGGAAGTTAAAAAGAGAAAAAAAATGCGATTTTAAGCTAGTTGGAGATAACAAGATACAGCAAGGAACTAAAGAGTACTTTACTAGAGATGAATTTAGAAGAAATCTGCAGCTAGAGAAACAGATAATAGAAAGTGAAGGAATATATTTTTTTGAATCTAGTGAGGGTTTAGAGCCGCAGAATTTAGAATTAAATTCAGAACTAAAATCAACGTATAATGAGATTGTTAGATATTTTAATATTTCAAGTAAGTTGCCAAGTTTAACATACTTAAATGATGAGCTTAAAAGTTTGTATAACAAATTTATAAAACAGTATATAAAGGCATTAGAAGGAATAGAAGAGGGGTCATACCTTACCAAGGAACAAAAATGTTTATTTAAAATTGGTGTTATAAAGAGAGAAATTGAAGATAGAGAGTTAATATTAACTTCATTGCATCCTTTAAATATTGCATATCAACTTCGTATTAATGAAGAAACTGATAATGAAACTATGGATGATGAGATAATTAAGAAATTTACTTCAACATATCTTTTACCATATATATTAGATGATAATAGCAACCTTTATATACCAATGGAACAATATCATTCACCAGAATGGAAATATTATGTGGATGAAACTCTTCCTAGATATAAAAGTTCAAGAGACTTTGTATCAAAGCTAGTGAATGAAAAAATTGAAGAATTTGTAGGTCATTTTAAATACATGTTCAATATGGGCAACAATGCCCCAATAAGAATAAATTTAATAAATACAGGTGATAGTAAAGAGATTCTTCAAGGTATTTTCAAGTATTATATTAAACAATTAAAATCAAATAAAACTAGAGAAGTTTTACCAATGGACCTATGTATATATTCTAATAAGAATATTACTAATGCTTTTGAAGAAGTAGCCTTTAATGATAATATAAATGATTTAAAAGAAATTTATGGATTAGACTTGTCTGTGGATAATATGTCAGAGGAAGACGTATTAAATCTGTACAGAGACCGGGTTCATTTCTATTCAAAGAAAGTTGAGGACGGAATTGAATATTCTCATATTACATTCATAGAGATGAGTAATGATGTAAAAACAATAACTTCTATTATGGATGATATTCCATCAGGAATAATTTTAAATGGATTAATCTCAGGAGTGCCTTCAGTATTTTTAGGAGATTCATATAGAACTGGATTTGGTACAAAGTATGCAAATACAGATAATGATTTAATGAAAGTAGCAGTGAATCTTAATGCTTTAAATGCAGCAAGTAGCGGAGAACCATATAACAGCATACAATGTAAGGCAATATCAATACCTAATAAAAGTAAAACTGCTTTAGATAGTATCTATGATGCTAGCCATTGGGTAACATTTATAGATCCTAAAGTTGACCTGAACTTCTTTAAAAATGATCCTGAAGCTAAGGATTTATTAATTATTCATTATAGTGACCAATATACAACTGCAGGCGGTTATGATGCTATAACTGTTACTAGAAAATCAGGACCATATCAAAGGGTTATTGAAGAGTTTTTAACTCAAAAGGGTATTGAAAATGCACATGATTATTCACCTAGCATAATTAATATGTTCAATGCTGTTAATGGAGATTGGCTATTAAGATTATTATCAAGTAAATCATACTTCCCTAAGGAAAAAATAAGCATTTTATCAGCTATAAAGTTAGCACTTGCTGAATTTAAAAAGGACAATGTTATATGGGTGCCAATATCATTAGAAGAAGTACTTAGAGTATCTGGAGGTGCTGGACTAAAGCAAACGGAAGGATTTTTCTCAGCGAAAAACTTAGGCTTTGAGAAAAATGGAGCAACTAGTGATGATATTCTTTTAGTAGGAATAGAAAATGTGGAAGGTAACATATTCGTTCACTATTATCCTATAGAAGTTAAAATTGGGGAAAATAGCTCATCATATATACAAAAAGGTATAGAACAAGCAAAATCAACTAAAAAAATATTCAATCAAACTTTATTGCCAAATGAAAGTGGTGTTATTAGCAGCACTCAAAGGGTATATCGTAATTTCTTAATGCAATTAGTGATAACAAGTGCAGAAAAGTTAAATCTATATGATGTATGCAGTGAAGAAAAGTGGAAAAACGTAATAGATTCTGATTTAAGAAGAAAACTACTTAATGAAGAGTATGAAATAAGTAATTCTATAGAAAAATCAATTGGAGAAGCTGCTGTTATTTCATTTAAAAAAGGAAATATCTTTAATGATATTCGACAAGAAGATGGAGTTATGGTCATTGAAATGTCTGAAGAAGAAGGAATTAATTTCATAACTAAGAGTGTTAGTGAGATACGTGAATTGGTTGATGGAGTTGAGATAGAGGGAACAGACATAAATGATGTAAGTTATAAGGTCAACAATAAAGTAAATGAACTTGATGATGGAAGTCAGTTAAATAAAATACCAAATGATGAACCAGAGGAAGAAGTAATAATTACCCAATATCCAGCATGCGAAATAACGGATTTACCAAAAGATACTGTAGAAACTGGAGTTAATACGGAGATTACTACAAATCCTAAATTAGATAGTAAAAAAGTTGCTGAACCATCAGGCGCGTATACAGAAAATAGAAATATGAAAATTTTATTTGGAGTAAATCAAAAGAACAACAAAGAAATTTATTGGTGTCCAAATGAAACAGATAAATTAATGCACACGAATACTGGAATAATAGGAACTATGGGTACAGGTAAAACTCAGTTTACTAAATCAATGATTACTCAAATTCATAGAGAATCTAAGTATAATGTAGATGAAAAGAATGTTGGAATATTAATCTTTGACTACAAAGGTGATTATAATAAATCCAAACAAGATTTTATAGATGCTACAGATGCAAAGGTCTTTGATTTATGTCATTTACCTTTTAATCCATTATCAGTTATTAAAACGGTTAATTCAAAACCAATGCTTCCATTGCATACAGCCAATGGACTTAAAGAAACTTTAGCAAAATGCTTTGGACTAGGAATTAAGCAAGAAACCTTATTAAGAGATTTAATAATGGAAGCATATGAAAAGAGAGGTATAATTAAAAATCAACCTGATACATGGAATAATCCTGCACCTACTCTTAAAGATGTTTATGATATCTATGTTAATAAGGAAGATTTAAAAGAAGATAGTTTATATGCTGCATTCAGTAATTTAATAGACTTTGAAATATTTGAGCCAGATCCATTTGAGACAAAGGGACTATTTGATCTAATAGATGGAGTAACAGTAATAGATTTATCAGGATATGATCCAGGAATACAAAATCTAGTTGTGGCGATAACATTAGATTTATTTTATTCACAAATGCAAGCATATGGTCATAGTAAAATAGATGGAAGCTTAAGACAGCTAAATAAAGTTATATTAGTTGATGAAGCTGATAACTTCTTAAGCAAGAACTTTGCATCATTGAAGAAGATATTAAAAGAAGGTAGAGAGTTTGGAGTTGGAACAATACTTTCAACTCAATTACTTAGCCATTTCTCTACCGGAGATAATGATTATGCAAATTATATTTTAACTTGGATAATTCATAGAGTGGATGATCTTACTACTAAGGACGTTAAGTATATATTTAACACTCAAAGCAAACAAGAAGATGAAAAGCTGTTTAGTATGATTAAGAGCCTAAATAAGCATCATAGCTTGGTTAAGACTGGGGACAGTGATAGGGCTCTGTTTATGAAGGATATGGCATTCTGGGAATTGATTAAATAATAAATTAAATACAAGATACAAAAAGAGATGGGAAAACTATCTCTTTTTGTATTTTATACGAATTATATAAACATTTATGTTTTTTTATGGTAAAATATACTGGAAATAAATAAGTAATGCAATGTAATGGAGTTGTAGTTATAGTGAAAAATTAAACTGTTTTGGTTGACTTAAAGATGAAGGGAAGAAATGCTATGGATAAGTTAGAAGAATTTATACAAGAATCAATCCTAATAATGAAAGAAAAAGAAAATATATTAAGAGAAAAAAAAGATATAATTTGTAAAGCTTTGGGAGAAATATTTGAAGACAGAAATGTTACCATTATAGGAAGAGTAAAAGGTGAAAAGAGTTTAAAGGAAAAAATAATTAGAAATAATTACTTTGATAAGTATAATGGAAATCCTGAACTTTTATTTAAAGGGTTATCTGATATGATTGGAATAAGAATTAATTGTTTATTAACACGTGAAGAAAAGGAAAATTATAATCTTTTAAAAAAACAATGTAAAATAATTGAACAAGAAAAGTACAAGTATTATATAGAATCAGAACAACTTAAAGAAAACTTTTTTATAGATTTAGATTCCAATCAACCAGAAAATCAAAAAAATGGAAAAGATATATATCGTATAGATGCAATATATACTGAAGAAGACATAGAATTTAAAGTAGAAATACAAATAAAATCAAGTATAAATTCATTATGGGGCGAAATTGACCATAAATTATTCTATAAGAATTATGAGTATCTTTTATCACAAGATTTTTATAGTGGATTAATGAAATTGATTTATGATAATTTAGATTCAGTAGAAAAACAATTAGAATTGCTAAAAGATCATATGGAAAATACGGGGGATGAATTAGATGAATCAAAAGAAATTTTAGCTAGGCTATTATATAATAAATATAATAGTGAATGTAAAAATATATCTCACGGGTGTAATATTGATTTTAGACCTATATGCAAATTATTGTCAGGGTTATATTTCTGTAATCCTAATAAGTCTTTTGATGATTTAAATCAAGCAATTGATAGAATAAAAGGAGCCGCTATTTTCGAATATAAAGAAAATATACCTTTAGAAAAGGAAGAGATAATTTTTGGACTCTATGATAGTACGGTTAAAGGGTTAGCTGAAATTATTCATAATTTAGTTGTTAATAAGAACGTATATTGGACAACTCTTATAAACCTTTTTTCAATTTTATATAAAAAAACAAGTTATACTGATGCATTAATGGGATTAGCGATGGGATTAATAATATCAATAAAAAATACAATTAATCAAGCTATTATAGAAAGTGAAGTAGTAGTAAATTCAACGGAAAGTATCGAAAAAATAATAATAAGTTGTTGTTGGGAATATTTAATTGAAAGCAGAAAAATCGAAATGTTCTTAGAGGGAAATTTACATTTACTACAAAGCTATGTAACTTCAATACTAGAACTAAATACAGATATATTTGAAGAAGAATTAAATGAACCTATGATAGACTCGTTAGTTAAATATATTGAGTTTGTATTAAAAATTATTTGTGAACATAAACTAGATATTAATAATTTCAGAGCATTTATTGAAGAAACTGACTTTGTTGTAATTAGGGATAATATGAAAAGTGATTTTGAAGTACAATTAGAAAACTATGAAAATAACGTTAATAGGACTTTGAGTGTTGAAAAAATTATTAAACTACTAAGCGAAGGACTAGGTGATAATTATGATAAGTAATATTAGATATATTAGGTTTAATCAAGGTGTTAATACATTTTATATGTTAAGTTTAAAAATAAATGAGTTGTTAGATAACTATGAAATAGATTTATATGATGAAACAGACAATCCTCAAGGTTATCAAAGACCGATACAAAAAAGCCATAAAAGAAAAATAGTAGAATATTTACTTAAAGAAAATGAACCAATATTAAATATAGCTATACTAGCTGCAGTAAATAGTAATAGCATTAAAGATGATAGTGAATTTCTTGAGATTGAAGATAAACTAAAAATTGTAGATGGACAACATAGGTTAGAGGCATTCAGAGAGTTAAGAGAAAACTATTCGGGTTTATTTAATAGTAAATTTAAAAATTATGAAGTGCCTATTATTTTAATGAGAACAAACGAAAATAAAATTATTGAGATGGAGACGTTTGTAAGTATAAATAATAAAAATAAAAGAGTAAACACTGCTTTAGCTGAACATATTTTAGAAGAGATAAGAAAGGAAAAAAAGCCAGAATTATATGTATCAATGAAGTGGAGTGAACTAGCGGCTAGTGAAAGAAAAGAATTTATTAATTCTCTTAGTCATAGAGTAACAAAATACCTAAATGAAGATAGTAATAGTGTATGGTTCAAATTAATAAAAACAGGTGATAATAATACCCAGAATAGAGTTATTAGTATAAATACTTTTAATAATTCATTAAAACCAATAATAGAAAATTATATAGATAATTACGAAGATGAAATTAATCCTGATAAATTATGTAAAGATATTTTGGAAATGATAAGTTATATTTGGGAAAGTGTGAAAAATAAATGGGAAAAGGCTTTTAACATTAAATATTACAATTTACAAAAGGGTATTGGTGTTTATACAATCCATAATGTTTTTGCACAAAGCATTAAACAAGAACCTGATAATTTCTATCAAATCTTTGATAGAATAATTGAAGAGAGTAAGGTAGATACAGAAGATTGGCTCATAGGAGGGAAATTTTCACCATTAAATTCAAAATCAGGTATGAAAGAAATAGAAAAATACATTTTAAATAAAGAAGGTTTTTAGTTTATAATAGATTTTTAAGAGAATAAAACTTTATCTGATACATAATTAGGATATTTAAGTATAATATGCTATAGGTGTAGTTATATTATACTTAAATATTTATAATTATAGATTTCCAATGTAATCTGTGAATTTATTAACAGAAATTCTAATAAATTCACTACTTTTACTTTCAAGTCCAACTTCCTTAATAACATAAGAAGGCTCCCCAATCCCACAAGCAGACCCAGAAGAAATTGCACATTTATCAGCCATATTTTTGATAAACATCTCATTAACAATACCAGGGATCAATATACCGATAATTCCAGGAATATGATGTTCTGGATCTCCTAAAAATTCAACACCAGGATATTTTTCAGTAAGCATTTTTTTTACTTCACATTCTAACTCAGAGATTTTTCTTATGTATTCATTCATATCTCTTTTAGCAATTTCACACGCTTTACCGAATCCTACGATATTATGTACAGCAGATGTTCCAGCCCGATAGCCTTTTTCCTGTAATCCTCCATGTATTAATGAGGTGATTTTGTAATCGGATAATCCAGTTTGCCTAATAAATGCAGCACCGACGCCTTTTGGACCATATACTTTATGAGCCGATACGGAAAGAAAGTCTACAGGAACCTTTTTAACATCTATATCAATTTTACCCAATACTTGAGTAGCATCAGAGTGAAAGAGAATTCCTTTTTCTTTAGCAATTGCACATAAACTTTCTATGCAATTTAATGATCCAATTTCATTGTTTCCCCACATTAAGGAAGCAAGTATAGTATTTTCTTTTATTGCGTTCTTAAAAGTATCTTCTTCAACTTGAGCATATTGGTTTACAGGTAAAAAGGATACTTCATATCCACGATTAATCTTTTTCTCAGTACTTTTTTTCTTTAAAAATTGACTTGCAATGTTTTTTTCTGATTTATTCCAAAATACATCGCCATTTAAGAACTTACATGTTTGAAGGACTGATTTATGTTCCACGGTAGAAGTAATTATATGATTACCTTTCTCTTCATAGTATTTCTTATAGTCAGCTACACCTTTAATAATAAAGTTATTGCTTTCAGAAGCGCCACCAGTAAATATTATTTCTTTTGGTTCTGCATTTATTAAAGCAGCAACTTGTTCTCTAGCTTGCTCTACAGCTTTTTCAGCATTTACAGCTAGTGTATAGTGTCTACTAGAGGGGTTACCATATTCCTCTTTTAAATATGGTAACATTGCATCTAGTACTTCAGGATCAATTGGAGTAGTAGCGCTATTATCTAAATATATCATATGCTAGCATCTCCTTTTTGTAGTAAGTTAGTTAAAAATTTTTCTAAATTACCACCTGCATATTTATATTTATTAAATAGAAGTTCTGCACCTTTATCCATATGAAGTTTCATAAAATGTGGATAATATTCGTCATCAGTTATATGTCTTCCAAGTTTTACTTCTATAAGAGCTTTATATATTGAATCAAATTCACCTGTTACGGTAGCTCTTTGCAATTCTAATCCGTTTATATCATTATTTTCATATTCTAAAATAGAAGAGGAATCATTTAATGACATAGAAACTGCTATTTTACTTAAAGCAAATGGTTTAAGGTTTGAGCTTTTACCGATTTCTTCGAATATATCTTTTGTTTTCTTTGATGTTTTTAATCTAAATCCCATAATTACACCTCAAAATATCCATTTTTTACTTCAGTTTTTCTTAAATCTGTATTATATAACAGTAAGTATTCATCACATAAATAAGGACTAATAACTTTGTATAATTCACTATCAACTTCTTTATTAGTAGAAAGAATGATTACTTGTTTACTTATGTTTGGTAAATAAGTAGTACTTAATGCATTTCTATGAGTTTCATCTATACGAGCATAAGGTGTATCAATGATGAAAGGTATTTCAACCCCCGAGCTTTTAATAATAGCCCAAATTAAGCAAAGAATATAAATTTGTTTTTCTCCATTTGAAAAGTCATTTATATTTACTTTTGTACTTAAGTTAATAGAAGCAAATACATCGTTAATTAATTTCTCTTCTAGTTCTTTGTTATTTGTTACATTATAATGCTTATATAAATCTTCTAAGAACTTAGGACCGTACTTTTTAGACAAACCATCAAATCCAAGGTTCTTGATAATATTTAATATATCTGTAGTGTAATAGTATTTATTAATGTATAGGGTAGAGTTAAAATTGGTATCAATAATAATACTATTTACATAGTTTTCTTTTCTAATTATTGTACTAAATATTTTTATGAATTCATCTTGTATTAATTTTATCTTATCCCTAGTCAAGTTTGTAAGTAATTCATCTAAGTATAAAACAAGATCAGTAGTCATATCCAAAACATTAGAGTTTTGAAGTAGAGTAGTGTATTCATTTCTGGCTCTAGTAAGATGATATTCAGTGTTTCTCAAATCATCATTTTTTTGTTCAATAGTTGATCTGGTAACAGCTAAAGTATTTTGAACTACAGTTATTTCTTCATTTATAGAATGCATGGATTCTAAATAACTATTTAATAAATCTTCTGAAATAGTAGAATTAAGTTTTTCTCTTAAAACTTTTAATTTTGATGCTATTTCTGAAGTTCTGCTAAAACTATTAGTAATGTCCTCTTTAAATAATTGTTCTTTTGATAAGATGTTATCAATAGTAAAGATTATTGAATTTTTTTGTTCAGGTGATAACTCTAAAATACTTGATACATTTTCTAATTCTTTTTTATCAAACATATTTGAAAGTAGGGTAACAGCTACTTCATTATAAATATCATCTGATTTAGTATGAGCTAGATGATGTTTTGATAATGATTGTTTTATAATTCTACCTGATAATTTATCTTTTATACTATTATAAGAATTTAAGGAATCTTCCTCATATATTTGTTTCTTAGTATCTTTTAATATATTAGTTACTAACAAGAATGGAAGAGTATCATTACAAAAATCTTTAATAGATTGATGTATATCAGTACGTTCATTTTCAAGTTTAGTCATTTCAGAATTTAAAGTAGCTTTTTCAAACTCTAAAAGACCACCACTATTTTTAAAATCTTCTTCTTTTTTAATTCGCTTAACCAATAAATTATCAAGATGTTCTTCATTCAAAACCAAAGTCTTTTCTAATTCTTTAATTTGGTTTATTAAATCATTAGCAGATGAAGAAAGGTTATCAAAATTTCTTTGAGCTGATTCTAATATCTCGTTTGATTTTGATTGAGCTCTTTGATGAGCAAGTAATTGCTTCTTTAATATTTCGAAAGTATCGTAATTAAATAGTTCAAGTACTGATTCTTTTAAATTAGCACTTGCATTTTTACCAGTAAAAAAATCACTTAATTCTTCGCCATCGAAGAAGAAGAAGTCAAATAATGATGGTGGTATTACTGATTTTAAATATTTATCAAAGTAAAGCTTTTCTTCATCATTTAAATCTTTACCATTTAAGGTCACATTAAAATATTCATGTATCTTTTGTTTTTCATAATTCCATGTGCGTTTTAAATAATAGTCTTTTACTTTAGTCCCATCTTTAAAAGAAAGACTCAAACCAATTGAACATTCTATTTCTTTATTTTTAAATGCATTGTCATTAATATTATTCTTAACCTTAGTTAAATAATTGCTATTTTGTCCTAAGTATCCATAAGTAGTAGGACCATAAATACATAATTTTATTGCTTCAAATAGAGTTGATTTACCAGCCCCATTTTCCCCTCCAATTAAAACTATATTTTTATCATCTTTAGGAGCAAAGGAGAAAGTGGTTTCATCTTCGTATGATCTAAAGTTTTTAAGTGTAATGTTATTAATTATCATATTTATATCTCCTCTACAATTGCTTTGTGTAAATGTTTTTGATTAAGAATTTTGCTAATTGATTTATCTAATATAGTTTTATTTGTAAAGTGTTTATATTTGTTTGTTTCAATTAAAAGTTTATTAACTAAGTCTTGGTCAATCTCATGCTTATCACATAAATTTGTTATTTCACTTAAAGTATCATTATCAAAAATAGGTTTTTTATATTCATCCCAAGAAAGTCTTTCGCCCATAACATTATAGTATAAATCAACTAATGTTCTGCGAGTTAAATCTTCTTCTTCATCCCATATTTTATCAATAGCTTCGAGTTCTTCTTTAGTTATAAGCTCAATTTCATATTCCTCATTCAGTAGTTTTTGAATTTCTAAAAGCTTCGTTAATATTAATTTTCTTGCTTTAAAATTAAATGGTCCATACCCAACTACATTTACATATTCACCTTTATCATCACATTGGATTTTTGATAAATCTATTTGTAGATTATCTGTCAAGGGTAGAAGTTCAAGATAAACTTTATCTTTATCGGTAGAAATAAGTATTTTACCTTCTTCTATTGAAGTTCTAGAATTTTTTAAATCGATATAATACTGCCCATTTTCATCATCAAAGATATAATCATCATTTAAAGTGTAGTTTTCTAATAAAGGAAGCTTCTCCAAATGCACTTTCTTATAATAATGATTTCCGTCTCTTCTATACTTCATTCTATATTCATGTTTATTACGAATGCTTAAAATCCATGCTCTAAAATCTAATAGAGGTTGTAACCATTCTTGACCGTTTTCAATGAATCCAGTTAGAGACTTATCTTCATTAACTACTGTACAAATCCAACATCCAAATCTTGAATTACCGCAAGAAGGAGTTTCCTTATCATTAGTTACAGTAAATGGACATTCACCACCATCTGCGCCCATGTATAATTGAAATAAATCGTTATTACTTGTACCCCAAGGTGTATTACCATTATTACTAAGTAATATATCCCAGACATCATTTGTTGTTAATTCTACGATTGGATTGTATACATAAGTATTTTCAAGAGAGCCATGAGGAGTTAAAAGATATCCTTCAATTTCTCTATTTCTGATTCTTATTCCTCTTGATATACTTTCGGATTTTCTAACGCCAAGAAGTACTATAACTTCGCCATTTTCTTTTACCTTATCTTCAATAAATGTATTAGATGGCTTAATCTTAAGACGTTCCGTACACCATCTAAATCTTATCGATGTAGGGGTAGGCAAGCCTTTACCAATTATATTAGTCCAGTATGTATTGTTGTAATTTGGATGAACCATATGAGTATATAATGGAAGTCCTTGAGCTTTAGCACCATCGTTGATTAGTATAGAGTTCTGTTTTAAGTAGCCAAGAACTATAGGGTTTTCTATTAGAGTATCTGATGAAACAACATAAACATCCTTATGCCTTTCTTCAGGAGATAAATTTTGTAACATCATAAATACTAATTGAACTACAGTAGTACTATCCTTACCGCCGCTATATCCTATAACCCATGGCCTTTTATCATTTTTATAGACCATTTTCATTTCTTCTAATATATCAGTTATTTTATTTTGTAATTCTATATTCATAATTAGCCTTCCTTCTTGCATTCCTTCTCTAATTTCAATTCATCTTTAGTTAATGCAATGTTTAATTTAGTTTTTATTAAATTGTTTGTTAACCTAACATAAGTTGCGCTTTTTACAATACGTCCATTTGGACCTATAACTCTGTCTTGCCAATCATCTAAATTAGATCTGTGCCAGTCGATATTCTTAACATTGGAAAGAATATCTTTCCAATCAGAAGATTTGTTTATATATAAGTAATTGCCAACTAACCCTAAGGCTTCTAAAACTACACCATTGGAACTTATATAATCATTTCTAAAAAGATGAGGACTAGTATCCTTGTTAAATACAAATTGCCATTCGCTCATATTTTCACATAATATATCCCAAAAGTCTTTTACAAATTTAATAGTTTTAGGATCATTAACATTTAGCTTTGTTACTAGCTTTTTATTGGTTTCATTGATACTACTAAGAGTAAATAATTTAGGTGAAAACTTCGATAGAGATGGATTCTCTTTATCTGTATAATGTTTTAAATAATTGTTTTCTTCTAGTAGTGATTTTGTAATCATTGCTATTGGATCTCTTGAATCATATAAAACTCCAATAGATTTAGATACATTGACAGCATGTTTATTTAAATCTGCAAATATTTGTTGGCTTCTTTTTAAACCTTCATCAATGAATAAAACAACAGATATTGTTTCTTCTCCTAGACTTGGATCAGCTTTTAAAGCTTCTTCTATAGCTGCTCTTCTATGTTGACCATCATTAATTAACAAACGGCTGTCCATAGAAACTTTTAGATTGCCTATCTTTTCATCAAAATTAGTATCTAAAGGAGAAAATTCAAATTCCCCATCTATTGAAGCCGTTACAGATGAAAAAACATAATCTTTTGGATTGTTTACTATATATGACGCCATCTCAGGAATTCTGGTCTTATTAATTATTCTCTGAGCTCTATGTTCTGGTGGTAACTCATCATCATTAAATATAAATAATTTAGACAATATTGATAGGGGACACATTATAACGAAAAAGTCCCTAGTTGCCTGTTTCCCTTTAATTGCAGGGAAAGTATAAAAGAAGTTATTCTTCATAACATACCTCCTACGTACGTATAAACACTACAATTTATTATAATACGTACGTAGGTAGAAGTAAAGGGTCCGTTGATTGAAAAGTTAATTGTCTCTTTTAATCCTTTTTTTAATTTGCAAAAGTAAATGTTTGGTTTTTCCTGGATTTTCTCTAGTTTTGATGTATAATGATGTCAAAGCAATCCGTTTTGATTAAACTTTTGTATGACAAACAAGCAATTTGACGTTAGTGTGCGAGATTAATTGTCTACTTGCCTAAATCGATAGATTTGGGATGCTGTCCGCCTACACATTTGACGATTTTAGTGTTTTACTAATTCTGGTTTTGGTAGGACTTCATCATGCGGTATTGAATGAAATCCCAATGCTTTTAACAATTCATTATCAAGTAACATGGTGGCCAGTTCATATGGGGTTTTCTCATTAAGACTGGCCTTTGCTATACTATTGATATGATTCGCCATTAATGTAATGTCCTCTTGGTTAATATCATTAAATGATTTTCCTTTTGGGACTATATATCGAATATATACATGATGCTTTTCTATTCTTGATTTTTGACATGATTTATGAGAATCACAAAAATATATTTTAGTGTGTACTTCACCTTACTCATCACATTCTAAAATAGATGGATTTTTAAATTCAGAACCATTATCAGTAAGTATAATGGGTAGTATTTTATTATAAGGATGTTAACAATGTTTTTTATGTCCATTGACTCACTCAATTTTCAGTTGTGGTTCTGTTTTTTTTATTTTGTTGTTCTCTACATTTTCAGTTTAACATACACAGAATCTATTTCTAAATTATTAGAGGTTATTAATTTTGACTACTTTATAGAAGATTAGTATACGTAGCAAGGGCTTGTTTTTTTATGTAAGCATCTTTATTTAACGCCCTATATTCCTTTTGTATTGCAGCAATAAATTCTACCTCATCAATTTCCAATACTGCACATAGTCTAAATATGGTATCTATTGTTGGAGCAATTTGCCCTGTTTCAATCAAAGAAATAGCATTTTTACTTACATTCGATTTTTCGCTCAGATCTGACTGCCTGAGACCAGAATATTTCTTTCTAATCCTTTTTAAAGTTTTTCCAGTTGCTTTTAGTAAAGTTTCTCTACAAATTATTCCTTCTATATAGTTCAATGTATTTCCCCCTTTATATTTATTCCAATTTTAATTGGAATTACCAATATACTAGTAATTGTATCATAAAATAGGTTGAATTTTCCATAGACATGCAATATAATAAATTTACAGAACAAATTTGAGCTATCACCGATCCAGTGATTAGCAAATATTATTTTTAGGAGGAATTTTTATGTGTCAAACATTCACAATGCAAGCGAAATTTTTAAGAAGATTACCTAATCCATTTGGTGATTATATTAATGGAATAAAATCACCTGAGTGCTATGAAGTACTGGTTGACATCAAAGACTTACCAACAGATATGAACTTTCAAACTAACCCACGTTTTCAAAATATGAAGACAAAGGTAGTGAAGAAGATTAAAGAGTCTCTACAAATAGATGACAATAGTTTTCACCTAAAGAATAGAGGGATTCTTCTTTCTGCTAAGAGTGTAAAGTTTAATAATATTACAGGAGACCTTTCCCTTGAGTTCGAAGACCCAACTGTACATGGTAATGTAGATGGTGGACACACATACCATGCCATTTTAGAGGTTCGCGACAATATATCACATACCCATTTTGTAAAACTCGAAATAATGACCGGTATAGAAAATATTTTTGAACTAGTAGCCGCAGCACGTAATACATCTGTGCAGGTGCAAGATAAGGCAATTGCAGAGCTAAGCAACAAGTTTCAATTCGTTAAAGATTTTATAGCTAACGAACCCTTCTCCGGTGATATTGCTTATAAAGATAACGACGATAAAGATATTGAGATAATCTATATAATTTCTTTACTTTATATGTTTAATATAGATAAATTTAATTCACCAAACGTAGCTCCTGTAAACGCATGTACAGCGACACAAAATTGTATGAAGGATTTCTTAGAGGTATATGATAAAACTGAAAATGATCTTAGCGAAAATCCATATTATAAAATGAAAAATATTATTATTGATATTTTTATGCTCCATGACGAGCTACAAAAAAATATCAATAACTACTATAGGCAGACTTTTGGCAATGGGGCAAGATATGGACAGGTAAAAGGTGTTATAGTAGGAGGAACTACCTCCACATTTTACAGGTATGATATAGAACACACTACGCCAAAAGGACTTATTTTCCCAATACTAGGGTCTTTACGTGCTTTAGTCGAAGAGGAGAATGGTTTTTACAGGTGGAAGTCAGATCCGTTTGAGTATTTAAATCGTCTTGGCAAAAATCTTGTAGGAGAAACTATAGAGCGTCATAGGTCATTAGGAAACAATCCTGCTAGTGTTGGTAAAGATTCTAATCATTGGAAACAATTGTATAGACTAGTCCTGTTGGAAACAGTTATATAGACTGATCTTATAAGATTTATCTTAATAAAATAAAGAGCTATAGTTTAAAACTTCTAACTATAGCTCTTTATTTATTTTATATATGTCTTAATTTTAATTAGAGACTAAAGTTATTTACAAGATGATAGTTATCATCATCTATAACAGAGATAATATTAAAAATGCTCATATTAAAACAAATTGTATTTACAATTTGTTTACGTCCCCTGAGAATAAAGTATTAATATGAATGAAAGACTAGCAATCAAACTAGTTTTTTAAAATTTACTACAAATTCCAATCATTTTTACAAAATCCCTATACATTTGTTTTAAAAAATGAATAATTTGGTATATAATAGAACTATATAGAAATTATTACAAACTTGGGGGAGAGATTATGCAGCTTAATGTAGAACAAAGAAAAATAGTGAATGGTAAGCCAATAGGACATATGCTGCTTAAAGGGGTAGCTGGCTCAGGAAAAACTACTGTTGCCGTTAATAGAATTCCTTATTTACTGAGCAACTATTGTATAAGTGAAGATGATAAAATATTAATGGTTACATATAACAAAACCTTAATAAATTATATAAAATATGTTTATGAAAAAGTGGAAGAAGAAAATAAGATAGAGGTCATAACTCTGTTTTCAAACAAAACTGGAGGATTAGAGCTTAAAACTATTGATTCCATAATTTATGCTTATTTTGAAGAGTATAAGAAGCAGAATAACCTTAATTATACTCTGTTAACGGATTCAAATGAAAAGCAAAGCATATTGTCGCAGAGTATTTTAGAGCTTTCAAAGCTTTTTGGTGATGTTAAAATATTAGATCTAAAGAATATAAGCTTTTTAAGGGATGAAATTGAATGGATAAAAGCTTGTAATTATTTAGAGCTTGAGGAATATCAAAGTGTTGATAGATTAGGAAGAATGGGCAGCAAGAATTCAGATGGACCACAAAAGCTGCTAAAGAATTCTAATACTAGAAGAGCTATTTATGAGCTTATGCTTTTATATAACAAAAAACTAAGAGAGAAGAATTATGTGGACTTTCAGGATATGGCTTCACTAGCTTTAAAGCAAGCTAGTACTAGGCCTTTAAGAAAATACACTCATATTATAATTGATGAGAGTCAGGATTTAACTAGAATTCAGTTGGAGTTTATTAAAACTTTATATAAGGAAAAGCCATATTCAAGTATTATGTTTGTTGCTGATACTGCTCAAAGCATTTATCCTCAAGCTTGGCTTGTAAAGGGTAGAAGCTTTACTACTATTGGATTAGATATGAAAGGTAAAAGCAATTCTTTGGCAAAGAACTATAGAACAACAACACAGATTGCAGAGGCAGCATACAGCTTAATAGAAAAGGATTTGAATATTGTAGAGGATGATAATTTTGTTAAGCCTTCTCTTATTGATAAACAGGGAAGTTATCCTGTATTTAAAGCCTTTGAAGCTAGTAAAAGTGAAAATGAATATGTGGCAGATTTGATTAAAAATCAATTAATAAAAAAGTACGATTATAAGGATATTGCCATTATTGCAAGAACTAAAAACCAGCTTACCGAACTTAAGAATGCACTAGAAAAAACGGGAATTCAATGCAGGCAATTCCAAGGATCAGAAGCTATGGATTTTAACGAGGATGCAGTAAAGCTTTTAACTATGCATTCTATTAAAGGATTAGAGTTTAAGGTTGTTATGATAATTGGCTTGAGTAATAAAATAATTCCATCACCATATTCCTTTACATCTGTAGAAGAACAAGAGATTCAGGAGTCTAGAGAAAGAAAGCTGCTATATGTGGGAATGACCAGGGCAACAGAAAAGTTATACTTAAGCGGTCATGGTGAGGTATCAAAATTTATACATGATATTAATAGTAGATATATAAATATTAATGATAATAGCAAGGTAAGAGGCTATTATTCTATAAATATTGATAGCTATCAATTTAAGAATAAAATTGCTGACTTATATTCAAATGAAGAAAAAGTAAGGCAGTGGCTTATAAGAGAGCTTCAAGAAACCTATAAATATCCCTTAGAGCTGTTAGATGTAGAATATAAGGTGAATGTATTTTCTAAAATTGGCTTAGTTGATGGTGTGGTTTGTATACACAACAATAAAAACAAGATACCGTATATTTTTATAGAGGTTAAAAGAAAAAATAAAGGAATAAATGATTGCCTTGAACAGCTTAAGAGCTACATGAGTGCTTGTAGTCAATGCCAATACGGAATAGCTACTGATGGCAATGAGTTTAGGGTGATAAATAGAGACTTTGAGGAGATTGAAGATATACCAATGTTTAATACTTCTATGCTTCCATCCTCTATAGAAACCTTTGAATATATAGATCTTAAGCATAAGAGAAAATATGATTTCCTAAGGGATAGTAATAATATTGCTGAGATTATAGTGGATGAAAATGGCTCTGAGGAAGAGTATAAGTCTAATAGCTTAACTAGACTAAATATTTATAGCGATATAGCAGCAGGTAAGCCTATTTTTATAAATTCTGAAATACAGGATAAGTTCTATATACCTTATCATTGGTTAAAGGACAGTATTAATAGCTTTATATTAAAGATTAAGGGAGACAGCATGATTGAGGCTGATATTTTTGATGGGGACTATGTAATTATTAAAAAGCAAAATACTGCTGATAATAGAGAAATTGTTGCTGTTGAGGTTGATGGCAATGCTACCTTAAAGAGATTTATTCCTATGGGAGATACAATATTCTTAATGTCTGAGAATAAAAACTATGAACCTATACAGGTTAAGGCAGACCAGGCTAGCATTATTGGGGTGGCTGTAGGGGTTATAAAGAGTAAGTAAAATTAAAGGGAAGGTCTTGTTAAATTCGTAGTAAGAATAATAGGACTTTCTTTTATTGTATCGTTTTTGATATAAGCAATCAGTTAAAATTAAAGTATAAAGTTAATAGAAAGGATGGTGGTATTAATGATTCAAGCTGCACTTCAAGGGAAATCCTTTGGTACTGAATACTCAGAGGATATGCTTACCTCAACGGTATTTGGAACCTTAAGATATTTACCTTTGGACTCTGCATTAATTCCTTTTATAGAGGAAGCATTTTTGTATGATGAAGTTCGTACTCCCTTTTGGAAGGTGCTAAATAAGGATGGCATCCAGCTTAGATGCTATGAAAAGGTGGAGTATATCTTTTGGACGAGACATTCAACCTTTGGGGAACCGGATTTAATTTTACTGTTTACAGATCATGTTCATGGGGAAGAGGATTTATTACTAGTAGTAGAGGCTAAGTTTAAATCTCCAAAAAGCGGAGTTGGTGAGTTTGACCAATTAATGCGGTATCATAGAGCAATAACGGAACAAATTGAAGACTTTTCTCATATAGAGGTAGCAAATTTTAGGGGGAAGAAAGGGTATATGATTTATCTTACAGAATCTGAGGCTTCTGATGAGATAAAGGATTCCATGGAACGTATTAAGAAAATTGATAAGGATTCTATCAAAGGTATTTTTCACTTAAGATGGCATCAGCTTCATAAAATTCTATCAAATAGATTAGAATCAAATTCATCTATGGAAAGCTTAATAGCTAATGACATAATACAATATCTAGAGCGGCTAGGACTTAGAGAATTTTCAGGTATAAGTTCGCCTGAGAAATGTATTATAAGCACTATTAATTCAGAAGTTCCTATTTTCTATAATAAGAATAGCAATAGCCTTTATTTTAATAGCTTGCCTAAGGTTTCTATTGGGAAGAAGGATTACTTCTTTTATAAAGAAATTAAGGAATAGTTTTTAGTCTTAAATTTAAATATATGGAGGTTTAATTATGAGTAATAAAAGCGATGGAAAAGAAATTACCCAGGTGTTTAAATATGTACAACAGGTTTTTAGAGAGTGCCAACAGCTAATTTTTAAGGTGGATAATTTAATGAAACCAGAGTGGAACGTAGTTTATGGCAGCAGAATAACTAGAGACGTAACTTCAAGCATATATGAACCTAATAGGTGGTTAGTACAAGCTATTTTCAGAGTATATGAAGGCGAAGACAAATCTGTAAATAAGGCGATTGCTATAACCTTTTGGGGTAATGAGGAACAAGGAATTGAAGAACCTATTATTACAGCAGGTAAATTAGTTTATTCAGATATAAATAAAAGAGGTCATTGGGATTTATGGGATATTTGGTATGACTGGGTAGATGATAATGAAAAGAATGAATATGAAATAGATGGAACTATTAATAATTTTACTTCAAAGGAATGTGATTATATTTCCGAGGCTAAGGTGTTTAGTTATCCACTTGTAAGTATATCAGATGACAAAGAATTAGAGGATAAGATAGTTAGTGTGTTAAGAGATTTATAGTGATAAGTGCAAACCGTTTTTGAATGATTTTGAGTTAATTTACATACCATTAAGCGATGAACTAAGGGAACTTTGCGATAACGTGAGCAAAAGTGCCAGTGATGTGATGGTATAGGGAAGAAAATTTAAAATAGATTGATGATAAAAAACGGTCAGTAATGAGTAATGAAACTACCGAAGTGTATATAGATACATTTCGGTAGTTTTTGTATTTAGTTGAAAAATGAAGGTGTAACACTTTTAATATATATTGCATACTCTGCTAGTAGATAGCAAGTTAGTAGGAGAGGTTTAAATGGGAAAAACTGCGTCTAAAAGATTATCCGTAAACTTAGAGGATTATGTACTTGAAGTAGCTCAGCAGAAAGCTAATATTATGTTTAAAGGGGATATAGATTACTATGTAAATTGGCTTATATGCAGTAACAATAAACGGGAAGTTAAGAAAAAAATAAAACTTATTAATGAGGCTTTAGAGGAAAAGAGACCTAAGGCTATACCGGATTCTGTAAAAACAGCTATGTATAATAATGTATGTGACTTCTGCAAAGAACCTATTTATCAAGGAGATGAAATATGTAAAGCAGAGGGATACGGAAGTTATATCCATAAAAGATGTTGTAAGAAAGAAAATTGATTTAGTATTATAAAGGAGATTGTTTATGAGTATTGCTGTAATTCCAACAGAAAATATGGAGTTAACAGAGGGAGAAAAAAGGTTGCTAAATAAAATTAAAAAGCTCTATGAAAATATAGATAGAGAATGTTACTTATATGTGCAACCTAGACTAAAAAACTTTAATCCTGATTTTATATTAATAGATGAGCTAAAGGGGCTATGCATTTTAGAAGTAAAAGATTGGTCGATAGGTTATTTGGATGTTGTTAATAGGAGAAGTGTAATTACAGTAGATAAAAGAACGGATATGAATCCTATCTTAAAAGGTAATCAGTATTATAACTTTGCTAAGGGGATTTTTGAAAGTGAAGATAGCTTATTAAATGATGAAGGTATATTAAAGGCTAAGCTTTATTCTAGAATAATATTTACAAATCTAAGCTCATTAGATATTCAAAACAATAATCTAGTAGATGTTTTTTATCAGCCGCCTACATCATATATTACTTCTGATAATATGCAGAGCTTAAGGATTGAAGATTTATTTGGGTTTGACTGTTGTTATTTGAATAATTATGATATGCAAGCTTTAAGAGCTATTTTATTTCCGGAAGTAAAGGTAATTGAAAAATTAAATGAAAATAATTGTGATAAGCTTATAAAGGCACTAGATATAAAACAAGAGAAATTTGCAAAGAGAGTACCCTATGGACACTATATGATAACGGGAGTACCAGGTAGCGGAAAGACAGTAATCTTAATAGCAAGGGCAGTTTTTTTAGCCGAGCATAATCCTGATTGGAAAATTAGAATTGTAACTTATAATAAGTCTTTAACACAAAAGATAGAAAATAAATTAAGTGAACTAGATGAACAGTGTAAGCTTATGAATATACATCTAGAAAATATTTCAGTTACTACATTTCATAGTATGGCTCGTGATATTGCAAAGGTTATTGTTCCAGATAAACCAAGCGATGAATGGTGGACTGTAACTTTACCAAGTATTGCATTAGAAAAGGCAGCGCCTACTTTTGATGCTATACTTATTGATGAATACCAAGATTTCTATGATGATTGGATAAGATTATGTGTTAAGCTATGCAAAACCTATAAATATAAAAATTCTAAGGATGAAGAAGTGGAAGGTGTAAATTTATTTATGGCTGGAGATAGGCTACAGAGTATTTATAATACCAAAGATTTAAGTTGGAAAGAGTTGGGTATAGACATGAGGGGCCGTAGTGAATTATTAAAGAAAAGCTATAGAACAGGTAAGAACCCTATAAACTTAGCATTAGATTTTCTTATGCTTGATCCATCATTGAGAAAAGAAGTAGAAAATTTTTATGATGGAAGAGATGAGATAGATAATGATAGTAATATTAATAGTGAAGTTGAGTTTTTAGAGGGAAAATATGATGTGATTAATATACTTATAAAGAAGTTATTAGATAAAGGTTGTTATAAGCCTAAGGACATAATGGTGTTGTGTAAAACAAACAAAGCCTGTATGAATTTATTCTCACACCTTGAAAATGATATTAGGAATAAGGCACAGGTAACTAAAGAACCAAATGATATACGTATGATAATAACAACATATTATTCAGCTAAAGGGTTAGAAGCACCAATATGTATTTTAACAGATGTAGATGAGTTTATTAAGAAATCGATTGATGAAAATGATAATAAAGAGAGAAAACTTTTGTATGTGGGAATCACTAGAGCATCTGAAAGATTATATATACATGGAAAAAATTATGGCAGTGATAGTTTTGCAGCACAATTAAAAAAGCTCCATCCATGACAAGAAATAACCCTCTTCAAAACTTGAAGGGGGTTCAAATAAACTAACCATTGTAGATGGAAATGCTACCTTAAGAAGCTGCTAAATTGACTAGTAGATATGTTCGGTATAAACTATTATTAATTAAATATAGAAGGAATGGAGAAAACATATGAAAGTGATATTTGAATTTAAGGATGCAAATGGGAAAGTACTTACAGATAATAAGATAGAAAAAGAATTAACTAATGATGAAATTCTTGTAATACTGAATAGTAAGGAAATAGACTATCCAGTTAATAATGGATTTATGTTTACTGTTAAACATTGTATAATTGTGAATTCTACATATGATATGTTTAC
>Ga0316601_100000114_pt1 | contig 29701 bp, 27 predicted proteins | sample OWC_soil_day5_no_FD_207663 | JGI IMG/M metagenome (GOLD analysis project Ga0316601, IMG submission 207663) | Wetland soil microbial communities from Old Woman Creek delta, Ohio, United States - OWC_soil_day5_noCT | ecosystem: Environmental > Terrestrial > Soil > Wetlands | place: USA: Ohio... | reverse complement strand
CGATGTGCAGCAGTCCGGCGTCGGCCAACTCGTGCAGGATTCGGGAGAAGTGCTCAGGTGTCAGGTTCAACTGTGAGGCGATCTCGCCTTTGGCCGCCGGCAGCGTCACCGCGATGGCCGCTCCAGGCATATCACCGGCTCGCCAAAGCTCTGCCCCGGTCCGACGATGCCGGACAGTTGCGACCGTTGCGCCGGCGTGCTCGAGATCAGCTCGATCTCGCCATAGGCAACGACGTACATCCCCGTTGCGGGCTCGCCCTGGCGGAGCAGTACTTTGCCGCGCTCGAGCCTGCGCCGTGTCGTTCACGCCGCAATTCGAGCCAGCGCCGCAGCGTCCAGCGCCTTGAACAGCGGCAATCCCGCCAGGAACGCCTCTGCAGGCAGTTCCTTGCGCGCCGTGCAGGCTCAGTTCACGACGCTGATCAATGCGGGGTCGTCGGCATGCTCGACCAGCATCGTCCGGACCCAGCCTTGCCAGGCGTCGGCAAAGGCCTTGCGCGTGGCCCTATCCGCGCCCGGCGTCAGCGCCTTCTGCATCAATGCGGAAAGGGTCGCCGGCCGCGGCACCGCCTGCGGCCGATGCGCCAGTTCGACCGCCTGGCCCGTGTCCAGCCGCGTGAAGCGGATCTCTCCCGTCATCGGCACGCCAAAGCGCAGCCGACCGTCGCGCGCAAAGCGGCCCGCCAGCCCCTTGAATCCGCCTTCGTTCGCTGCGCCGGTGATCAATCCCGCGACGCTGGCGATCACGCCGGTCACGCCCTCGTCGAGCGCCTGGCGCAGTTCGACCCTCACGTCGCCGCGACGGGGCATGTCCTGCGGATAGAGGCGTGCCAGTGCGGTGCGCGTCATCAGGAAGGCCCCGGCCACAGTCGGGCATGAATGGCCGCTCAACTTGACCGCATCCGGGTAGCCATACTCGAGCACGCCGCCCTCGGCCGCACCCAGCAGGTCAGCCAATGGATCGATCACCCTGATCCGCGGCACATCGTCGAAGAAAGCCGGCAGCTTCATGATTCCCCACTTTCAAAGTGCCGCGCACGCGCAAGTCTGAATCGACCCGGCTGCGCACCAAAGCCATCGTCGCGCCGTCCACACAGGGGGTGCCTACCCTGGCGACACGGCCTTTTCACCGCGAATCATCACCAACAACATCTTGAACCGGCCCGTGGGACTGACCGCGTGCGGCACATGGGCCGGCATGAGCAAGGTGTCGCCCTCTGCAAGCCGATAGCCGGCGCCGCCGACTTGAATGTCGGCACTGCCATCGACGCCAATCACCAGCGCATCGAAAGGCGCCGTATGCTCGCTCAACCCTTCCCCACCTTCGAATGCGAACAGGGTGACACTGCCACCCGCGTTCTTGGCAAGCATGCGGCTGACCACGGCCTTGTCCTGGTATTGAAGCATCTGCTTCAGGTTTTCCACCTTGGGCGGAGGGCAGGTTGGCTGGTCTGGGTTGTTCATGATCTCATCCTGTTCGGCTATTCGGCTGTATTGACGAAGGCAGGGCACCGCGGGCCTGCCAGGGTGCCCGGATCTCGGACTTCATGCCGTGGCCCCTGGCATTTCAGTGTAGGCCTCGAATCGGCTTGAAGCCGGGGCGCTCGAAGTGGCTGCCGTATTCATTGACTGCCAGCGCCACCTTGGCCGATCCCTGTGCCGCAGGCAGCTTGGCCTATTGGCCGGCCATCGCATCGGTGCCATCGCGCAGCTCGGCAATCACGAGGTGCAGCATCACATCGGCCTTGGGTTCGAGCTTGCAGTTGGCGACGATGCCGCCGACCTCGGTCTCGATCTGCGTGGCCAGCTCGCGGTACTGCGTGGCTGTCAGCTTGCCGGCGTGCGCATCGCCCAGTCGCGGTTCGACCAGACCGCGGATGCGGTCCATGCCGTTGCGCAGAGCATCGTCGGTGACCCACTTGCGCCCCTGATCCAAGCTCAGCTGGTGCGGCGTGGCTGCGTCGTGGCCGTGCGCTGCGGCCTGCGCCATCGCCGGGCCGGCCGACGATATCGCCGTGGCGGCTGCGGCCAGCGCGCCGAAGACTTTGTGCCATGTCGAGGACGCCATCTCGATCTCCTTGAAGTTTGCATTGGCATTCATCGCCTTGCTGCACCATCTGATCGGGCGAATGGAGTCGGTTCGATGCGCCTTGGCCTTTCTTAGGAACCATCAAGAAATCTCGTGCAACGCCAGGGCTGGCGGGGCTATATTGGCTTTGTCCGTCTCGAAGGTTTCGTGGCGTCGAAGGTTCCACCTGTGCATCGCTTCCAGATCTACCGCTACGACCCCGACAGCGGCGTTTCGCCGCACATGCAGACCTACGAGCTGGAGGTGGGCGACGGCGACCGGATGCTGCTCGATGTACTGATGAAGCTCAAGGCGATCGATCCGAGCCTGAGTTTCCGCCGATCCTGCCGCGAAGGCGTCTGCGGCTCGGACGCGATGAACATCAACGGCAAGAATGGTCTGGCTTGCGTGACCAACATGCGCTCGCTGCCAGACAACGTGGTGCTGAAGCCGCTGCCCGGCCTGCCGGTGATCCGCGATCTGTTTGTCGACCTGACGGGCTTCTTCAAACAGTACCACTCGATCAGGCCCTGGCTCGTGAATGAGGATCCGCCGCCCGACAAGGAGCGACTGCAGTCCCCCGACGCACGCGATGAACTCAATGGCCTGTACGAGTGCATCCTGTGCGCTTGCTGTTCCAGCGCCTGCCCGAGCTTCTGGTGGAACCCCGACAAGTACGTCGGCCCGGCCGGGTTGCTGCAGGCCTATCGCTTCTTGGTCGACAGCCGCGATCAGGCCAGCGGTGAGCGGCTCGACGATCTGCAGGATCCTTACCGCCTGTTCCGTTGCCGAACGATCTTGAACTGCACCGATGTCTGCCCCAAGGGGCTGAACCCGGCCCTGGCCATCGGCAAGATCCGGGAGATGATGGTGCGGCGCGCGATATGAACGTACTCGGGGCCAGCCGGGTCACTTCACCAAGCACCCGCGCGCCTGCTGTCTTTGTTTGACCACGTGGCTGGGACTGGGAACGCACCGGCCGCGGACCGCTGCTGGCCGACATGGCGTCACGAACGCACCCACCCCGCCGGCACCGGCAGCCGCGGCCGATGCGGCTCCATCGCGCTCAGCGCATGCACCTGCGCCATCGACGCCAGGCAACGCCGCGTCAGCGCCTGGTAGATCAAGGTACCCTCGTGCTTGCCGGTGACCTCCTGATCGGTCAGTTCGCGTTGGTTGCGCGCCGGCAGGCCCGAGGCCAGCCAGCGCGCCGGCACCTTCATGCCGGCACGCACGAAGGCACAGGCGGCGACGATGGCCTGCTCACCGATCTCGGCTTCGTCCATGACCACGGCGTTGATGCCGACCAGTGCGCCGCGGCGTACCACGCAGGCATGCAGCACAGCCCCGTGCCCGATGTGGCCGTTTTCCTCGACCACCGTGTCGGCAAAGGGAAAGCCGTGCACGACGCAGCTGTCCTGCACGTTGGCACCGGCGTGCAGCACGATGCGGCCAAAGTCGGCGCGCAGCGACGCACAGGGCCCTACGTAGCAGCCGGGGCCGACGATCACGTCGCCGATCAGCACCGCGCTAGGGTGCACGTAGGCGCTGGGGTCAATGACGGGCGTGAGTCCGTCGATGCTGTAGCAGGGCACGACCCGGCTCAGTGCAGCGATTCGTACTTGGCCATCAGCTCTTCGGGCGACTCCTGGAAGTCGGGGTTGGGCACGATGCAATCGGCCGGACAGACCAACTTGCACTGCGGCTCGTCCTCGGCGCCGACGCATTCGGTGCAGCGCAGCGCATCGATGATGTAGATCGGGTCGCCGACGGCGATGGCTTCGTTCGGGCACACCGGCTTGCAGGCATCGCATGCGGTGCAGTCGTCGTTGATCAGCAGGGCCATGGTCTCGTCTTTCGTGTGAGGGTGGGGGTTGACTGTCTTCAGGCGGCGACCTGTTCCTGCAGTGCCGCCAGCCGCTCGTGCCGGAACGCGCCCCACAGCGCGGCACCGATGGCGCCGGCGTAGATCGAATCGGGGTGCGACTTTGCCTGCACGTTGACTTTTTCGTTGACCATCTCTTCCTGGATCGCGGCCAGCAACCCGCTGTCCAGCGCCAGGCCGCCGGTGAGCAGCGCGGTGCCGCTCTTGACGCCGGTGACCTTGAGCAGCTTGACGATGCGCGAGGCCATCGACAGGTGGATGCCCTTCAGGATGTCGGGCGTGGCGATGCCGCGGCTGACCATGTTGATGACGTCGGTTTCGGCCAGCACGGCACAGATCGAGCTCACCTTCTCGGGTTCCTTCGAGCTCTGCGACAGCGGGCCGATCTCCTCGATCGCCACGCCCAGGTAGCGCGCGATGTTCTCCAGGAACTGGCCCGAGCCCGAGGCGCACTGGCTGGTCATCTTGTACGACAGCACCTTGCCGCGCTCGTCGACGTAGATGGCGCGGCCGTTGAGCGCACCGATGTCGACCACCGCGCGCGCGCTCGGCTCGAGGAACACGCCGCCGCGCGCATGCGTGGTCATCGAATAGAAGTGGCCGGTGGCGAACTTGACGTTCTCGCCTTCGCCGGTGGTGGCGGTGTAGTCGATGTCTTCGGCGGCCATGCCGGCGTCGTCGAGCACGCCGTCGAAGCCCTGCCGCGCCAGCGTCATCGGGTCGCGGCTGCGGATGCGCTCGCAGCGCTTGGCCAGCCAGTGCGGCCCGTGGTCGTCGTGGCTGAAGAGCACCGATTTGACGGCGCCGGAGCCGATGTCGATGCCGATGGTGTGGATCATGGTGTGCTCCTGTTGCGGGGCCGGCGCCGGGCCGCTCCCAAGCGGCCCCGCACCCCCTCGGGGGGTGGCAGCGGTACTCCGCTGCCGGAGGTTGTCATCACGTCCTGGCTTCGGCGGACTTGCCTTCTTCGACCACGGCACGCCAGGCGAAGGTGGCGCCGCCGAGTGCGCCGGTGTAGATGGAGTCAGGGTCGATGTTCAGCGTCACGTCGCCGTAGTTCTCCTTCACCAGTTCCTTCAGCGACTTCACGGCGGCCTCGTTCTTCGCCACGCCGCCGGTGAAGGTGAACTGGTCGCGCACGCCGCCCGAGCGCGCCAGGATGCTCATCGCGCGCAGGATGATGGCGCGGTGCAGGCCGGCCATGATGTCTTCGCGCTTGTCGCCCAGGCTCAAGCGGTCGCGCAACTCGGCGCCGGCGAACACCGTGCAGGTGGAGTTGATGCGGATCGCCTTGGTCGATTTCATCGCCATCGGCCCCAGCTCGTGCAGGCCCATGTTCATCTCGTCGGCGATGTAGCCCAGGTAGCGCCCGCAGCCGGCGGCACAGCGGTCGTTCATCTGGAAGCTCTCGACGATGCCGGCCGGGTCGACCTGGATCGCCTTCGTGTCCTGGCCGCCGATGTCCAGCACCGTCGCCGTGCCCGGGTACATCACGTGCGCGCCCAGGCCGTGGCACAGAATCTCGCTGCGGATGTGCTCCTTGCTGAACGGCAGCCGCGCGCGGCCGTAGCCGGTGCCGACGACGTAGGTTTCCTCCAGCTCGGTGTCGAGGATGCCCTTGATCGGCGCTTCGACCTGCTCGCGCCGCGCCTGCGTCTCGGGCAGAGCGGCGAAGCTGCGCTCAAGCGCGGCCAGCAGGTGGCGCCGGATCGAGTCGCCGTAGACCCGGTTCTCGACCTCGATGATCGAGCGGTCGAACAGGTTCAGCAGGTAGTCGTAGCGCGTGCCGACTTCCTTGGCCACGGCCTCGCCGGTGGCCAGGTACTGGCTGCCGGCGATGTCGCGGAAGAAGTCGCTCTTGCGCTTGGCACCGGGCGCGAACAGCATCGGTGCCTCGGCGCTCAGGCGGCGGAACACCTCGGTCAGCGCATCGGCCACGACGCCGTTGTCGTCGCTGAAGCGCGCCGTGTCCAGGCTGCGCCGGCAGGTCTGCTCCAGGTCAGCGAGCTGCTCCATGTACTGCTCGGCGCGGAAGTCGCGCTCGAGCTGGCCGAGGAAGGCATCCAAGGACCCGTTCAGCGCCTTGGTGCTGGCCAGCTTCTCGCGGAACAGGAAGAAGCGGCTGTTGACCAGCGCCTCCTGCTTGGCGATGGCCGCGGCCGTGTCGTAGTTGGAACGCGAGTTGGTGATGCCGCGCCCAAGAATGTTCTGCTGCTCGTCCACCACCACCGCCTTGGTGGTGGTGGAGCCGAGGTCGATGCCGATGAAGCAGCGCATGGTCAGGTCCTTTGGTTACTTTGTCGCCGGAACGCGAACTGCGACGCACGAACAGGTGCGACCAAGCGGCCACCGCGGAACCGGCTCTGCCGGGCCGCTGGTATGCCTTGCAGGCCGCATGGCCGCGAGACGCGCCCATCCCTCGCCCCGTCCAAGCCGACGCAGGTCGGCTTGGAGCCGCGGGGCTCGGCCCCCTTGAGGGGGGTCGGCCGAAGGCCGTCACGGGGGTGGGTCATGTCAGTGGGCCGGGCTGATCGGGATGACCGTCGGGCCCAGGCTGGCCATGGGCACGCTCAGACCGGCACCGGCAGCACCACGCTTGGCCTTGACCATCTGGAAGTAGCTCTCCAGCCGGTTCTTCACGTTCGCGGCCGAGAAGTAGCGTGGGTCCACCAGATCGGTCTCGATGAACGCGGCCGGCTTGCCGGTGCGCTTCTCCACCTCGCGCATCATCAGCAGTTGCCCCGCGGAGAAACTGTTGCAGCTCTTGATCGAATTGATCAGCAAGCCGTCGGCCTGGTACTCGTCGATGTACTTGCAGATCATGTCCACACGCGAGGGCAGGTTCAGGTTGGTGTAGCAGCCCAGGCAGTATTCGGCCAGCGACTCCAGCGGATGGTCGGGGTCGTGGCGGAAGCCGAAGTCGTACAGGCCGCCGACCTTGGCGTAGGTCGAGGCCACGACCACCGCGCCTTCGTCGTAGAACATCTTCCAGAACTCGCGGAAGCTGGTCCAGTTGGGCGGGCCTTCGACCACCAGGCGGTACTTCTCCTCGCCCATCGCGCCGTCGGGCGTGACCGGGCCCAGGCCCAGGCGCATGCGCTCCTCGATCTCGCCGCGCAGCACGCGGTAGTACTCGGTGGCCTCGGGCGTGCCGCGGAAGGCGGTGAAGATCGGGCCGATGTAGTACACCGCGCCGAAGTAGCCGTCGATCGGGCTCGGCCGGTGCTTGGCCGACTGCAGCACCGCCACCAGGTTCTCTTCGGCCTTGACCGATTCGCGCATGTACTGGCGCAGCCGGTCGATGTCGAACTTGACGCCCGAGATGCGCTCCAGCGTCGGGATCACCGTCTCCTTGAGCTGCTTGACGACGTAGTCGCGCATGTTCGGCGCGATCTTGCCTTCGCCCTGGTAGGGTACGTGCAACATCACCGTCTCACAGCCGTACTTGTGGCGGATCAGCTCGAACCACTTCATGAAGGTGAAACAGCCGGTGTAGCTCAGCAGCAGGATGTCGGGCCGCGGCAGCACCTCGCCGCTGGGGCCGACCTCGCCGCCCATCATCATGCCCAGGTCGGCCTTGACGTAGGTGCACACGTCCTCGCTCTGGCCGTCGCGCTCGGCGTCCATGATCATCTTGCCGCTCTTCTTGCGCATGCCGTTCTGCAGCGCATTGGTCTCTGGCAGGCTGCGCGCGAAGTCGAAGCACATCAGCAACTCGTTCAGGTTGCCCGGCACGAAGGTGGCCGACACCTTGCGGTTGTTGGCGCGCGCGCTGGCCAGCTCGGCGTAGTTCTTGTTGATCAGTTCCTTCTGCAGCCACATCGCGTCCTCTTTCTGGACGCTGGGCGGCTTCTTGGCCGAACCGGTGGGCTTGGGCATGGCGATCGGGGTGTTCATGGCGCGGTCCTTATGCAGCATTCCAGAGCTTGATCGAGTCGGCGAAGGTGCCGGCCTGTTCGCGGATGGGCGCCATCTGGCCGGTGTTCTCGGCGTACTTGAAGGCGGTGTGCGGGATGCCGTGCTTTGAGAGCACATCCTGCAGCATCGGCCGCTCGAGCAGCGCTGGGTCGCAGAACGAAGGCGCGGCGAAGATCACGCCCTCGGCGCCGCCGTTCTTCACCTGCTTCATCAGGAACACGCCCTTCTCCTCACGCGTGGCGTCGTACTTCGCGGCGGTGGAGGCTGAAGCGTGCAGGAAGGCCTTGGACAGCTCGCGCAACGGTTCGCCGTCGGCCGGCACCTCGCCCAGCAGCCAGCGCGTGACGAGCATGAAATCGTCGTCGACGACGTAGCAGCCCGCCATCTCGATCGACTTGATCAGCGCCAGTGGCGGCTGCTCGCAGAAACTGCCATTGATCACGACCCGAGCGTTGTCGCGCTTGACGCGCTGCAGCCCCTCCGCCGCAGCCAGGTACTCGCGCACCAGGGCCGTGTGCTCTTCGACCGGCAGCACCATGCCGGCGCGCAGCACCAGGTAGACCTCGGAGGTCGGTGCCTGCCAGGGTTTGGCCGCGCGGTAGGCGTATAGCTCGCGGATGGCCGCGCGGTTGTCGTTGTAGACGCGGATCGAGGCGTTGAGGTCGGCATCGGTGATGGGCCGGCCGGCCAGTTCGGCCAGGTCCTCGCGCAGGATCTGCATCTCCTGCATGTAGAAGGTGCCGCCGACCTCGTCCTGGTAGTTCTGCGGCACGTCGATGTAGCGCACGTACTTGTCCTTGAAGAGCATCTTCCACATGCCCGACAGATTGCGGATGACGTCGCAGATCGACGGAAACAACATGCCGTCCAGGCAGTCGAGCCGCCCGGTCAGGCCAAGCTCGATGGTCGAGCGCGGGATGCGGCAGATGTAGCTCTGGTAGTAGGCGTCGCCCTGGATCACCTCGAGCGAGTCGCCGCCGCCGAGGATGCCCACCGGCAGCATGCCGGCGGCGTGGATCAGCTCGCGTGGCACGTACACCGGCATGTAGCCGATGGCCTTGCGCCCGGGTACCGCCGCTTTCCAGTCCTTGACGGCGTTGAAATGCAGGTCATCGAACAGCGCCTCGCAACGCGACACGATCTGCATGACTTTGGGTGTGTTGTCCATCAGCGGTGCTCCTGTCATCGGTGCTCCCAGGCGGGTGTGCGGCGCTCGATGAAGGCGGCCAGGCCTTCGTTCGCGTCGCGGGTTTTCATCAGGCGCTCGAGATACAGGCGCTCGACCTCCGCCAGCCGTTCGCGCAACTCGCGCACGCGCGGTGCGCGCACCGCGGTCACGGCGCAAGCCAGTGCGGCGGCGCTGCGCGGCGCCAAGTGTTCGTCGAAATACGCCAGCGCGGCGGCTTCGGGGTCGTCGGCCAGCATCTGCACCAGACCGAGCGCCAGCGCCGTGCTGCCGCCGATGCTGCGGCCCGAGCACAGCAGGTCCTCGGCCGCGACCGGGCTGATGCGCCAGCCCAGCAGACAACTGGCCGCCGGCGCGAAGACGCCGAGCTTGATCTCGGGCTGGCCGAACTGCGCGTCGGCGGTGGCAAAGATCGGCCCGCCGGCCAGCGCGATCTCCAGGCCGCCGCCCAGGCATTGGCCACGCACCGCGACGAGCACCGGCACCGGGAACTCGGCCAGCGCCAGGATCAGTGCATGCAGCGACGCCAGCATCGCCGCGCAGCGATCGGCAAGGTGCTCCTCGACGCTGGCACCGAAGCTGAAGTGCGGCCCTTCGGCGTCGAGCAGCACACCGCGCAGTGCGGCGTGGCCGCGGTGCGCGTCGAGCGCAGCGTGCAGCGCGGCGATCATCGCCGCGTCGCAGATGTTGGCCTTGGGCCGGGCCAGCCGCAGGCGCAGCAAGGCGCCGTCGCGGTCGAGCCAGGCCCGAACTGGAAGTTCAGCCACGACCGCGGGCTCCCGGTTGGATCTCGTCGTGCAGGGGGCCGACCCAGCTCTGGCCCGCGGCCAGCTTCTGGCGCAGCAGCACGAAGTCGATCTCGCGGTCGTCCTTCGGGCCGTCGTTGAAGGCGGTGAAGCCGCTGCGTGCCTCGGTCACCATGTTCAGAGCCAGCCAGGAGCGCGAGTCTTCCTTGTTGCGGTTCCAGGCTTCGAGCTTGGGTTTGCGCAGCTCCTCCAGCGTCTTGGTGGTGCAGTCGGGAAAGGTCAGCAGGATCTTCGCGCACAGTTCCTCGACCTTGGCGTCGAGCATCGACAAGTCCACCGTGCCGCGTTTCATCAGCGCCTTGCCGGCGGTCAACGCCTCGCCCATCACCGATTCGCCATAGGCGTTGCGGCCGTACTCGTCATAGAGGCGCTGCGTCTCGACGGTCGGGTTGGCGACGAACTTGCCGTCCACCTTCAGCGCCGGCACGATGTCGGTGAGGATGCCCATCTGGTAGGCCTTGTGCGCACTGAAGGGCTCGCACAGCACACAGGCGGCCATCGCACGTTCGGCACCCACCACCACCGGCAGAAAATCGGTGGCGCCGCCGATCGGCGCCGAGCCGTGCTTTGGCCCGGCCTGGCCGAAGCGCGCCAGATCCTGCGCAACCGAGAAGTCGCAGGCCATGCCGATCTCCTGGCCGCCGCCGATGCGCATGCCGTTGACGCGGCAGATGACCGGCTTGTCACAGGCCAGGATGGCGCTGACCATGTCGTTGAACAGCCGCATGTACTGGCGGTACTCCTGCGGATGGCCAGCGTAGTACTCGGCGTATTCCTTGGTGTTTCCGCCGGTGCAGAAGGCCTTGTCGCCGGCGCCGGTGAAGACCACGCAGTTGACCGCACGGTCGTTGCTGGCCGCGCGCATCGCCAGGATCACGCCCTTGACCATGTCGGTGGTGTAGCTGTTGTACTGGCTCGGGTTGTCGAGCGTGATCCAGGCGTTGAACAGGCCGGCCACCTCGCTGCCGTCGGGGCGACGCGCGGGGCGCTTCTCGTAGCGCACGCCTGGCTTGGCGATGTCGTCGACGAGGTCGTGGTTCTTGAACTCGCGCAGCTCGGGAATGGTTTCGGGGGCGTTCATCGGCATGGCTCCTTGGGTTAGGCCGGCACGAGCACGGCGCGCTTGTTGATCTGATGGCGGTGCACCGCGTCGAACACACGGTTGATGTCGTCGAGCGGATGGGTCTCGACGAAGGGCGCGATCTGCACCTTGCCGTCGAGCACCAGGTCCAGCGCCGCCGGGTAGGCCTCGGGCGGGCAGCCCCAATTGCCGAGCGCACGCGCATCGAAGGCCATCAGGTTGGACAGGCGCAATTCCACCTTGTCCATCGTGAAGCCCACCACCGACAGCGTGGCGCCATGCACCAACAGGCTCCAGGCGCTGAGCTGGCCGGCCGCGCTGCCCGAACATTCGAAGATGAACCATTCGGTGCTGCGGTGTCCGCTCTGCTTTGCGAAGTCGAGCACCGCGGCCTTCAGGCCCTTGGCATCGAGCGTGCGGCTGTTCAAGGTGAGCGCGGCGCCGTGCGCGGCCACCGCCGCCAGCTTGGCGTCGTCGATGTCGATGGCCACCACGGCAGCGCCGAAGGCCCGCGCCACCTGCACGCAATAGCCGCCCACGCCGCCCACGCCAATGACGATGGCCAGGCTGCCTGGCAGCACCCCGGCGCGCCGCACTGCCTGGTAGGGCGTGGTCAACGCGTCGGCGACGATCGACACCTGCGCCAACTGCAGGCCGGCGCGTGCCAGCCGGGCCTCGTCGACCGCGCACAGGCCACGCGCCGGCACCACGATGTGGCTGGCAAAACCGCCCTGGATGTCGTTGCCGGGCATCTTCTGCTGCGCGCAGATGGTGACCAGGCCGCGCCGGCACAGATCGCATTCGCCGCAGGGCAGCACCGCCGGCACGATCACCGCCTTGCCGGCCCAGGCTTCGGCACCGGCGCCACAGGCCACCACCCGGCCGCTGACCTCATGGCCCAGCGCCAGCGGCAAGGCGTGCTTGGTGCGCACGCCGTCGTAGTAGTAGCCCAGATCGGTGTGGCACACGCCACAGCCCGCCACGGCCACGGCGACTTCGCCGGGCCCCGGCATCGCATCGAAGGCCGCGCGTTCGAGCGGCGCGCCAACAGCCTTCATCAACCAACGGTGGGCTTCGATATTCATGAGGAGAGCTGCTTGACCGTGCGCTGTACCGCTGCTATTGTTGCATTGTGGTACCGCAATGCTGGTTAAAACCATTGTCGGCACAAACGAATGAAAAAAACTTGATCTGAATTAGGTCGCACAACGCAAATTGCGGCTTCACTTGAGCCACCGAATCGAAGGAGTACAGCGTGCAGTCTCTTGACCACGACACACGGCAGGGCCGCGCCGCCGGCGCCGGCACGGCCGCATCGGTGTCGGTGGCCATCGCCGGCAGCGGCGGCAGCGGCGTGATGACCGCCGGCACGATGCTGCTCGACGCCGCGGCGCGCGCCGGCCTGTACGGGCTGATGGTGCGTACCAGCGGGCCGCAGATCCGCGGCGGCGAGGCCGCGGCGCTGCTGCGCTTTGCGCGAGCACCGATGGACGCGCTGGACGACGCCTTCGATCTGCTGCTGGCGATGGACTGGCAGAACGTGAACCGCTTCGCCGACGAGATCCCGCTGCGCAAGACCAGCCTGGTGGTGGGCGACGCCGACGAGGGCCAGGCGCCCGAGGTGTTCGCCGCCAGCGGCGCAAGCTGCGTCGCGCTGCCGCTGAAGAAGATGGCCAAGGCCCTGCCCGGCAGCTGGACCAACATGCTGGCGTTGGGGCTGGCGGGCGGGCTGGCCGGCATCCCCGAGAGCGCGCTGGAAGCCGCGCTTCGAGCCTCCTGGAAGCGCAGCGACGCCGGGCTGCAGGCCAACCTGGCGGCACTGCGCGCCGGCCTGGCCGAGGCGGACAAGCTGGCCGGCGGTGGCATGGCCCGCCTGGCCGCCGGAGCCGCCGCCACCGGCCTCCGCTGGCTGATCAGCGGCAACGAGGCCGCCGGCTACGGCGCACTGCGCGCGGGCGTGCGCTTCGTCGCCGCCTACCCGATCACCCCCGCCACCGAACTGCTGGAGTGGATGGCGCCGGCGCTGACCCAGGTGGGCGGCACGCTGCTGCAGGCCGAGGACGAACTGGCCTCGGTGAACATGATCATCGGCGCTTCGTACGGCGGCGTGCCCTCGCTGACCGCCACCGCCGGCCCCGGGCTGGCGTTGATGACCGAAGCCATCGGACTGGCAGTGAGCGCCGAAGTGCCGATCGTCGTCGTCGACGTGATGCGCGGCGGCCCGTCCACAGGCATCCCGGCCAAGAGCGAGCAGAGCGACCTGTCCTTCGCCGTCAGCGGCCTGCACGGCGACGCGCCGCGGCTGGTGCTGGCGCCGACCTCGATCGCCGACTGCCTGGCCACGACACACTGGGCGGTGCAGCTGGCCGAAGCGCTGCAGGCGCCGGCGATCGTGCTGTCGGACCAGTTCATGGGCCAGTCGCGCGCCATCATCGACCGGCCGGCCGAGGATGCCTCGACCGCGCGGCGCCTGACGGCCGTGGCGCACACGCCCGACTACAAGCGCTACCGCGACACGCCCTCGGGCGTGTCGCCGATGGCCACGCCCGGCACGCCCGGCACCACCTACACGGCCGACGGGCTGGAACACAGCGAAGCCGGCATCCCCAGCAGCCAGGCGCGCGACCACCGGCTGCAGCTCGACAAGCGCGAACGCAAGCTGGTGCTCTACGACTATGGCGAACGCTGGGCCGACATCGACGCGGCACCGGCCGGGGCTGGCGCGCTGGCGGTGATCACCTTCGGCTCGATCACCGGCAGCGTGCGCGAGGCCGTGGCGCGCGCGGCGGCGCTGGGTGTGCATGTGCGGCTGATCGCGCTGCGTCTGCTGGCGCCGGCGCTGCCCGAGCGCATGGCCGAGGCGCTGGCCGGCGTGGCGCAAGTGCTGGTCGTCGAGCAGAACCACGGCGCGCAGCTCTACCGCTGGCTGCGCGCGATGTATGACCTGCCGGGCCGAGCGGCCAGCTTCCACCGCCCCGGCCCGTTGCCGCTGCGCCCGGCCGAACTGACGGCCGCGATCGTCGACTGGGCGCGCTCGCACCAAACCGCAAAGGAATACGAATGAACGACGTTTGCGCCACTCAGTCGGCGCCGGGCCGTCCCAAGCCGGCTGAGCTCCCCTTGGGGGGCGACGCCGCAGGCATCTTGGGGTCGTCAATTCCGGCGGTGCTGACCGCGGCCAACTACAAATCGGGCACCAAGCCGGTGTGGTGCCCGGGCTGCGGCGACTTCACCGTGCTCGGCGCCATCACCAAGGCGCTGGCCAGCCTGCAGTTGCCGCCGCACGAGGTGGCGGTGGTTTCCGGCATCGGCTGTTCGTCGCGCATCCCGGCCTACACCACCTGCTACGGCTTCCACGGCGTGCACGGCCGCGCGCTGGCGGCCGGCACCGGGCTGAAGGTGGCACGCCCCGACCTGACGGTGCTGGTCACCGGCGGCGACGGCGACGGCTACTCGATCGGCGGCAACCACTTCATGCATGCCTGCCGGCGCAACGTGGACCTGACCTACATCGTCATGGACAACCACGTCTACGGCATGACCAAGGGCCAGGCCTCGCCGACCACCGAGCCCGACTGGGACAACAAGCTCGCGCCGGGCGGCACCGGCATCCGCTCGTTCCACCCACTGGTGATCGCGCTGGCGGCCGGCGCCAGCTTCGTTGCGCGCGCCTTCTCGGGCGACCCCAACGGCACCGCCGAGATCATCGCCAAGGGCATCCGCCACCCCGGCTTCGCGTTCATCGAGATCCTCAGCCCCTGCGTCACCTTCAGGCCCGAGCAGCGCGAGTGGAAGAACCACGTGCACGCGGCGTCGGTGGACACCACCGACGATGCCGCGCGCGCGGCGCGGCGCATCATGACCGACGACGGCTTCAACCTGGGCGTGCTCTATGCCGGCCAGCGCAAGGCCTATGCCGCGCCGCGCCACCCGGCGCCGCGCAGCGTTGCCGAGCTGGCTAGGGAGTTTGAACTGTGAGCCCGCTCGGCCGTCCGAAGGGCGAACACCGCGGTGCGCAGCACGGAGGTTCGCAATGAGCCCCGCAATGAAGGCCGGCGCGCCGCACACGCTGGAAGACTTCATGGCGCAGGCGCTGGCGATGGAGCGCGAGGCGGTGGCGCGCTACACGGAGTTCGCCGACGCCATGGAAGTGCACAACAACAAGGAGGTGGCCGCGTTGTTTCGCACCATGGCGCAGTACGAAGGCAAACATGTCGAACAGATCATGGCGCAGATGGGCTGGACCAGCGACCCGCCGCCGCCCGAGGGCGGTTTCGGCTGGCCCGACCTGGAAGCCCCCGAGACGGTGCCGATCGACGAGGTGCACTACCTGATGCAGCCCTGGCACGCGCTGCAGCTGGCGCTGGCGGCCGAGCAACGCGCCGAGGCCTTTTTCGGCCGGCTGGCGCAGCTGGCGACCCACGAGCCGGTGCGCCGCGCCGCACTGGAGATGCAGGAAGAGGAACGCGAGCATGTCGAACTAGTGCGCGCCTGGCTGAAGAAGGTGCCCGAGCCCGACACCGACTGGGCCAACGACCCGGACCCGCCACGCTACACCGATTGAACGGACCCCCCCGAAGCTCCGTCGGCGCTCCCCCCAGGGGGCAACGCCAGCGGCCCGGCGAAGCCGGTTCCGCGGCGTTCGTTCGATGTGGACTACCAACACCGACGCGCAACGCCCGATGCGAGCTGAATGAACCGAGGAGAACCACGATGCAAGTCCTGCTGCCGCCCGGATGGGCACCGCCGATCGGCTACGCCAACGGCATCGCCGTGGACACTGGGCGCATCGTCTTCATCGCCGGCCAGGTGGGCTGGAACGCGCAGCAGCAGTTCGAATCGGCGGACATCGTGCCGCAGTTCGAGCAGGCGTTGAAGAACGTGCTGGCGGTGCTGGCGCAGGCCGGCGGCCAGGCGCGACACATCTGCCGCATGACCGCCTTCTGCTGCGACAAGCCGGCCTACCTGGCGGCGCGCAAGCAGCTCGGCGCCATCTGGCGCGAGTGCATGGGCCAGCACTACCCGGCGATGAGCATGATCTTCGTCGCCGACCTGCTCGACAACCCGGGCAAGATCGAGCTGGAGGCGACGGCGGTCGTGCCCGTGGCTTGACGGGCGCCGCGGCCGGCCGTCAAGCCGGCGTCACGAGGCGGCGGTGGGTCAGATCGCCGTGGCCGGCCAACAGCCCGTCGATCGAGATGTCTTCGTCCAGCGCTTCCCAGTGAATGCCGCAGGGGCTGAGTTCGAACTCGGCGCGCTGCTCGGGCGTGGCGGCCAGCAACCGGGGGAACCATGCCAGCGGGACAGCCACGATCCGGCCGTCATCCAGGTGGACCCACAGGCTGTCGTCGTCGAAACGCACCGCCTTAGCCGAAGTAGTCATGCCAAGCCCTTTCGATCATCTCCCGGTTGCCCTGCGCCGCCTCCACCAACTCGCGCAGCGTGCCGGCGTCGAAGCCGTAGCTGGCAGAGACGCGAACCTGCGCTTCGAGCCAGAGCTTGGCCTCACCGCCCCCGCCGCGCACATGCACATGCACCGGCTCGCGAGGACTGCCCTCGTTGGAGTAGAAAAAGAAGCGGAAACCCTTGTAGCGGAACACCACCGGCATGGCGGGATTCTAGGCATAGCTCAGCGGGCAGGATCGCGCAGCAGCAGTTCGAATCGGCGGACATCGTGCCGCAGTTCGAGAAGGCGTTGAAGAACGTGCTGGCGGCGCGCAAGCAGCTCGGCGCCATCTGGCGCGAGTGCATGGGCCAGCACTACCCGGCGATGAGCATGATCTTCGTCGCCGACCTGCTCGACAACCCGGGCAAGATCGAGCTGGAGACGACGGCGGTGGTGCCCGTGGCTTGACGGGCATGGACCACGGTCGTGCGCAGCCTGCGCGCTGCGGCTGCTGTTGGCGGCGAACGGTACGACCCCGCGCGTCCTGAGCAAGCTGCCGCTGAAATCCGTCGTTTCAGTTCCAGGCCGAGGCAATCAAGACCACCTTGCCGGCCACCCCCGGCTTGGTGTTGGGCGCCGGCAGGTCGACCTCGAGACGCAGCTTGCCGCCCTTCAATGCCGTGTACGAAAGGCTGTGGCTGGCGACACCCACGGTCTGCGACTCCCAGCCGTAGTCGACCTTCCATTCCCCGCCGGCCGCCAGTGCCGGGGTCAGGGTGACGGTCAGCGAATCGCGAAAGAGGTAGCTGCCCTCGTAGTGCCGGTTGGGCCAGAAGGCCCTTTCCACCTCGTAGTCCGGTACGCGCATGCGTACGTCCATCGCATAGGACAAGGTGCGGTCGGTGGTCGACACCTTGGCACTGTTGGCCAGGAAGACGGTGGAGAGGTAGACGTTTCGGGCCCCGGCCGCGCCCTGCGTGGTGAGTTGCTTGTGCGTGCGGCAGGCGGGCGAGTCCTCTTCCGCGATGCGGCGACTCAGCAGCCAGCGCTTGCCGCGTGCGCGCGCCTGCAGTTCGAACTGGTAAAGGGCATCGACGTCTTCGTGCTCGATCTCCGCCGGCAGGCGCACTTCGTCGATCTCCAGCCAGAGGTCCACGCGCACATCGCCAAACAGGAATCGCGTCAGGTTCTGATACGACTCTTCACTGTTGACGATGCCATAGACGCCCGAGTGCGAACGGTAGGCGTAGGCCGTGGCAGAGGCTCCGGTGACATTGTTTTCGGCATCCAGGCCCCAGACCGAGGCATTGGCGATCTTCACCAGGCCGTCGCTGCCGTTGCCGACGAAGGTGCGCGACAAGCCCTTGCCCGCCTCGTAGTCGCTGCGGTTGGTGCCGACCATGCAGAAGATTCGGTCGAGCGGGAACGCGCCGGCGGGAACGTAGTCGACCCGGTCGTACTTTGCGAATGCGGCCTCCAAATTGAGGTAGTCCGCCATGCGCTTGCGATTGAAGTTGCTCATGTCGTTGGCACTGAACCAACTGGGCACGTTCATCCCGACGACGTCGATGCCGTTGTGCGGTGTGGCGTAGGTGAAGACCTTGTCGACCGCCCTGCGGGCAGCGGCACTGCCCAGCGCAGGGTTCTGCAGGAAGCCGCGCACGACCAGCCCGCCCATCGAATGTGCGACCAGGTAGCAGCGGAAATCTCCCGGCGCCAGCGCGCCGGCTTCCTGGGCGCAGACCAGGTCACGCACCTTCAGGATCAAGGTCGACAGGCCGCGCGCATAGTCCTCGATCGGGCTCGCCTTGCCTTCGCCGAACAGCGTCGATCCGGCATCGTAGTAGCGGTAGACGATGATGGACCTGGCGTCGATGCCAGCCTTGTCGCCGCGCGGCTGCCACTCCGCGTCCATGATGTCGGCGCCTTGTTCATAGACGTCGGAGTAGCCGAAGTCACTGGACAGGCGCAACACCGGCGATTCGAAGATGAAACGCTTGGGCGGCACGTCCTTGTCGATGGCGGCCCGGTACACGGTCGAGCCCAGGTTGAAGCCGCAGAACGGGTCGGCAGCGGTCTCGTCGCGCTCGCCCTCGGTCATGGCATAGCCGCGCACGTAGATGATCGGGTAGAAGGGGGCCTGCATGTTGTCTCCTCGTCTTCGGGATGTGACGTGTTGAAGTCGCTTTGCAATGGGAAGGGAGAGTTCTCGCCGAGCGACGCCAAGCTCAGTCCTCGAGGGCCCGCAGCACCCTCTGCGCTGTCCTGAATCGATCCGAGTCGGTCCCGATGCGTGTATCGATCCCGTCGGCGCGCAACTCGCCGCGAAGCTCTGCCTGCACCGCACTGCGCACCGCCTTTGCATCCTCGCCCCGAAGTACTGCCACCTCGGCCGCGCGCAACGCATGGTATTGCTCGAATGCGCTGCGCGACGCACGTATGCCGTCCACAAGCACTTCGACATTCGCGAGCTGCGGATCGCCCTGCATCAGCCCGAGCGCGAACAGGCGCTTGCCGTCCTCGTTCGAGGCCCAGGCCGTATGGATGTCCGCAGGGCTCCAAGAATGCGTTTGCGCCAAGCGGTGGGCCACCAGCAGCAGCGCCGTCATGCGGCGCGTGCGCTCGGCACCGGTTGGCATCGTTCTGCGCAGCGCCTCGTATTGTTCCGAGAAGCTCTCGAGCTCCCAGCGGATGTCGATCTGCTCGACCTCGGCGTTCAACGCTTTCGCTTCCTCCGAGCGACCTGCACGATGGAGCAGCTCGATGCCGCACGGCCAGAGCTCGTCGACGGCGCCGCGCCCGGCGCGACGCGCGTTGGCCATCGCGCGCAGCCAGCTGGCGAGCGCGCGCTCGGCATCGGGCTCGCGCCGGGCGATCGCCGCCAGCGCCCGCGCGCGGAACAGCGGCACGGCGATCTTGTCCAGCTGCGTCCGCGCGAGCTCGAGCTCGCCACGGCTCGCTGCGGATTCGGCCTCGCGGCTCCACTGCTCGTCGGCGACAAGCACGATGCTGCTGACCGTCTCGCGCCGGTCCGTCTTCAACGCCTGCATTTCGGTCGCGGCCGGCGCGGTCGCTTCGTTCTGGCCGATACCGTCCCGCGGGTCCGCCATCACGCTCGTCGTGTGACCCGCGGCAATGGCCTGCTCGGCAAGCGCGAGCGCCTCGGCCCGCTCGCCGGCCATCCACAGCACATGGATCAAGCGCGCCTGCGACCGCGGCTCGAAGCCGCCGAGCAGCGGCCTCACGAGAGCCACCAACGCGCCCAGCGCCACCTTGGCTTCCTCGGTCTTCTCGTCGCCGGGCTTGTTGGCGGCCGCGACCGCGACCGTGGCGACCCTCGCGATGGCCTTGCTCTTCTCGATCGGGCCGTCCATCGACGCGATCGCTTCGATGGCCCGGTCCATGCGCCCGACGAGCGCGAGCGCCCAGGCCCAGCGCTTGCATGAGTCCGCCTCGCCCTCGGGCGCGCCACGGCCCAGCGCGTCCAGGACGAGCTTTGCCTCGTCATGCATGCCCGCGTCGGCCAGTGCCAGTGCGATGTTGCCGTCGCGAATCATGCCGCCCGGGTAACGCGCCCCACCCAGGTACTCAACGTGGCGCTGCTCGAGGAACGCGCGATGCCGCGCCGCGCTCGCGGCCTGCAGCGCCTGATTGCGGCGCACCATGCCGTCGTCGAGCGCATCGAGCGCCTTGCGCACCTGTTCGGCACCCGGCTCCCACCCCGCGAGATCGCAGGCGCGCGCTGCCCAGAAGCAGCCGTTCGGCAGACCCCATCCGTCGCCCTCGATCGAAAGCGCCTCGCTCACGGCGGCCCTCGCCGCGTCGCGGGCCCGCTCATCAAGGCCAGCGTCGCGCGCCGCCTCGGCGACCCAACACCAGGCCATCGGCCGATGCGTCGGCGGCATGGCCACCGCCGAGCGATCGACCTCCTCGAAGCAGCGGCGCGCGGCCGCCGCATCGCGCTCGCGCGCGTAACCCGCACACAGCAGGCGATAGGCCAGCATGCGATCGGGTGCGTATGCAAGGTTGTTGGCCATCATCTCGGCGCGGGCACGCTGGCCGCTGCGTGCGATGACGTCGAGGATCAACGGCGCCGCCGTCGTCATCGCGCGGCTGTGCACGATGCACAGCGCCACCGCGCGCAGGTCGGTCGGCGAGTCGGCGAGCAAGCGCTCGATCGCCGCGTCCGCGACGGCGACGGCGGCGAGGGGGTCAGCGCTCTCTTGGCGCAGGAACCGGTCCCAGGTCGGATCCGTCAACAGCGCCACCAGCGCGTCCATGCGGCCGGCGCCGAGCAGATGCCGCGGCAGGTTGACCGTGATGTAGCGCGGCACCTGGTGCCAGGGCCGTCCTTCGCAGAGTGCGAGCATCGCGCCCGCGAGCGCATCGTGGCTGCGCCGCGCGTTCGTGTCGGCGCGCAGATGCTCGGCCAGCGCTTCATGGAACAGCCGGTAGACCGGCTGCCCGGATTCGACGGATTCGACCACCAGGTCACCGGATTGATCGAGCAGCGTGCGCACATCGTGGTCGTCGAAGCTCGTGTCCGGCGTGTCGGCGACGCGTGCCAGCGCCGTGGCAAGCCTCGGCCAAAGCGTGCCCCACGGCAAGCCCGCTCCCTGCGACCAGGCCAGCGGCCGCAGCAGCCCACGCGCCTTGATGGGATCCGGCAGCGCGTGGATGTAGCCGGCCAAGGCCTCGCCGACCTCGGTGGGCAGCACGTAGCGTCCATCGCGGCGGGCGAGCTTGCCCGCTGCAGCCGAGCGCGCGGCGATGGCCGCGACGAGGAAGGAACGGCCGGCGGCCTCCGCGATTTGCTCGGCGAGCGCGGCGATATCGGCGCTTGGGGTGATGCCGGCGACGCTTTGATCCGACGTGCCCGCCTCGGCGGCGCCTCGCCCGGCGCCGACCGGGGCGGCGATGGCGCGGATGCGCGCCGCGACGTAGTCGCGCAGGTCCTGCCGAGTCTCGGGCGACTGGTCGAGATCGATCACCGAGCCGGCTCCCGCACCGAGGTGATCGAGCAGATCGGCGTCACCACCCGCGCCGTCGCGCACGGGACGGCGGCGCGTCGCAACGAGCAGGCGAACATGGGCCTGCTCGGCCAACGGCCGCAGCACGCGACTCGCCACCTGTCGCGCCAGACCCTCTTGTGTCTCGTCGAGCGCATCGATCGCGATCGTCGCCCGGCGTTGCGCCGCGAGTCGCAGCAGCGCGTCGGGCGTGGACGCGCTGCCGCCGAGCGCAGCCGCGATCTCCTCGATGATCTGTCGCTCGGTCTTGTTGTGGCACCAGACCACCGCGTCGAGCGCACCCGCGGGCGGCACGGTCCCGTCGGCCAGCGCGTCGAGCGCGTCGTCGCCGGGCCGGTGCGCGGAATCTGCGAGCACGGCGATGCGGGACAGCAGCGCCGACTTGCCGCAGCCGGGCGAGCCCGTGATCACCAGCAGCGGGAAGTCCGCTGCGAGCGCCGCGGCTGCAGCCTCGCCACCTGAGTGCGCAGCCTCACCGAGCCAGCGCACGATGCGCTGAAGCTCACGCTCACGGCCGGTGAAGAAGGTTCCGGCCTCGCCGCGCGCGACGCCGCGCGCCGACGGATCGAAGTGGGCATGGAACTCCTCGTCCGCGATCAACTGCCCGAGCCGGCACGATGCGAGGTTCGGGTTCGGGATCAGTTCGGCGGCCCCCGGGCCCCAGACGCGCCGCTCGGCGATCTGCGCGCTCCGGATGTCCCTGAGCTCCTCGTTGAGGCCGCGGATCAGATGGTCGATGTCGATCCAGCGGCTGGTCGTCCCGGTCCAGCGCTCGTCGCTGACGGCACGCAGGAAGGCCTTCGCGAAGCGCCCGTCGTAGGCGAGATCGCGACCGAAGGTGCTCGACACGAGCACCTGGGCAAATGGACGATGCGGGTCGCGGCTGTTGTCGGCATCCGACGCATCCTCCGCGGCCCGTTGGATCACGCTGCCGAGGCGGCCTGCGACACACGCGTCGATGATCAGCAGGATGTTGTGGGGCTTGCCCTGCCCGAGGATGGTGCCGAAGGTGCTCGCGTCGATCGATCGGCCCGCGAGTTTCGTTCTCGGCGTATCGCGACCGAACAGATGCGCCCGGGCGCCATCGAGCTCGCCGTGGCAGGCGATGTAGATGACCACGACGTCGCTGGCGTCGAGCCCGTCGAGAAAGTCCCTGAGCGACTGGGTGACCTCCGCCGCGCATGGGCTCTTGCCCAGATTCTCGAGCGCGCGAGCGTGCGCGACTCCGGATCGCCGGGTGAACCACTCCGCGACTTCGACGACGTCGGGTTCGGCCCTCGGAATGTCGAGCTCTGGGTCGTCGTAAGACCCCACGCCGATGCCGATGAAGTAGCGCCGCCCGGCGCTCGTGCCGTCCTCAGCGCAGCCCATCGGCGATGGCCCTTCCGGTTTCGGCGGCAGTGAGGTAGGGCATCACGTCATGCGCCGTGGCCCCGTTGACCACACGCATGTCGACGAGCGCATCGCCGAACAGCGGACCGAGCTTCTTCACGAGCGCCACCACGTCGCCGTCGTCCGAGATGTTGGTCCAATGCTCGATCCGACCCGGCCAGGCGCCTCGCCCGTTCTGCGGCTCGGGATCGAGTGCGTGAAAGATCAAGTTGGGAATGCCGAGCGGCGAACCGAGCGTGACGAGCGTGCGAATGTTGGCCCAGCGAGGCGTTGCGCCGTATTGATGGAGCGCTTCGTAAGTGACCACGGAGCCGAGCGAATGCGCCACGAGCACACGCGTTTGCTCGGTGACGGCCGCGTCGACCGCCGCGCGCGCGGCCACGCGAATCTCCGGATCCTTCAGATACAGGCGCACCTGCTTGAGCGCCCCGATGAAGGCGCGCTCGGCCAGACCCGCGAAAAAGCGCGAGTGGGCCAGCACGCGAAGCGCCACCTGCACCGAACCCGGCGTCGCGGCCCGAACCTTCGCGTCCGGCGCCGTCACCCGCTCGGGTTCGACGCGGGCCGCTTCTTGCCAGAGCAGCAACAGAAGCTCCGACTCGTCGTCGCTCAGGTCGGAGGGCCGGTAGCAGGGGTCACCGGCCGCGCGCACCGACCCCGCTGGACGATAGAGACCGCCGTAGAAGGCGCAGGCCAGATCCTGCGGGTCGAGCTCGACGCCCGACTGCCGGACACCGTCTCGAAGGGCGGGACCCCACTCGGTGGCGAGCACCTGCGGACCCTTGTTCTGCTGAGCGATGCCGTGAACCGCGACGACAGTAGGCACGGGCCACCTCCCATGCGGGCCGGCGGGCAAGTGCGGTCACTGCCGGCGTGCCAAGGCGTGACCGCAGACGATGAAGGCGTTTGTGTTCGCGCCCACCATCGACGCCGTGAGATCAGCCCGATTTCTCTCGTTGGCAGCGAGATTATGGCGTCCGGCCTGCGTCTGCGCCATCCCTGCCAAGGCCCATGCAAACCTCTGCCCAGCCGTACAGGGAGTCTTCGAACGGCCGCTGCAAGGATGGATGTGGCAGCAGGCGACCTGCCAGCGGGTCACGGCACCGGCACGGATTTGGCACGCAGGTCGCGCACCCGCACGGCCTTGCCCTGGGAGCGTTCCACCGAGCCCGGCGCCAGCACGCAGACCTCGGTGCTGACGCCGATCAGCGACTTGATGTGATGGGCCACATCGGCAGCCAGCCGCGCATAGTCGGCTTGCGCCACCGCCGGCAGGGCTTCGACCTCGAGCCGCACCTGGTCGAGCGCGCCATGGCGCTGCAGCACCAGCTGGTAGTGCGGCGCGATGCCCGGGCGGCCGACCAGCACCGCCTCGATCTGAGAGGGATAGACGTTGACGCCGCGCACGATCAGCATGTCGTCGCTGCGCCCGGCCACGCGCAGCATGCGCAGGTGCGTGCGGCCACAGGCACAGGGCGCCTTGGTGATGCGCGTCATGTCGCGCGTACGGTAGCGCAGCATCGGCAGCGCCTGCTTCGTCAACGTGCTGATGACCAGTTCGCCGACCTGCCCCTCGGCCACGGGCAACAACGTGTCGGGGTCGATCACCTCGAACAAGAAGTGATCCTCCCAGCCGTGCATGCCGTCCTGCTGCGGGCATTCGACCGCCACGCCCGGGCCCATGATCTCGGACAGGCCGTAGTTGTCCAGCGCCTGCAGGCCCATGCGCTCCTGAAGCTCGCCGCGCATCGTCTCGCTCCACGGCTCGGCCCCGAATACACCCACGCGCAGCGCGCTCTTGCGCAGGTCCACACCCTGCTGTTCGGCCACCTCGGCGATGGCCAGCGCGTAGCTTGGCGTGGCGCACAGCACGCGCGCACCGAAGTCGACGATCAGCGCCACCTGCCGCTCGGTCGAGCCGCCCGACACCGGCACGACCACGCCACCCAGGCGCTCGGCGCCGTAGTGCGCCCCCAGCCCGCCGGTGAACAGGCCGTAGCCGTAGGCGTTGTGGATCACGTCGCCGGCGCGCGCGCCGGCACAGTGCAGCGTGCGCGCCATCAGCTCGGCCCAGGTGTCGAGATCGGCGCGCGTGTAGCCGACCACCGTGGGCTTGCCGGTCGTTCCCGACGACGCATGCAGTCGCGCCAACCCAGCCACCGGGCGCGCGAACAGGCCGAAGGGGTAGTGATCGCGCAGGTCGCTCTTCACCATGAGGGGCAGGCGCTGCAGGTCGGCCAGGCTGCGCAACTCCCGGGGGTCCGACAGGCCCGCCGCGCGCAGCCGCGCGCGCTGCCAGGGAACCTGCTCCCAGGCATTGCACAAGCTCGCCTGCAGGCGCTGCAGCTGCAGCGCCTCGAGTGTCTCGCGCGGCATCGCTTCCACGTCGGGGTGCAGGCCCGGCGCCCTGTGGCCGGCTGCGATCGCGGTGTCGACGTAGGCCACCATGCTGCACCCTCCCGGCAAGAAGCTCAGCGGCGCACGCCGCGCACCGGCAGGTGCGGCAATGCGAAGCCTTGGTTGAAGCCGGCGCGTGTGACCAGCATGAACTTGAAGGCGGCGCCTCCCAACGCGGCCAGTACGCCGGCCAGTGCCTGCAGTGCGGCCGACCAGCCCGGCGCCAGCGGCGTGGCCCACACCCCCAGCACGATCGCCAGCGGCAGCAGACTGCCGGCATTGAAGGCATGCCCGGCCTGGTTGACGGCCCGCAGCGCGCGCGGTCGCAACTGCCTGGCCAGGCGCCGGTACCACCCCACGCCGAGCACGAAGCGCAAGGCCAGCAGCGCGCCGAAGCCCAGCCACAACAGGTTCGTGCCCTGTCCCCACCAGGGCGCGAACAGCCAGTACAGACCCGCACCCTCGGCCAACCCGGTGGCCACCAGCAGCGGCACAGTCAGCGGCTCGCGCCACGCCGGGATGCCCTTGGCCGCCTGCAGGATGCGCGCCTGGCAGTAGAGGAAGCCCAGGGCCAGCAGGGCCGCCAGCGGCAGCGCCGCGGCCACGCCGAACAGCGCCAGCGCACCACTGCCCAGCAGAAGCGGTGCCAACGCCGCCTCGCGCGACATCCACGAGGTGCGCGGATTGAAGATCACGTTGATCGCGCGCCAGGGCCGACCGATCTCGGCCCAGACGCACAACAGCCCCAGCGACACCAACGCCAGCGCCAGCACGATCAGCACGCTGCGCAGGCTGTCCTGCACCGATGCCAGCCAGGTGAAGACGAGCAGCCCGCAGCCCGCCCCGCCGCCGATGAAGTTGCCGGCGGCACGTGCGTCCCAGCTCGTCTGCTGCCAGGGGTTGGGGCCGAAGCTCATATCTTGCCCTCCCCGCCACCGGCATCGTCATCCAGCGTGTCCCACACATAGTGGAAGCCCGGGCCGGTACCCAGCTCTTCGTGCATGCGGAAATGCTTGTGCGTGGCCAGCAGCTGCGACACGTTGCTCTGCGGATCGTCGCGGTCGCCGAACACCAGCGCCTGCGCGATGCACGAGTTCACGCAGGCCGGGGTGGCCTCCGGGTCGACGCCCGGGGTCAGCCCGCGCTCCAGCCCGCTGTCGATGCGCTCGACGCAGAAGGTGCACTTGGTGGCCACCGCGAGGCGCGCGTCGTCGTGGCGCAGGCTTTCGTTCTCGGTCGGCGCGCCGTAGGCGAAGCTGGCGCGCTCGGTCTTGTAGCGCGCCTGGTAGGGGCAGGCCACGGCGCAGTAGGCGCAGCCGATGCACAGGTCGTAGTCGATGGTGACGATGCCGTCGGCGCGCTTCTTGGTCGCGGTGCTCGGGCAGACCTCCATGCAGGGCGGATCCTCGCAGTGCTGGCAGCCCACCGGCACGAAGGCGCGCTGCACGTCGGGGAACTCGCCGAACTCCATGTCGATGACACGCCGCCACTGCACGCCCGGCGGCGTGGCGTTGGCGTGTTTGCACGCCGCGGTGCAGGTCTGGCAGCCGACGCAGCGCCGCAAGTCCGCGACCATCGCCCACCGTGTCATGAGCAGCCCTTTCGCACGGCGACGCGCACGATGTCGGCGCTCGATCCGGTGGCGTCGGTCAGGTCCATCGACATCGTGGCCAGCGCGTTCAGGCTGGGCACGCCGAAATCCTTGGCCAGCGGCGTCTTCCAGTGGTCGAACTGGCCGATCAGCAACAGCGTGTCGGGCCGGATGCCCTGGCGCAGCACGGCACGAGCGCGCACGCTGCGCTTGGGCGTGGCGATGTCGATCGGGTCGCCGTCGGCGATGCCGAGCTTTTCCGCCGCGCCGCTGTGGATGATCACGCCGCGGTGCCCGGCCACGTTGTCGGCCACCTCGCGGATCATCTGCACGCCGACGTTGCCGCCCCAGGCGTACTGCATGCTGCGCGCGGTGAGCAGCCAGAACGGGTAGTCGCCGGCCTTGGCGCCGGCGCCAGTGACGATGCCTTCCCACAGCGCGGGGAAGTCCTTCCACGCCGGCAGCGCCTGGTACTCGGCCATCTGCTTGTCCCACCAGTGCATGTCGTGCTCGTGCAGGCGGCGGCCGAGTTCGGCGCCGATGCGCTGCAGCCGCTCCTGATAGGGCAGCTCGAAGCGCAGGCCACGCTCGACCATCGTCGGGTACAGGTACCACTGCAGGCGCGCAAACGGCTTGGTGGCCAGGCCCTTCTCCTTCCACCAGTCCAGCCCGTGCGTCTCAGCACCATCACTGAGCTCGGCGCTGGCCGCGCGGCACACCGCGTCCCAGATCTGCTCGCGCGTGTGGGCTTGCGCCGTGGGCAGCGAGAAGTCGCCGTGCGCACTCTTCAGCGGCACGCCGCCGGCACCGCGGTTGATGGCGGCGTTGTACTTGTCGAGCACGCCGGTGCGGCGCGCCAGTTCGGTGGCGATGTCGGTGAAGTCGCGTGCCTGGCCGCGCATCGCCACCACCGGCTGGCGCAGCGCGAAGCCCTGCTGGTCCCAGAACTGCTCGACGTATTTGGTGCCGCCGATGCGGATCAGCTGCAGGCCTTCCAGGTCGGTGGCGTCGGGCAGCAGCACGTCGGCGTAGTGGTTCGTCTCGTCCATCGTGTAGGCCATCGCCACGACGAAGGGGAAGCGCGCGATCTTGTCGCCCAAGGCGGCGGTGTCCCAGAACGAGATCGCCGGGTTGGTGCGGTAGACGAACCACACATCGGGAAAGGTCACAGTGGGCAGGCCTTTCGGCGTGCCGTCGAGGAACATCCACGAGAAGTGCGTCGGCCCGAGCGCCTGGCTCCATGCGCCGTTGCCGACCAGCGGCACCATCGTCTTGTAGGCGTTGCGGATGTTCGGCCGCGGCGACCATGTCGCCTTGTCGGTCGGGTTCATCGGGTAGGCCATGAAGCCGTCGGGGCCAGGCACCGCGCTGTCGTGCCGCTCGGACATCGGCCGCACCAGCCGCACCGTGGTGCCGAGCGTGCCGCCGGGCACTTCCAGCGCGCCCACCAGGCAGGCCAGCAACGTGCGTGCCCAGCAGCATTCGTATCCGCCCCAACCGTTGTTGACGGTCTTGCCCAGCGTCACCGCCACCGGGCGGTAAGGCAAGGTGTGGCCGTCGATCTCGATCGTCTGGCCGACGCAGGCATGTTCGATGTATTCGTGCGCGATCCGGCGCATCGTCGCCGCCGGCACGTCGCAAACGCCGGCCGCCCATTCCGGCGAATAGGGCCGCATGTGCTCGAACAGCCGGTCGAAGCCGGTGCTGCCCGGCAGCACACCGTCGGCCAGCACTTCGCCGTCGGCGCCGATTTCGATGGCATCGACTTGCACCTGTGCGTGCAGCGCCTCGTCGATGCCGGGGGTGTCGTGCACGCAGGCCGCGCCGCGGGCGGCGTCCCACACCAGCGGCTTGCGCGTGGCGCGGTCGCGCAGGTAGTAGCCGTTCGGCCCGACCAGGTAAGGCGATGCGGTGCGCTGCTTCAGGAAGGGCAGGTCGAGCCGCTCGCGCGGCATCTCGTGCAGCATCACGTGGATCAGCGCGTACAGGAAGGCCGGGTCGGTCTTGGGCTTGATCGGCACCCATTGCGCCGAGCACGCGCCGGTCACCGACAGGTGCGGCTCGACCTGCACGCGCTTCATGCCGCGCACGCGCGCATTGGCGTGGCGCCACACGCCGGCCACGCCGCCCGAGGCCTCGATGTTGGAGCCGCAGGAGATCAGGTAGCGCGTCGTCGGCGTGTCGGCGGCGACGATGAAGGCACGGTGCCAGAACTCACCGTACAGGTGCTCGGAGTGGTCGCACTTGACGCCCTGCCCCGAGCCGAAACCCATGTCCACCGGACCCCAGGCCGCCAGGAAGGCCGGGAAGGTGCCCATGTAGAACTGCGGCGTGCCGCCGCCGCCGAAGCTGGCCGCCAGCCTGGGGTAGCCGCTGGCATCGGTCAACCCTTCGGCGCGGATGCGATTCAGCCGCTCGGCGATCAGCTCGAAGGCCTCGTCCCAGCCGATGGGCACGAAACCCGGGTCTTCGTCGCGGCCCTTCTTCGGGTTGCTGCGCTTCATCGGCGTGAGCACCCGGTTCGGGTTGTAGGTCTTCTGCACCAGGCCGTAGGCCTTGACGCAGACCTTGCCGCCACCCGGGTGCACCTTGGATGCGCAGAAGTTGGGCTCGACCTCGGTGGCCACGCCGTCCTGCACGCGCACGGTGAGCAGGTCGGGGCCGGCCACGCACTGGTAGCAGTAGGTCGGCACGCGCTCGGAGCGCGTGGCGGTGCTGGGGGTGGCGCTCATCGCGTGTGTGCCGCTGCTCAGCCGACGGCGCGTGCCTTCTCGGCCTTCGCCGCGAGGCGTTGGCCGGTCTTGGCGACATCGACGACGAAACGCGAGTGCTTGCCGCGCACGATCGGCTCCACCGCGTCGCGGCCCTCGACCTCGAAGCTCACGGCGCGGCCGTTGACCTCGGCCACGCGCACGTTCAGCGTCACGCTCATGCCGAGCAGCGTGGCGGCGATGTGGTCGA
>Ga0316601_100000111_pt1 | contig 29922 bp, 25 predicted proteins | sample OWC_soil_day5_no_FD_207663 | JGI IMG/M metagenome (GOLD analysis project Ga0316601, IMG submission 207663) | Wetland soil microbial communities from Old Woman Creek delta, Ohio, United States - OWC_soil_day5_noCT | ecosystem: Environmental > Terrestrial > Soil > Wetlands | place: USA: Ohio... | reverse complement strand
CGCTGCGCGTCGCCTCGCGCCTGAGCGAGCAGTCCGAGAAGCTCCCCCACGACCTGTCGGAGCGTCTGCGCGTGGCGCGAGAGCAGGCGGTGGCCCGCGCCCGCCAGTTGCGCCTGACTCAGCCGGCAACGGCGACGGCGACGGCGACGGCCTTCCAGGTATCTCAGGGTAGCGTCGCCCTGGGGCAACCGCCGTCCGGGTGGCTACGCCTGGCCTCGGTGCTTCCGCTGATGCTGCTGGTACTGGGCTTGGTCATGATCCAGCACCTGCACGACCAAGCCGAAATCCACGCCGCGGCCGAAGTCGACGCCGCGCTGCTGGCCGATGACCTGCCGCCCGAAGCCTACGGAGATCCCGGCTTCGTCATCTTCCTGAAGCAACCCGAACAGTGACCGTCCGCCGCCTCGCCCGATCACGCCTGTTGTCTGGTGTCGCCTCGGCCCTGCTGGTGGGCTGTCTTGCCCTGGGCAGTGCCACACAGGCCCAGACTCCGTCGAGCCCCCAGTCGGCGGCCAACGCCAGCGGCCCGACCTGGACCGCACTGACGCCGGCCCAGCAGTCGGCGCTGGCGCCGCTCAGGAAGGACTGGCAGACCATCGACGCGCCGCGCAAACAGAAGTGGCTCGAAATCGCTGCCCGCCTGCCGTCGCTTCAGCCCGAAGAGCGCAAGCGCATACAGGACCGCATGACCGAATGGGCGCGCATGACGCCCGACGAGCGCGGTCGCGCCCGGCTTCAGTTCCAGGAGGCGCGCCAGATCAGCCCGCAGGAACGGCAGGCCCGTTGGGACGCCTATCTGGCGCTGCCAGCCGACGAGCGGCGCGCCCTGGCCAACAGCGCCAAGAGCGTGCCGAAGGCCGGCTCCGCCAGCGCCCGCACACCGGCCGACGGATCGACCAAGGCGGCCGCAATGGCGTCGGTGCAAAAGAACAACATCGTCACGGCGCCGTCGCCGGCGGCCGCGGCCAAGACCGTCACCCCTACCGTGGTGCAGGCCAAGCCGGGGGCCAGTACCACGCTGATCTCGAAGACCGCCTCACCGCCGCCGCACGCCCAGGTCGGGCAGCCGAAGATCGCGGTCGGCCAGGACAAGGTCAACCGCAGCACGTTGCTGCCCAAGGCCGGGCCCCAGAGCGCCACAGCGGCCGCCTCGGCGGCGCAATGACAGCTGAAGCCAGCGCGGCGCCGGCCCCGGCGCCTGGCCTGAGGCGTCGCCTCGCCGCCTTCGTCTACGAAGGTGTGCTGCTGTTCGGCGTGCTGACGATCGCGGCTCTCGCCTATGGCCTGGCCACGCAGCAGCGGCATGCGCTGGTCGGCATGCACGGATTGCAGCTGTTCCTGTTCCTGGTGCTCGGCCTGTACTTCACCTGGTTCTGGTCACACGGCGGGCAGACCGTGGCGATGAAGACCTGGCATGTGCGGCTGCTGTCAAAGGATGGACAGCCAGTCAGTACGGCCCGCGCCTGGATCCGCTATGTGCTGAGCTGGCTGTGGTTCTTGCCGGCGCTGGCAGGCATCTACATGGGCGGCCTGAGAAGCGGCGGTGCCATCAGCCTGGCCCTGCTGGTGGGTGTTCTGGTGTACGCGTTGATCTCGCGCTTCAACCGACGCCGGCAGTTTTTGCACGACCTGATCAGCCGCACCGAGCTGGTGTACTGGCCGACGGTCAAACGCAAGCCAAAGTGACGGCCATGCACAATGGCTCGACCAGCCCCAGCCGGGCTGACAGCCACCTGCCTCATGCCCGACGCGCTGCCTTTGATGACCTGCCCACTTTCAATCTGCGTGTACTGCGGATCGCGGCCGGGTCGCACACCTGCGCATGCCGCTGCGGCCCGTGACACCGGCACGTTGATCGGTCGCCTGGGTTGGCAGCTGGTCTACGGTGGTGGTCGCGCCGGGCTGATGGGTGAGGTGGCCGACGCCGCGCTCGCTGCCGGTGGCCGCGTGGTCGGTGTCATCCCGCAATCGCTGATGGAACGCGAGCTCGGCCACGGCGGCTTGAGCGAGCTGCATGTCGTCGAAACCATGCACGAGCGCAAGCGCCTGATGGCCGAGCGTAGCGACGTCTTCCTGGCCCTGCCCGGCGGCATCGGCACATTGGAAGAGCTGTTTGAGGTCTGGACCTGGCGCCAGTTAGGCTACCACGACAAGCCGGTGGGCCTGCTCAACACCGAGGGCTACTACGACAAGCTGCTGGCCTTCGTCGCCGACATGGCCGACAACGGCTTCGTGCAGCCAGCGCAACGCTCCTTGCTGCAGGTCGAAGCGCAGCCGCAGCCGTTGCTGCAACGCCTGGAGCAACTGGCCGCCCGCGCGACCGCGCCGGACGACTACTCGCGGACCTGAGGTCCTAGACCGCAGCCTCGTCGGTCTCGCCGGTGCGGATGCGAACCACCTGCTCCACCGGCGTGACGAAGATCTTTCCGTCGCCAATCTTGCCGGTCTTGGCCGCGCGCACGATGGCTTCGATGCAGCGTTCGACGTCGGCATCCTTGACCACCACCTCGACCTTCATCTTTGGCAGGAAGTCGACCACGTACTCGGCGCCGCGGTACAGCTCGGTGTGGCCCTTTTGGCGACCGAAGCCCTTGACCTCGGTGACGGTCAGGCCCGACACGCCGACATCGGCCAGGGCCTCGCGGACCTCTTCCAGCTTGAACGGCTTGATGATGGCAGTGATCTGTTTCATGGTCCGACCTCGGGAGAGCATTGCACTGCCGCGATTTAAGCATGGATCAACGCGGCTTTGGCACGCGACCGACCCTTGTCGGACGCGACAGGCGCCGATGAACCGAAAGCGTTCGCCGCGCACCGGATGCGCGGCACCAAGAGTGTGCCGCCAGCGCGTTCGTGGCGCATGCGCACACGACAACGAGGTCGCCCGCTTGCCCCTAAGATCCGCCGGGCACAACCAACACGCATGAGTCCAGCCCCGACCCGCGCCGACACCCTCGCCCACCTGCACGACGACCCGTCGCAGCTGGATCCCGTGGCGTGGAACGCCCTGCTCGACGCGCAGGCCGCGCCGACGCCCTTCATGCGCCACGAGTACCTGCTGGCGCTGCATGCATCGGGCAGCGCGGTGCCGCAGACCGGATGGGTCAACCAGCTGCTGTGCCTGCGGCGCGGCGACGAGTTGGTCGGTGCTTGCGCGCTGTACCTGAAGAGCCACTCCTACGGCGAGTACGTGTTCGACTGGGCCTGGGCCGACGCCTACCAGCGCCACGGCCTGCGCTACTACCCCAAGCTGCTGAGCGCGGTGCCCTTCACGCCGGTGCCGGGCAGCCGCTTGCTGGCTCGCGATGCCGCCTCACGACGGCTGTTGCTGCGCTCGCTGCAGCAGATCTGTACCCACAGCGGGCTGTCGTCGGCGCACCTGCTGTTCATGGACGATGCCGACCGCCAGGCCGCCGCCGACGAGGGCTGGATGCTGCGCCAGACGGTGCAGTTCCACTGGCTCAACCGAGAGCCTGCGGGCTACGCCGACTTCGACGAGTTCCTGTCCAGCCTGCAGCGCGACAAGCGCAAGAAGATCGCGCAGGAACGCCGCCGCGTGGCCGAAGCCGGCGTGCAGTTCACGGTGCATGCCGGCGAACAGATCGACAGCGAGTTGTGGGACTTCTTCCACCACTGCTACACGCTGACATATGCAGCGCACCATTCCACGCCCTACCTGACGCGCGACTTCTTCATCCGCATGCAACAGACGATGGCACGGCACTGGGTGATGTTCGTCGCACATCGCGACGGCCGGCGCGTGGCCTGCTCGCTGCTGGCCATCGACCCCGATCGGCGCCATGCCTATGGGCGCTATTGGGGCTGCACCGAGTACGTGCCCTGCCTGCACTTCGAGGCCTGCTACTACCAGCCGCTGAGCTGGTGCATTGCGCAGGGTTACGCACGCTTTGAAGGCGGCGCGCAGGGCGAACACAAGATGGCTCGCGGCTTGCTGCCGGTGCTGACCCATTCGGCCCACTGGCTCAGCCACGCCGGCTTTGCCGATGCGGTGGCCCGCCACCTGGAGCGCGAAGGCACCGGCATCGAGGCCTATGTGGACGAACTGCGCGAACGCAACCCGTTCCGCGCCGAACCAGCGCCTTGAGACGCGGCTATTTTTTTTCTTGTAGCGCGAGCCAGTTGGCCATGCCCGAGGTGACTTCGGCGCGGGCGCTGTCCGGGCCTTCCCAGCCCTTGACCTTGACCCACTTTCCCGGCTCCAGGTCCTTGTAGTGCTCGAAGAAATGCTGGATGGTCTTCAAGCGCAGCGGGTTCAGGTCCTCGGGCTTCTTCCACTGGGAGTAGATCGACAGGATGCGGTCGATCGGCACCGCCAGCAGCTTGTTGTCGCCGCCGGCCTCGTCGTCCATCGTCAACATGCCCAGCGGCCGGCAGGTCACCACCACGCCCGGAATCAGCGGCACTGGCGTCACCACCAGCACGTCCACCGGATCGCCATCGTCGGCCAGCGTGTTCGGGATGTAGCCGTAGTTGCACGGGTAGTGCATCGACGTGCTCATGAAGCGGTCGACGAAGAGCGCGCCCGTCTCGTGATCGACCTCGTACTTGATCGGGTCGGCATTCATCGGAATTTCGATGATCACGTTGAACTCGTCCGGCGCCTTCGCGCCCGGGCTGACGTTGTGCAGGCTCATCTCGGGACTTTCGTTGCTGAATGCTGTGGATTCTACGAACCGCCCTTGCGACGCCCTGACAGCGCACGACTTCGGTGCACCGCAGGAAAACACTCAGCCGGACGCTTCGCGTTTTCCCGTAGTATGCGCCCCGCGATCCGACCCCCCGCCTCGGCTGAGCCCGGCCGCTTCGGTGGGAGAGAGATAGGGGACGCATCCACCACGGCAAGCCTGAACGCGTAAAGGAACCATCTTGATATCGACCTCAATGGCGCTGAACATAGCGCTGCTGTGCGGCCTGGCGGCCGTGCTGTACGGCTTCATCCAGCGCAGCTGGATCCTGAAGCAGGACGCGGGCAATGCCCGCATGCAGGAAATCGCCGGCGCGATCCAGCAAGGCGCTGCGGCCTACCTGGCCCGTCAGTACAAGACCATCGCGATGGTCGGCGTGGTGCTGACGGTGCTGATTGCCGTCTTCCTGGACGTGACCAGCGCCATCGGCTTCGTGCTCGGTGCGGTGCTGTCCGGGGCCTGCGGCTTCATCGGCATGAACGTGTCGGTGCGTGCCAACGTGCGCACCGCCCAGGCCGCCACCAAGGGCATCGGCCCGGCGCTGGATGTGGCCTTCAAGGGCGGCGCCATCACCGGCATGCTGGTCGTCGGCCTGGGCCTGCTGGGTGTGGGCATCTTCTTCTGGTACCTGATCGGCAGCGCGCCGGCCGACGCGGCTCTGTCGGCAGTGCTCAAGCCGCTGCTGGGCTTTGCCTTCGGCTCTTCATTGATCTCGATCTTCGCGCGGCTGGGCGGCGGCATCTTCACCAAGGGTGCCGACGTCGGCGCCGACCTGGTGGGCAAGGTCGAGGCCGGCATCCCCGAAGACGACCCGCGCAACCCGGCGGTGATCGCCGACAACGTGGGCGACAACGTCGGCGACTGCGCCGGCATGGCGGCCGACCTGTTCGAGACCTATGCGGTGACGATCATCGCCACGATGGCGCTCGGCGCGCTGGTGGTGAAGGCGGCCGCGATGCAGGCCGTGGTGTATCCGCTGCTGCTGGGTGGCGTGTCGATCATCGCCTCGATCATCGGCTGCTACTTCGTCAAGGCCTCACCCGGCATGAAGAACGTGATGCCGGCCCTGTACAAGGGCCTGGCCGTGGCCGGCGTGCTGTCGCTGATCGCCTTCTACTTCGTCACCAGCATGGTGATGCCCGCCGACGCGTTGGGCGCAGGCACGCACATGAAGCTGTTCGGCGCCTGCGCTGTCGGCCTGGTGCTGACCGCGGCTCTGGTGTGGATCACCGAGTACTACACCGGCACGCAGTACAAGCCGGTGCAGCACATCGCGCAGGCCTCGACCACCGGCCACGGCACCAACATCATCGCCGGCCTCGGTGTGTCGATGCGCTCGACCGCCTGGCCGGTGATCTTTGTGTGCATTGCGATCATGGTCTCCTACGGCCTGGCCGGCCTGTACGGCATTGCCATCGCCGCCACCTCGATGCTGAGCATGGCCGGCATCGTCGTGGCCCTTGACGCCTACGGTCCGATCACCGACAACGCCGGCGGCATTGCCGAGATGGCCGAGCTGCCGAAGAGCGTGCGCGACATCACCGACCCGCTGGACGCGGTGGGCAACACCACCAAGGCAGTGACCAAGGGCTACGCCATCGGCTCGGCCGGCCTAGCCGCGCTGGTGCTGTTTGCCGATTACACGCACTCGCTCGAAGGTCGGGGCATGAGCGTCAGCTTCGACCTCAGCGACCCGAAGGTCATCGTCGGCCTGTTCATCGGCGGCCTGATTCCCTACCTGTTCGGCGCCATGGCGATGGAGGCCGTGGGCCGCGCTGCCGGTTCGGTGGTGGTCGAGGTACGGCGTCAGTTCCGCGAGATCAAGGGCATCATGGAAGGCACCGGCAAGCCTGAATACGGTACCGCCGTGGACATGCTGACCAAGGCCGCGATCAAGGAAATGATGATTCCGTCGCTGCTGCCGGTGGTGGTGCCGATCATCGTCGGCCTGACGCTCGGCCCGGCCGCACTGGGCGGGTTGCTGATGGGCACCATCGTCACCGGCCTGTTCGTCGCCATCAGCATGTGCACCGGCGGCGGCGCCTGGGACAACGCCAAGAAGTACATCGAGGACGGCCACCACGGCGGCAAGGGCAGCGAGACGCACAAGGCCGCCGTCACCGGCGATACCGTGGGCGACCCCTACAAGGACACCGCCGGCCCGGCCGTCAACCCGCTGATCAAGATCATCAACATCGTGGCGCTGCTGATCGTGCCGCTGCTGCCGGTGGTGACCAGCAGCACGCCGGCCGGCGCGCATGGCGCGGCAACGCCGGCCGCGGTGGCCGTAGTGGCCGTGCCGGTGATCGTGGAGGTGGCGCGGATCCAGGTTGAACCCGGTCTGGTGAAGTTCTACTTCGAGAGCGGCAAGACCGAGCTGGCAGGTGGCGCGGCCGCAGCGCTGGTCGACGTGGGCAAGGGCGTGGCCGAGGGCAAGAAGGCCGTGATCAGCGGCTTCCACGATGCCACCGGCGACCCGGCGGTGAATGCCGAGTTGGCCAAGCAGCGCGCCTTCACCGTGCGCGACACGCTCAAGTCGATGGGCGTGCCCGAAGACAAGATCGAGCTGAAGAAGCCCGAGCAGCTCACCGGCACCGGCCCCAGTGCCGAGGCGCGCCGTGTCGAGGTACGACTGGAATAGGCCCGGCGGCTTGCCTGGCCGCGAAGGCCCGGTGCCTCTGGGCATCGGGCCTTCGCTGCTTCAGGCACGCCGACGCGGTACGGTTGGCCGGCTCCGGCTGCAGCCATGCGCCGGCGCCTGCTGATCGCTGGTGCCGCCGGCACGGCCGTGCCGGGTGCCGCCCCTGGGCGGTCTGCCCCACGGCTGGGATTCGCGCTCGGCAGCGGTGCTCTGCACGGCTACGCACACATCGGCATCGTGCGCGGCTGCGAGCGGCTCGGTCTGCGCCCCCACGCGATCGCCGGGACCAGCGTCGGAGCCGCGGTGGGTGCGCTCTGGGCCGCGGGCCTGACGGCAAACGAGATCGCTCGCATTGCCGATGCGCTGGACTGGAGCGCCCGCCCGGCGCTGGGCAGCCTGCTGTTCGGCCGACGGCGCAATGACGCCTTGCGTGAGCAGATCGAACGTGCGGTACAGGGTCGCTCGATCGAGCAACTGCCGCTGCGCTTTGCCGCGGTGGCCACGGATGCACGCAACGGCGAGCCCGTGGTGCTCGAAGCCGGCCCGGTCGGCCTGGCCGTGGCAGCGTCGAGTGCGGTGCCGGTGCTTTTCGAGCCGGTGCGCATCGGCAGCCATGAGCTCATCGACGGCAGCCTCAGCGCACCGGTGCCAGTCGAGGCGGCCCGGCACCTGGGCGCCGAAGCGGTGGTCGCGGTCGACATTGCCTACCGGCCCTACGAAGAAGCCCCGCGGTCAGCGGCCGACTACGCGTTCCAGTCGCTTCACATCGCCACCAATGCGCTGGCGCGGGAGCAGACACGTGGGGTCGAGCACCTGATCAAGCTCGATCTGCACCATCTGATGCATAGCCGTTTCGACGCCCAAGCGTTGATCGATGCCGGCGAGCAGGCCGTGCTGCAGCTGGCGCCGGCGCTGGGGCTGGCCCGGCGCTGAGACTTCGCTTGCCGATCCGCCTCAGCCCCCGGACTTGCCCCACAACTGCTTGAGCCGCGCATCGCGCCCGCAGCCGGTGCGGTAGTACTGATAGCGCACCGGATTCTTCTTGTAGTAGTCCTGGTGGTAGGCCTCGGCCACATAGAAGGGGCCGGCCAGCACGATCTGCGTGACGATCGGCTCGGCGAAGGGCTTGCTCTTCTCCAGCGCGGCCAGCGAGGCCTGCGCCGCCTTCAGCTGCACCGCATCGAGCGCGAAGATCGCCGTGCGGTAGGGCGTGCCCGCATCGCAGAACTGGCGGTCCTTGGTGGTCGGGTCGATGGTGCGCCAGAAGTGCTCGAGCAGTTGTTCGTAGCTGACCTTGGCGGGATCGAAGACGATTTCCACCGCCTCGGCATGGCCGGTGACCTTGGCCGCCACCTGTTCGTAGGTCGGATTCGGCACCTTGCCGCCGATGTAGCCCGAGGTGGTGGACAGCACGCCCGGCAGCTTGTCGAAATCGGCCTCGACGCACCAGAAACAGCCACCGGCGAAGATCGCCTTGGCCTCGCGCTGGGCAGCCGCCCAGGGGGCCAGCGTCACCAGAGTCAGAGCCAAGCTCGCGCCGCGCAGGAAACGGATTGTGTTCATCATGCGGCCGCCACGAATTTCAACGCCACGCCGTTGTTGCAATAGCGCTTGCCGGTGGGCGCCGGCCCGTCGTTGAAGACATGGCCATGGTGCCCGCCGCAGCGCGAGCAGTGGTACTCGGTGCGCGGCATGAACAGCTTGAAGTCGGTGCTCTCGCCGAAGGCGCCGGGCAGCGTGGTGAAGAAGCTGGGCCAGCCGGTGCCACTGTCGAATTTCATGTCGGACGTGAACAGCGCCAGGTCACAGCCGGCGCAGTGGTAGGTGCCCTTGCGCTTCTCGTTGTTCAGCGGGCTGCTGAAGGGCCGCTCGGTGCCCTCGTGCCGCAGCACGTCGTAGGCGGCCGGGCTGAGCCGCGCCTTCCACTCGGCATCGCTGAGTGTCATGGTGGGCTTGGCGACCTTCTTGTCCTGCGCAGCCGATATCGCGGGCGCGGCACCAAGCGCGGAAAACAGGGCCAGCAGCTTGCGGCGGGTCATGGCAAAGAACTCCTTGAACGGGGTGATGTGCATGGGTCGTGGCGGCGCCGGCCGATCTTTCATGCCGTCACCAGGCGCAGGTGGGTGATTTCCGATGGCGCCCCCAGGCGCTTCGGCGGGCCCCAGTAGCCGGTGCCGCGGCTGGTGTAGACCCACAGGCCCTGCCACCGGTTCAAGCCGGCGGTGAATGGCTGCTGCAGCCGAACGAACCAGTTCCACGGCAGGAACTGCCCGCCATGGGTGTGGCCGGACAGCTGCAGGTGGAAGCCGGCCTCAGCTGCCGCCGCCGCGCTGCGCGGCTGGTGCGCCAGCAGCACGCGCACCCGCGTGTCGGCAGGCACACCGGCCATCGCGGCCTGAGGGTCGCTGCGGTGCGACTCGTCGAAGTGGTGGGCACTGAAATCGGCCACTCCGGCCAGCGCCAGCGAGGCATCGCCATGCCTGAGCAGCACGTGCTCGTTCATCAGCACGCTCAGACCCAGCCGGCGCAGTTCGTCGACCCAGGCGTGGGCGCCGCTGTAGTACTCGTGGTTGCCGGTGACGAAGAAGGTGCCGTGGCGCGAGTTCAACCCGGCCAGCGGCGCCACATGGTGGGCCAGCTCCTGCACCGAGCCGTCGACCAGGTCGCCGGTGACCGCCACCATGTCGGCCTGCAGCGCATTGATGCGCTCGACGATGGCCTGCAGGTAACCGCGCTTGATGGTCGGGCCCACGTGCACGTCGCTGATCTGCGCGATCGAAAAGCCGTGCAGCGCCGCTGGCAGCTGCGCGATGGGCACGTCCACGCGCACCACCTGTGCCGTGCGCCGCGCGTTCACCAGGCCCCACAGCGTCAGCAGTGCGGCCAGCGCCGGCACTGCCGCGGCCGAAGCCGGCGCCAGCCAGCCAGGCAGCGGCCACCAGAAGGACGCCGCCCACAGCGGCAACGCAAGCACATCGCGCAGCAGCGTCAGCACGAACAGCGACGAGAACAGGCCCATCAGCAGCAGCCCCGTCCAGGCCAGCCGGTCGGACAGCGGCTGCCGGCGGATGCGCCTCGCCAGCAGCGCCATCGGCATCAGCAGCCACGAGGCCAGCAGCAGCGCGGCGATCAGCCATTGCAGCGGCGGCGCGAAAGCCAGCGCGGGAATCAACCGCCAGCCCACGTAGGCGTGCAGCAGCAGCAGGATGAACATCAGCGCCATGGGGGACCCGGGTTGACTTCGATCTTGATCGACCTTGGCAGATGGGTCCGGCCTGCCGCGGTTCAAGCCAGTGGCGGCGCGGGTTTCTGTATGTCCATCCAGTATAGTGATGACGCCATGCTCGACATGCCGCTGCCCACCCGAGCCGACCCTTTCGACAGCCTGAACGACGAGCAGCGCCAGGCGGTGTTCCACGGCCGCGAGACCGGCGCCGCCGGGCCGCCGCCGCTGCTGATCGTCGCCGGCGCCGGCTCGGGCAAGACGCTGACGCTGGCCGCGCGCGTGGCGCGGCTGGTGCTGGACGGCGCCGATCCGCAGCGCATCCTGTTGGTGAGCTTCTCGCGCCGCGCGGCGCAGTCGCTGCAGCGGCGCGTGGGTCTCATGCTGCACCAGGCGCTGGGCTTCGGCGCCACGCAGCCGCCGCCCGCCCTGCCCTGGTCCGGCACCTTCCACAGCGTCGGCGCGCGGCTGCTGCGCGACTACGCGCCGCGCATCGGCCTGAACCCGGCCTTCACCATTGCCGACCGCGGCGACAGCGAAGACCTGCTCGGCCTGCTGCGCCACGAGCAGGGGCTGTCGAAGACCCATGCGCGCTTTCCGCTCAAGGGCACCTGCCTGGCGATCTACTCGCGCGTGGTCAACGCCCAGGAGCCGCTGGAGCAGGTGCTGCAGCAGCGCTATCCGTGGTGCACCAGCTGGCCGGCAGAGCTGAAGGCGCTGTTCCGCGCCTACGTGGCCGAAAAGCAGACGCAGTGCGTGTTCGACTACGACGACCTGCTGCTGTACTGGAGCCACATGCTCGACGATGCAGCGCTGGCCCGCGAGCTGGGCACGCGCTTCCAGCATGTGCTGGTCGACGAATACCAGGACACCAACCGGCTGCAGGCCAAGCTGCTGCGTGCGCTCAAGCCCGACGGTCGCGGCTTGGCAGTGGTGGGTGACGATGCCCAGTCGATCTACTCGTTCCGCGCCGCGGAGGTGCGCAACATCCTCGACTTCCCGGCGCAGTTCGAGCCGCCTGCCAGCGTGCTGACGCTGCAGCGCAACTACCGCTCCAGCCAGCCGATCCTGCAGGCCTGCAATGCCGTGATCGCCGAGGCGCGCGAGCGCTTCGCCAAGACGCTGTGGAGCGACCGTGTCACCGGCTGTGCGCCGCAACTGGTCAGCGTCGGCGACGAGGCCGAGCAGGCCGGCTGGGTGGCCGACCAGGTGCTGCTGCAGCGCGAGGGCGGCCTGGCGCTCAAGCAGCAGGCGGTGCTGTTCCGTACCTCGCACCACAGCGCCGCGCTCGAACTGGAGCTGGTGCGACGCAACATCCCCTATGTCAAGTTCGGCGGCCTGAAGTTCCTGGAAGCCGCACACGTCAAGGACCTGCTGTCGCTGCTGCGCTGGTCGCAGAACCCGCGCAGCCAGATGTCGGGCTTCCGCGTCGCGCAGCTGGTGCCGGGCCTGGGGCCGGTCAGCGCGCGGCGGCTGGTGGCGGCGCTGGCGCAGTCCGCCGATGCCGCGTCGGCTCTGGCCGCCTTCAAGCCGCCGCCCAGTGCCGCCGCGTCTTGGCAGGGCTTGCATGACTGCCTGCGGGCGATGCGGGATGCGCCCTGGCCGGCCGCGCTAGAGCTGGCGCTGCAGTGGTACCTGCCGCAGCTGCAGCGCCTGCACGAAGACGCGGCGGTGCGCCGCGCCGACCTGCAGCAGTTGGCGCGGCTGGCGCAGGGCTTCGCCTCACGTGAGGCCTTCCTCGCCGATCTGACGCTCGATCCGCCCGAGGCCACCAGCGACGAGGCCCAGGCGCCGCACCTCGACGAGGACTACCTGATCCTGTCCACCATCCATTCGGCCAAGGGCCAGGAATGGGGCGCCGTGTACGTGCTCAACGTCGTCGACGGCTGCATGCCGGCCGACATGGCGGCCGGCAGCGCCGAGGAGCTGGAGGAAGAACGCCGCCTGCTCTACGTGGCGATGACGCGGGCCCGCGACCAGCTGCAGCTGCTGGTGCCGCAGCGCTTCTACGTGACGCAGCAGTCCGCGCGCGGCGACCGACACCTGTGGGGCGGGCTGAGCCGCTTCATCCCGCCGCAGGTGGCGACCTGCTTCGAGCGGGTGTGTGCCTCGCAGCCCGAGCCCGGCACGCCGCTGCGCGTGGCCAGCACCGACGCGCCGGCCTACAACCTGGCGGCGCGGGTGCGTTCGGCCTGGGACTGACGTTCAGGCCGCCGCGGCGCGCCTGGGCCAGCGCAAAGGCCCGAACCAGGAGCCCGCGGCCACCGCGCCGGCATTGACCAACCCGTAGACCACCATCGCCAAGCCCTGCACCAGGAACACCTGCGTCAGCGTGCCGCCCCAGCGCAGCACCAGCCAGCCGCCCAGCGCCGCCACGGCCAGGCGCAGCAGGTTGGCCAGCACCGGCCACAGCAGCTTGCCGGCCCCCTGCGAGGCGAAGTACAGCACCAGGCCCAGGCCAAAGAAGCCGTACAGCGGCCCCACGCTGCGCAGGTAATGCGCGCCGGCTTCGAGCATCGCCGGGTCGTCGCTGAACAGGCGCAGCCAGGTGTGTGGAAAGGCTGCGGCCCACAGGCCGATGGCTTGAGCCATCGCGAAGGACAACGCTGCGCCGATCCAGGCGGCGCGTAGCGCACGCTCGCGCTGCCCGGCACCGATGCAGGTGCCGACCATCGCCACCAGCGGCGCGCCGATGCCGAAGACCAGCGGGATCAGCAGGTACTCCAGCCGCGAGGCGGTGCCGTAGCCGGCGATGGCCGCACTGCCGAAGGCGCCCACCAGCGCCACCACCACGGCGATCGACAGGTTGGTGGCCACCGTGGACACCGACCCGGCCAGGCCCACCCTCAGGATGTCGCGGAACAGCACCCAGCGCAGCCGCGTGCCGCGCAGCGCCGGACGCAGCAGGCTGCGCGGCGACCCCAGGTACAGCGCCAGCACCAGGCTGCCGACCAGGTAGTAGACCAGCAGCGCGAGGGCCCCGCCGACGATGCCGAAGCCCGGCACCGGCCCCCAGCCGAAGATCAGCAACGCCGACAGCGGCACCAGCAGCGGCACGCCGGCACAGGTGACCAGCGCCGGAAAAGCCATGTTGCCGGTGCCGCGGATCACCGCCGCCAGCGAGTTGAACAGCCACACCAGCACCGCGCCGGCGAATACCCAGTTCGAGTAGCTCAGTGCCGCGTCGAGCGCGCCGCCGCTGCCGCCCATGCGGGTGTAGATCCAGCGCCCGCCGCCGAGCAGCGCTGCGCTGAACAGCAACCCGAAGCCCAGCGCGACGACCACTGCATGCAGCACCAGCGCATTGGCATCGTCGCTGCGCCGCGCGCCCAGCGCGCGTGCGATGGCCGAGGCGATGCCACCGCCCATGGCGCCGGCCGAAGTGGTCTGCATCAGCATCACCAGCGGGAACACCAACGCCATGCCGGCCAGCGCATCGGTGCCCAGCTTGCCGACGAACCAGGTCTCGATCAGACCGACGCTGGCCTGCGCCAGCATCACCGCCACGTTCGGCGCGCCCAGGCGCAGCAGCGTCGGCAGGATCGGGCCTTCCAGCAACGCCCGCGTCCTCGGGTTCAGCGCCACCGCAGCAGCGCTGCTCATGCGGCCGCACGCACCACGCGCGCCTCGCGGATCGGCAGGTTGATCAGCGCGGCGCCCACCGCCAGCAGGATGTCCACGTACCAATACCAGTCGTAGCTGCCGGTGACTTCGAAGGCCTTGCCGCCCAGCCACACGCCGGCGAAGGCGCCCACCTGGTGCACCAGCATGACGATGCCGAACTGCGTGCCCATGTTGGCCGGGCCGAAGAACTTGGCCACCAGCCCCGCCGTGGGCGGCACGGTGGACAGGAAGGTCAGGCCCATCACCGCCGCGAACACCAGCACCACCAGCCCGGTCTTCGGCGCCAGCAGGAAAAGCAGCACCGCCACCGCACGCGTTGCATACAGAAGCGCCAGCAGCGAGCGCGAGCGCCAACGCCCCATGGCCCAGCCGATGCCCAGGCTGCCCATGATGTTGAACAGCCCCAGCAGCGCCAGCGACCAGGCGCCGAACTGCAGCGGCAGCCCGCAGGCCGCGATCACCCCCGGCAGGTGCGTGGCCAGGAAGGCGACGTGGAAGCCGCAGACGAAGAAGCCCGCCGCCAGCAGCAGGTAGTTGCGGTCGCGCAGCGCCGTGCGCATGGCCTGGCCGGCGCTCAGCTTCTGCGGCGCGGCCGGCGAGTGCGGCGCGGGTGCGCCCCTGAGGATGAAGGCCGCAGGCAGCGACAGCAGCACCACGATCGCCAGCACCTGCAGCGCGCTCGCCCAGCCGAAGGACAGCATCAGCATGCCGGCAATGGGCGCGATCAGGAACTGGCCGAAGGAGCTGCCGGCATTGACCACGCCGAAGGCGATGCCGCGCCGCTCGGGCGCGATCAGCCGGGTGGCCGCGGGCATCAGCACCGAAGGCCCTGCGAGCCCGGCGCCGCCGGCGGCCAGTACGCCCACCGCGAGGATCAGCCCCAGCGTGCTGCTCATGTACGGTGTGATGAAGGTGCCCAGCGCCACCATCAGCACGCCGAAGAAGAGCACCCGCCCGGCACCGATCTTGTCGGCAATGGCGCCGGCCACCGGCTGCGTCAGCCCCCACCACAGCTGGCCGAAGGCGAAGGCCAGGCTGATGCTGCCGATGCCCAGCCCCGTGGCGGTGTTCAGCGGGCTGACGAACAGCCCCATGCTCTGGCGCACGCCGGTGGTCAGCGCATAGGAGCCGGCCGCCGCCAGCAGCACCACCCACAGCGCGAAAAGACGCGTTGACGGGCTATTCATCCTCGGCCTCCGCTGGCACCGGGTCGAGCAGTTCGAGCGAATCGTCGACCAATGCATGCAGCGCGCGCACGCGCTCCACGCCGAGCAATTGATTCAGGCCCTCCTGCGCCGCCTTCCAGTGGCGCTGGGCCTCGGCACGCTTGTCGCGGCCGGCGTCGGTGATGTGCACCAGGCGGCTGCGGCCGTCGTCGCCGGCCGACATCTGCAGCCAGCCGGCCGCCAGCATGGGCTTGAGATTGCGCGTCAGCGTGGACGCGTCCATGGTCATGGACGCCGCCAGGTCACCCGGACGGATCGGGCCCAAGCGCAACACATGCGACAGCAGCGAGTACTGCGTGGTCTTCAACCCGGCCTTGCCAACCTCGGCGTCGTACAACTGCGAAACACGGCGCACCAACTGGCGCAACTTGAAGTTGGTGCAGCCCTGCGGCTTGGTTTCGACGTTGCCCATCAAAATAATTGTACCTACAATTGTTGTAGTTGCAACTGTAGAGACGACGGATGAACGCTGAAGACACGAAAGCCGCCTGGATCGAGGAGCTCGACGCTGTGCGCCGCCGCGCGATGGCGGCCGGCGCGGAGCCGGGCGTGGCCAGCCCGCAGCAACTGCAGGGCAAGAGCGGCCTGCAGATCATGCAGGCCATGCTGGCCGGCGAGCTGCCCTTCCCGCACATCATGCAGACGCTGGACTATTCGCTGGTGCAGATCGACAAGGGCCGCGCGGTGTTCCAAGGCGTGCCGCAGCTGATGCACTACAACCCGCTGGGCAGCGTGCACGGCGGCTGGTATGCGACGCTGCTCGATTCGGCGCTGGGTTGCGCGGTGCACACCATGCTGGAGCCCGGCCAGGGCTATACCACGGCCGAGCTGGGCATCCACGTCGTGCGCGCGGCGTCGATGAAGAGCGGCCCGCTGCGCGCCATCGGCCATGTGGTGCATGTCGGCCGCCAGCTGGCCACGGCGGAGGCGCGCGTCGTGGGCGCCGACGGCAAGCTCTATGCGCACGGCAGCACCACCTGTCTGGTGTTCCAGGCGCCGCCGCGCTGAGACGCTACAGTCGGTGCCCGACCCGCAGGTGCCGACGATGCATGCCCTGGCCGCCATCCACAGCTATCACGCCCACGTGTACTACGACCCGGCGCGCACCCGCGGCGTGGCCGAAACGCTGCGCCAGCGTATTGGCGAGCGCTTCGGCGTGCAGCTGGGCCGCTGGCACGACGTGCCGGTGGGCCCGCACACCGCAGCGATGTACCAGGTCGCCTTCGACACCGAAGTCTTCGCCAGCCTTGTGCCCTGGCTGATGCTCAACCGCGAGGGTCTGGACGTGCTGGTGCACCCCAACACGCTGGCGCCGCGCGACGACCACCTTCTCCACGCGCTGTGGCTCGGCCAAAAGCTGGCGCTGAAGGAGGCGGTGCTCCCGCTGCGCTTCGGCGCCGACCAGGAATCGCCGATCGAACCCAACACCACGCCCACCCTCGCACCCTGAGCGGGCTTCAACCAGACTCCCGCCCATGATCTTCGTCCCCGCCGTGCAACCGTTGGCCGCGGCCACGCCGCTGGCCTGGTGCTTTGCCTTCTTCGACGGCAAGCTGCTGCTGCCCGACGCCCAGGCCTTGCAGCCGCTGGCGGTTCAAGGCTTCGAACACCTGGCGCTTGCGCGCCACTACCTGGGCCGGCTGGACGAGGTCGATTGCTGGGCTCTGCATCTGAGCGAGGCGCCTGCCGGGTGGAAGGGCACCGCGCTGCGCGCGGCGATGCTGCAGTTTCCCGACGCGCTGATGGGCGTGGCCAGCCGCGCGGCCCAGGTGCTGGAATGGGACCGTGCGCACCGCTTCTGCGGCGTGTGCGGCACGCCCACCGAATTGCAGGCGCACGAACGCTCGCGCAAATGCCCGGCCTGCGGCCACAGCGCCTACCCGCGGCTGAGCCCTGCGATGATGGTGCTGATCTGGCGCGGTCGCGAGCTGCTGCTGGCACGCTCGCCGCACTACGCGCCAGGCATGTTCAGCGCACTGGCCGGCTTCGTCGAGACCGGCGAATCGCTGGAAGATTGCGTGCATCGAGAGGTGGCCGAGGAAGTGGGCGTGACCGTGAGCGGCCTGCGCTACTACGGCAGCCAGAGCTGGCCATTCCCGCACAGCCTGATGGTGGCCTACACCGCGCAATGGGCCGGTGGCGAGGTGATGCCGCAGGAAGACGAGATCGAAGCCGCCGGCTGGTTCGACATCGACGCGCTGCCCGGCATCCCGCCGCGGTTTTCGATCGCCGGGCACCTGATCCGCGACAGCGTCGAAAGACTGCGCAACGGCCTGGCACCTTGACCTGCCTGCGCTCGGCTTGGGCGTCCCGGCGCACCGAAGGTCTTCTCAGAGCTGCGCCAACGGCATGCCGGCGGCGCCCGATTCAGGGCGCAGCAGCGCGATCAGTAGTGCAAGGTCGGCTTCGAGCCGGGTCAGCGCCTCGGCGTCGAGCTGCGCGATGGCCGCCGGCAGCACGCCGCTGAACGGCCCCGGTGCACGCCGCAGCACCTCGTCGCCGGCAGGCAGCAGGCGCAGCTGCACGGCGCGGCGGTCCTCGCCCTTGCGTTCGGCCGTGAGCAAGCCCATCGCCACCAGGGCCCGCACCAGGTTGCTGGCGGTCGTCTGCTGGATGTCCATGGCACGCGCCAGCGCGTTGACGCCGATGCCGGGCTGCAGCGCGACGACACTTAGCGCCCACAACTGCGCACCGCCGATGCCGGCGACCTTCTCGACCTGGCGGAAATGGGACTTCACGGCATTGAAGACCTGGCGAAACTGGCGCAGCACGCGTGCGGCCGAGTCCGGCATCGCAGCGGCAGCCGGCGGCGCCGATACGGAATCAGGCACGGTGGGTGTCGTCGAGTTCATCGATCATGGTCTGCAAGGCCACGGCCATTTCGGCCGGGCTGTCGAGAAAGAAGCGCGCCCGTGAGTGCGGATCGTCGCGACCGATGCGCACCGTCAGCCAGTGCGGCGGCGCGGCGACGAACACCGGCTCGTCGTTGACATCGTCACCGGCGAAGAACGCACTGTCGCAACTGGCGCGCGCCACCAGCGAACGCACCGCCTCGGCCTTGTCGGGGGCGCCGGCGGCCACGACATTTTCGACCATCTTGCCGGAGAACAGGCTCAGTGCCGGATCGTCCGTCAGCTGCAGCGCATCGATCGCCGCGCGCGCGCGTTCGCGGTCCGGGGCCAGCCGGTAGTGCAGCGCGATCGACGCGCCCTTGTCCTCGACGAAGACACCGGCGGCGTCGATGGCGCCGCCGTGGGCCTCGATGCGCCCGCGCAGCGGGTCGAGGCGGCGCGTGAGGGCCTCGGCCGCCGCCGCATCAGTGACGTCCTCGGCCCCATGGCTGCCGACGACGAAGCGCGGCTCGAAGCCGAGCCGGCCGCGCAGGTCCGCGACGGCACGCCCGGTGACGATCGCCACCGGCAGCCGCCGCGCCAGCCGCTCAAGCTGCAAGGCCACGGCGCGCGGAATGCGCGCATCGCACGGCCGCGGCACGATCGGCGCCAGCGTGCCGTCGAAGTCGAAGGCCAGCAGCGGCCGCCGTCGCAGCAGCGCGGCCAGCGCTTCGCGCCCCGCCACCGAGAACAGATGCTTCATCATGCAATCCTCCTTCACTCGGCCTGGTAGCGTCGCACGCGCGCCTCGATGCGCGAGCGCAGCCGCCAGCGCCCAGCGTCGGCCAGCATGCGCCCGGCCCAGCGGTAGACGTTGAACTCGCGCACCGTGCTGCGCAGGCTGGCCATGCGCTCGCGCTGCTCGGCCTCGGGCATCGTCGCCGCGCGCTGCAGCGCGTCCGCGGTCTCCTCCACGTGGTAGGGGTTGACGATCAGCGCCTCGTTCAGCTCGCGGGCTGCGCCTGCAAAACGGCTGAGCACGAGCACGCCGCGCAGGTCGTCGCGCACCGCGATGAACTCCTTGCACACCAGGTTCATGCCGTCGTGCAGGCTGGTGACGATGCAGATGTCGGCGGCTCGGAACAGCTCGGTCAGCGCATCGTGCTCGTGGTGCTGCGCCAGCAGCCGCACCGGCTCGTAGCCGGGGCGGCCGAAGCGCTGGTTGATGCGGTCGGCCAGGCGCTGCACGCGCTGCTGGAAGCTGCGGTACTCCTCGAGCGCGCTGCGCGTCGGCGCGGCGACCTGCACGAAGACGAATCGGCCAATCCATTCGGGGGACTTCTCGAGCAGCCGCTCGACCGCGTGCATGCGCTCGATGATGCCCTTGGTGTAGTCGAAGCGGTCGACGCCGACGGCCAGGCAGACGTCGGCGGGCAGCCCGAGCCTTTCGATGACACGGCGCCGGCATGCGTCGACCGGTGCCCATGCCGCAACCTCGGCGTCGCCGGGCCACTCGATCGAGATCGGATAGCTCTCGACCAGCGTTTCCTTCTGCTTGTACGAGATCGTCGAATGTTCGTGCTCGATGCGCGCCTCCAGGTACCGGTCCACCGTCTCGATGAAGTTCTTGCAGTGGTAGCGCGTGTGGAAGCCGAGGATCGTGCTGCCGAGCATGCCGCGCAGGATCTCGCGCCGCCACGGGCAGATGCCGAAGGACTCGGGGTTCGGCCAGGGGATGTGCCAGAAGGTGAGGATCGTGGCCTGCGGCAGCTTCTCGCGCACCATCGCCGGCAACAGCGCGAAGTGATAGTCCTGCACCAGCACCACCGGGTCCTCGCCGCGCGCCTCGGCCACCACCGCGTCGGCGAAGCGCTGGTTGACCTTGCGGTAGGCCTCCCAGTCGGATTCGCGGAACACCGGCCGCACGTGCGCGACGTGGCACAGCGGCCACATGCCTTCGTTGGCGAAGCCGTAGTAGTAGCCCTGCTCCTCCTCTTCGGTGAGCCAGATGCGGCGCAGCGAGTACTCCGGGTGCGCCGGCGGCACGCCGACGCGGTCGAAGGCGTCGACGACCTCGCGGTCGCCGCTGCCGCTGCCGTGCGCGATCCAGGTGCCGCTGCAAGCGCGCATCACCGGCTCGACCGCGGTGACCAAGCCGCTGGCCGGACGCTTGACGATGATGCCGCCGTCGCTGCGCTCGTGGATGTACGGCTCGCGGTTGGAGACGACGATCACCTGGTCGCCGCTGAGCTGCGTGCGCAGCAGCGAGCGCAGCCGCGCAGCGTTCCAGGTCGCGTCCGGCCCCTGGGCGCGGCGGTACTCGTCCTCGAGGTCGCGCAGCCGGGCGCGCAGTTCGGTCGCCAGCGGAGCCAGTTCGGGAGCCGGCAGCCAGGGCGTGAGGATGCCCTCGCCGCGCATCAGCGCGCGCGTGCCCTTGACCCAGCCGCGCCAGCTGAGCTGCGCCACCACCATCGTGATGAATGCGATCACCACACCGAGCGCGGTGATCAGCCCGATCAGGTAGCGGCGCGTGTCCTGACTGCGGCGGTCGATGAAGCTGAGGTCGTGAAGCAGGATCAAGCGACCCAGCAGCTGCGGCGATCCGGGCAGCATCCCCAGGACCGGATGCGATCCGACGTTCACCGTGCCGCCCGTGAGCTGCAGCCGTGGGTCGGCCTGCGCGGACAGCGTCACCGCCTCGGCGCAGCTCAATGCCGGCGGATACCCCGCAGTGCTCTGAAGCAAGCGGTTGTCGGGGCTGCACAGGCCGATCGCGAACAGCCGTTCGTCCTGGGTCGTGCGCTCGAACAGCGCCTTCAGGCGCGTGCTTCGGTCGGCCTGCAGCGCCTCGGCCACCGAATCGGACAATGCGTTGGCCACCAGCATGCCGCGGCTGTTCAAGTCGCGGCTGAACCAGCGCAAGGTCAATTGGTCGAGAAACGGCACCGACAGATAGGCCGCGGCGACCAGTGCCACCAACAGCGGCAGCAGGAAACGCAACTGCAGCCGCAGCGTCTTCAGCACGGCCACGGCCAAGCGAGTCGCCGCGGCGCTAGGACATCGGGTAGGGACAAGGCTTGCATGGCTAATTATATTTGCTCAAATATACAATACCAACATCCAAGCACTTTCGCTTCGACCCGGCCTGCCGCCGGGCGTTCAGCAACGGGCCCGGCATCCAGCATGCCTGCGCGGCCGGGCCATCACCTCAAGGAGGACCCCACCCCATGATCGACACCACCTGGATCGCTGGCCTGCTCGGAGACCGCGAGAGCTGGGGCAGCGTCGCCATGACCGCGTTGCGCATCGCCGCCATCGTCATCGCCGCCTGGCTCTCGATCGTCGTCGGGCAGAACGCCGTGCGCAGGCTGCGCGTGCGCATCGCCAACCGGCTCGACGACCGCGAAGCGGTGCAGCGCGCCGAGACGCTCGGCCGCGTGGTGCGCTACCTGATCGCGGTCGTGGTCTCGGCCATCGCACTGATGCTGGTGCTCGGCGAAGTCGGCGTCAGCGTCGCGCCGATCCTCGGTGCCGCCGGGGTGGCCGGCCTGGCCATCGGCTTCGGTGCGCAAAGCCTCGTCAAGGACTACTTCACCGGCTTCTTCCTGCTGCTCGAGAACCAGATCCGCCAGGGCGACGTCGTCAAGCTGGGCGAACACTCCGGTCTGGTCGAAGAGGTGACGCTGCGCTACGTGCGGCTGCGCGACTACGACGGCAACGTGCACTTCGTGCCCAACGGCCAGATCAGCAGCGTCGTCAACATGGCGCGCGGCTTCGCGCAGGCGGTGATCGACGTCAGCGTCGCCTACGCCACCGACATCGACAACGCAATGAAGGTGATGCGCGAGGTTGCCGCCGAACTGCGCAGCGACCCGGCCTACAGCGGGCGCATCCTCGACGACATCGACATCGCCGGCGTCGACAAGTGGGCCGATTCGGCAGTGATCATCCGCTCGCGCTTCCGCGTCAAGCCGCTCGAACAGTGGGCGGTGCGGCGCGAGTACCTGCGCAGGCTCAAGGCCGCCTTCGACCGCTGCGAGATCGAAATTCCCTTCCCGCAGATGAAGCTGCACCTGCCGGCGTGAAAATTGGCGGCGGCGCTCACCACGGGCTGCCGCCGCCGTCCAGAGCGCGCCGCGCGAGCAGGAAGGTCGCCGCGTTCCAACTCTGCCCGGCCATGCCGCGCGGCTCGAGCGTGCGGCCATGGAACCACTCGGTGAAGCGCCAGCCGCGCTGCGCGTTGGCCTCGGCCAGCGCCTGCAGCGCCTGTGCCGCCTGATCGCACAGCCCGAGCCGGGCGAGCATCAGCACCCAGAAGCCACCGACGAAGGGCCACAGCCCGCCGTTGTGGTACTGGTGCACCAGGTTCTGTCGGTGGCGCCCCATGTACGGCCGCCACAAGGGATGCGCCGGCGTCAGCGGATGCAGCGTGACACGAATCGGCCAGGGCCGGTCGGCGCCTGCCGTGGCGATGGTGTGCGCGATGCGGTGGCCCGTCGACTCCGGCGCCAGGCCGCACAGCACGGCCAGCAGATTGCCGAAGACGTCCCCCTCGTTGCCGGCGAAGGCAAAGTTGACGAAGCTCAGGTACAGGCCCGAGTCGGTGCGGCCACGGCGCGCGTAATGGCGCAGCAGCCGCGCGCGGTGGTATTCGGGCAGGTCGTGCTGGTACGGGTTGAACAGGTGGTTGAAGTGATGGTGCGTCGCGTCGATGGCCTCGAGGCCGTAGCGCCGCTTGACGTCGTGCCACAGCGCGTTGCTGTAGAGCACGTAGCCCGAGCGCGGCATGATGTCGGCCCAGTCGCTGGCCTCGTTCTGCTGCAGCAGGCGGAAGTGCGGATGCTCCTGCGCCTGCAGCCAGGCAATGGCGCGGCGCACCGCCGGAGCCCACCGGCGCTGCGCGACGCAGCCGGCGCGCCGCAGATGGTCGACGGCGATCAGCCACCACAGCGTCGCGTCGATGCAGCCCAGGTACCAGAAGTCGGCGTCCTGCCCTTCGGGATCGACGTACTTCGGAATCTGGCCGTTCGACGCCTGGCACGCCGCCAATGCGTCCAGGCTGGCGACCGCGCCGCGCTCCAGCACTGCGTCGCCGCTGTCGCACATCGCCAGCACGCAGATCGCCGCATCGCGGCCGAAGATGCGCGTGTAGCGGCGCGCGTCGGCAGCGGCGCTGCGCGTCGCCGCCAGGATGCCACTGGACGTGAGGTTGGCGCGCAGCAGCGCCAGCGACGCCGCACTGCAGACGTCGATCAGTGGCGCATCATCGGTCGGCGGTTGTGGCAAGGGGGCGGTCGACGGCATCGGCGGCGGGCGGCACACCGTACAGCGCCGCGACTGGCCATTCTCGCAGCACCTCGCTGAGCAGCAGCACGCCATCCCGCACGGCATGCTTGCGCATCGCGATGCGGTCTTCCAGCCAGGCCGTTGAAGATGTTCTGTCGTCGGGCCAGACGATGGCGGTGTCGCCCCAGCAGTCGCCGACCGGCGCCGCCCCGACAACAGGCCGCAGTGTCGCCGCCAGCCGCGAGGCAATCACCACCAGCCAGCTCGCGCCATCGCGCCGGGCGAAGGCCACGACGTGCTGCGCCGCGCTGCCGCGCACCGCGAGCGGCAGGTATTCGGCGCGACGCAGCATCGCCTCGGCATCGCGGCGCAACTGCAGCGCGCGCCACGTCACCCAGAACTTCGCCCGCCCGTCGACTGCGCCGGTGAGCCACTGCCCCAGCGCGACGGAACGTGCCGGAGCGTCGGCCAGCGCGGCGAGCGCCTGCGCCTCGTCGAGCAGCGCACCGCGGCGTTGGAAATCCACCGCACGGCGGTTGTCGGGGTCGACCAACGACAGCTCGATCGCCTCGTGCCCCTGATAGATGTCGGGAACGCCGGGCGACAGGCATTTCAGCAGCGCCATCGTCAGGCCGTTGAGCGCGCCGAACCAGGCCAGCGTCGCCACGTTCGCCTGCAGGTCAGGCAGGAACAGGTTGCTGTCGCGCCGCTGCAGCAACGCCTGCACGAAGGACGACAGCGCCGCCTCGTGGCCGGCGTGGGGATTGATCCAGCTGGTCACCACCTTGGCCTCGCGCACCGACTTCAGCATCACCTGTTCGATGCGCGACGCGTAGTCGGCCAGCGCCGCATCGTCGATGCCGCCGCACGGCAGGCTGCCGACCAGCAGCTGGTACAGCAGGTACTCGTCGTTGCGCGACGGTGCATCGCGGCCATCGACGGTGCGCTTGTGGCGGCGGTTCAGCCGCATCCAGCGCCGCACCGCCAGGCGCCACGCCGCCGGCATCTCGCTGATCACGTCGATGCGGCAGCGCACGTCCTCCGAGCGCTTGGCGTCGTGCGTCGTCGTGCACAGCATCGTGCCCGGCCAATGCAGCGCGCGGTCGCGGGTGGCCGCATGGAAGGCCGATACCGACAGGCCGAACATCTCCGGGTCGCCGCCCACATCGTTCAGCGACACCAGCCGGTGGTGCCGGTACAGCGCCGTGTCCTCGATGCCCTTGGCCGCCACCGGCGCGGTGTACTGCTGCAAGCGACGCGTGAAGGCCAGGCAGCGCTCGCGCGCGCCGGGCGCGGCACCGGGCAGCGGGCGACCGAGCAGCACGCGCTTCAGGAAGTCGAACAGGCTGGTGTCGGCCCCGAGCGTGCGCCGTCGCGCCAGGCCCACGGCCCAGTCGACGAAGCGCCGGTCCTGGGCGCTGGGCTCGTCGACGATGTAGCTGCGGTACACCGGAAAGGCAGCCACCAGTTCGACCAGCGCGCGCCTCAGCACGCTGAAGGTGAAGTCGCGTGTGCGCCGGTCCTCGCGCGCCAGGCGCAGCAGCGAGTTCGACAACACGCCCAGCTCTCCCGCCAGCGGGCCTGCCATCACGATGCGCCTGCACAGCCAGCTCAGCGCCTCGAACTCCTGGGCCTCGTCGTGCACGGCCACGCGCCAGGCGCGATCCAGCCGCGCGCGGGCACGGTGATCGACGAGCAGCGCATTGACGACGTTGGCGAAGCGGTAGCCGGTGGTGCCATGCAGGGCCCAGTCGCGCGGCAGCTGCTCGTGCGGCGCGAGGATCTTCTCGGCGACCACGTAGAGCGGCCAGACCGCACGGCTGCCGGCGTCGCTGCCGCCCGGCTCGGCGCTGCCACGCAGCTGCGCATAGCGGGACTGCAGGCGGCGGAAGTAGGCCGCCGGGTCGGCCAGTCCGTCGGGATGGTCGATGCGCAGGCCGTCGATCGCCCCGTCGGCGGCCAACTGCAGGCTCAGCCGGTGCGTCGCCTCGAACACCTCCTCGCGTTCCTGGCGCAGCGCGGCGAGCTCGTTGACGTCGAAGAAGCGACGGTAGTTGATCTCGTCGCCGGCCACGCGCCAGTGCGCCAGACGGTAGGGCTGGGCATCGATCAGCGCGTCCAGCGCGTCGAAACTCGCGCGCTGGCCGACGCGGCCGTTCAGCTCGACGCGAAGCGATTCGATGCACTGGCGCAGCGGGGCCGACAGCGACACCAGCTCGGCCAGGCGCGAGCGCAGCGCCGGCAGCTCGTCGCGGCGCCTGGCGCGTGCTGCCACGCTGGCCGCATCGTGCGTCGGCAGCTGCGACAAGGCTGTCGCCAGCGTCTGCACCGCCGCACGGTGCACGTCGTCCCCCGGCAATCGCCGCATCGCGCGCATCAGCAGCGGGCCGAACGATGCCGGGTCGATCGGCAGGCGGTGCTCGAAGTAGTCGATGTCGAGACGGCCGCGGGTGGCATCGAAGCTCAGGCGCAGCTCGCCGCGCTCGAGCACGATGCCGTACTGGTCACCGAGGATCGGCAGCAGCACCTTGCCGCGCAGCGCCGGGTCGGGCACGGCCCAGTCGATGTCGAAGTGGTCGGCGTAGGCTGAAGCCTGGCCGCTTTCGAGTACGTCCAACCACCAGGCGTTGTCGTTGCCGAGCACGCCCATGTGGTTGGGCACGATGTCGACCAGCAGGCCCATGCCGCGCGCATGCAGCTGCTCGACCAGCCGGTCGAAGTCGGCGCGCGTGCCCAGCTCCGGGTTCAGCGCTCCATGGTCGACGACGTCGTAGCCGTGCAGGCTGCCGGGGCGTGCGCGCAGCAGCGGCGACACGTACAGGTGGCTGATGCCCAGCGCGTCGAGGTACGGCAGCAGCGCGGCCGCCTGGGCGAAGCCGAAGCCGGCGTGCAGCTGCAGGCGGTAGGTGGCACGCGGCACCCGCGCCGCACGCGCCGGCTCGACGGTTGTGTTCATCCTGGCTGCCGCGAGACGATCACCGACCAAGGCGGCAGGCCGCTTGCAGCGTCGTGCGTGCGGTACACCACATGTCCCGGCACCTGCCCGGCCAACGCCGAAGGCCCCGATGCATCGGCCAGCTGCGCCAGCAGGTGCCAGCGATGACCCCCGCCCAGCGGCCAGTTGAGCTGCAGGGTGCCCGGCGACGGCTCGGCCCAGGTGCCGCTGCCTGCCGCGGCCAGATGCGGCATCAGCTCGGCATGGCGCAGCCGCAGCAGCCGCGTGGTCAGCGCCAGCCAAGCGGCATGCGGTGCGCGCCGCCGTTCGCGCCGATCGAGCCGGCTGCGGCGAAAGGTGTCTTGCGCATTCGGGTCGGGGATCGCGGCACGCGCTTGCGCATCGGCAAAGCGGGCGAAGCGGCCGAACTCGTTGCGCCGGCCTTCGGTGACGTCACGAGCCAGATCGCCTTCGAAGTCACAGAAATACATGAACGGCGTACGGGCGCCCCACTCCTCGCCCATGAACAGCAATGGCGGCGACGGCGACAGCAGCAGGCAGGCCACCAGCGCGCGCAGCGCGGCCTCGCGTCCGCAGGCCGCCGCGAGCATGCCGATGCGCTCGCCCTGCGCGCGGTTGCCGATCTGGTCGTGCGTCTGCAGCGCATTGACGAAGGCCAGTGGCGGCAGCTGCGTCGATGGCGTACCGCGCGGGCCGCCGCCATAGACAGAGAACTCGCCCTGGTACGAAAAGCCCTCGGCCAGCGCGCGCCCGAGGTGGCGCAGCGGTGCATCGGCATAGTCGGCGTAGTAGCCGTCGTGCTCGCCGGTGGCCAGCACGTGCATCGCGTGGTGGGCATCGTCGTTCCATTGCGCGTCGGCCAGGCGCGCACGGCCCGCGCCGTCGCGCGCCAGACGCTCCGCGTCGTTGGCATGGTTCTCCACGATCACATGCACGTGGCGCGAATCGCCGACCACGCGCCGCACACGCTGCGCCAGCTCGTCGGCGAAGTGCAGCGCAGACCGGTCGTGCATCGCATGCACGGCATCGATGCGCAGTCCGTCGAGGTGGAACTCCTCTATCCAGTACAGCGCGTTGTGGATGAAGAAGTCGCGCACCGTGCCGCGCTGTGGCCCGTCGAAGGCGATCGCCGCGCCCCATGGCGTGTTCACCGCCGGGTCGAAGAAGGCGCCGCCGGCATAGGCATGCAGGTAGTTGCCGTCGGGGCCGAAGTGGTTGTAGACGACGTCGAGCAGCACCATCAGTCCGCGCGCATGCGCGGCGGCGACGAGCTGCTTCAGGTCGTCGGGGCTGCCATAGCTCGCCTCGGGTGCGTACAGCAGCACGCCGTCGTAGCCCCAGCCGCGCCGGCCCGGGAAGTCGGCCACCGGCATCAGCTCGATGGCGGTGACACCGAGCGCGACCAGCTCGTCCAGGCGTTCGATGGCCGCGCGGAAGCTGCCCTGGCGTGTGAAACAGCCGATGTGCAACTCGTAGATCACGGCCTCGTGCCAGGGCCTGCCGCGCCAGGCGCCGTCAGGCCAGTCGAATGCGGCCGGATCGACGAGCTGGCTCGGGCGGTGCACGTCGTCGGGGTTGCATCGCGACGCGGGGTCGGGCACCACCAGGCCGCCGTCGATGCGGTAGGCATAGCGCAGCCCCGGCTGCGCGTCTTCGAGCCGAAGCTCGAACCAGCCGCCGCCAAGCGCCGGCATCGCGTCGACGCGCCCGGCCTGGCGGCCTGCACCCGGCCGCAGCAGTTCGACCCGCCCGGCCCCCGGCGCCCAGAGGCGGAAGCGCGCCCCACCCCCCGGCAGCAGCTGCGCACCGAAGGGCATGTCGTGCGCGCGCTTCATGGCCGTGTCTGCCGGGCGTAGCGCAGCAGCGCAAGCGCGTGCGCGCTCAGCGCATAGCGCTCGGTGCCGGCAGCGAGCCTGGCCGATGGCGCTTCGCCGGCCCACGCCGTATCGACCAGCACCTCGCCGCAGCGCGCGGCCAGCGTTGCCGGCAGCACGAAATCGATCGCTTGTGCGTCGGCATTGAACAGCAGCAGGAAGTCGTCGTCGATCTGGCGACGTCCCCGGCCATCGACCTCGTTCAGGCCCTCGCCGGCCAGGAACACGGCCAGCGCCCGCGCATGGCTGTGCGACCAGGACGCCTCGGTCATCTCGCTGCCATCAGGCTGCAGCCAGACGATGTCGTGCACCTGGCTGCCATACAGCGGCCGTCCCTGGAAGAAGTCGCGCCGGTGGAAGGCCGGGTGCGCGGCGCGCAGCGCGACCAGCCGGCAGCTGAACTCGAGCAACGCGCGCTTCGCATCGTCGAGCGCCCAGTCGACCCAGCTCGTCTCGTTGTCCTGCGCGTAGGCATTGTTGTTACCCCGCTGCGTGCGGCCGATCTCGTCGCCGGCCAGCAGCATCGGCACACCCTGCGACAGCAGCAAGGTGGCGATGAAGTTGCGCTGCTGGCGCGCGCGCAGCGTGCGCACGGTTTCATCGTCGCTCGGGCCCTCGACCCCGCAGTTCCACGACAGGTTGTGGTCGTGGCCGTCGCGGTTGTCCTCGCCATTGGCTTGGTTGTGCCGCTGCTCGTAGCTGACCACGTCGGCGAGCGTGAATCCGTCGTGCGCGGCGATGAAATTGATGCTGGCGTAGGGCCTCCGGCCGCTGCGGTTGTAGAGATCCGACGAGCCGGTCAGGCGCTGCGCGAACTCGCCGATCAGGCCACCCTCACCCTTCCAGTAGGCACGCATGGTGTCGCGGTAGCGGTCGTTCCACTCGGCCCAGCCGACCGGGAAGTTGCCGACCTGGTAGCCGCCGGAACCGAGATCCCAGGGCTCGGCCACGAGCTTGACGCGCGACAGCACCGGGTCCTGTCGCAGCACGTCGAAGAAGCCCGACAGCTTGTCGACCTCGTGCAGCTCGCGCGCCAGCGCCGAAGCCAGGTCGAAGCGGAAGCCGTCGACGTGCATCTCGGTCACCCAGTAGCGCAGCGAGTCCATCAGCAGCTGCAGCACGCGCGGGTGCTGCAGGTTCAGCGTGTTGCCGCAGCCCGTGAAGTCCTGGTAGTAGCGCGGCTCGCCGGGTGCCAGACGGTAGTACGCGGCGTTGTCGATGCCGCGGAACGACAGCGTCGGGCCGAACTCGCTGCCCTCGGCGGTGTGGTTGTAGACCACGTCGAGCAGCACCTCGATGCCGGCGGCGTGCAAGGTGCGCACCATGGTCTTGAACTCGCCCACCTTGCCCGATGCGCTGTAGCGCCGCTCGGGCGCGAAGAAGCCGATCGAGTTGTAGCCCCAGTAGTTGCGCAGGCCGCGTTCGAGCAGGTGGCGGTCGTCAACGAAGGCGTGCACCGGCATCAGCTCGACGGTGGTGGCTCCCAGGCGCTTCAGGTGGTCGATCACCGGCGCACAGGCCAGGCCGGCATAGGTGCCGCGCAGCGCCGGCGGCA
>Ga0316601_100000109_pt1 | contig 30350 bp, 27 predicted proteins | sample OWC_soil_day5_no_FD_207663 | JGI IMG/M metagenome (GOLD analysis project Ga0316601, IMG submission 207663) | Wetland soil microbial communities from Old Woman Creek delta, Ohio, United States - OWC_soil_day5_noCT | ecosystem: Environmental > Terrestrial > Soil > Wetlands | place: USA: Ohio... | reverse complement strand
CCGCGGCCGGCGCCCGAGCCCGAGCCCGAACCGCGACCGCTGAAGCTCATGTCGAAGTCGGTGTCGCCCCAAAGGTCCCCAGAACCGTCACCCCAGCCCGAATTGCCCCAACCGGGGCCGCCCCAGGGGCCACCACCACCCCACGGGCCGCCCCAGGCCTGGGCCGCGCTCATGGACAGGGCCGCGGCGCCAGCGATGGCGGTCGCACCGAGAATTTTCGCAAGCTTGCGCATTCTGCTCACTCCTCATGAGAGTCGATTGAGAGAGGATGGCGTCGATATCCCAGCCCGAGAGCAACCGAGGCAAAAGGACAAACCGCCGCCGCCTTTCCGAGTCGAATATCGAAAAAGCGAGCCAACTATAGTCCAGGCCTCCTGTGAAGGAAAGGCTTGGGCGCATCATTGCATAGTAAAATCTTCTAATGTTCTGCGCGCTGCGGGCGATCACGGCCGGGCTTCGCGTTGTGGCCCCACGGTGCATCTGTTAAGTTCCCTGCCCGTCGCGAAGCAGTCTCCTGCCGGTTCTCCATGACCAAATTCATCTTCGTTACGGGCGGTGTCGTGTCGTCGTTGGGGAAGGGGATCGCGTCGGCGTCCCTCGGCGCCCTGCTCGAGGCGCGCGGCCTCAAGGTCACCATGGTGAAGCTGGATCCCTACATCAACGTGGATCCCGGCACGATGAGCCCGTTCCAGCACGGCGAGGTCTATGTCACCGACGACGGGGCCGAGACCGATCTGGACCTCGGCCACTACGAGCGGTTCATCCGCTCAAAGATGGGCCGGAACAACAACTTCACGACCGGCCGGATCTACGAGAACGTCATCCGCAAGGAGCGCCACGGCGACTACCTCGGCGGCACCGTCCAGGTCATCCCGCACATCACGGACGAGATCAAGCGCTGCGTCCGCCTCGGCGGTGGCGGCGCTGACGTGGCGATGATCGAGATCGGCGGCACCGTGGGTGACATCGAGTCCCTGCCGTTCCTCGAGGCGATACGCCAGATGGGCGTGGAGCTCGGGCGCGAGAACGCGCTGTTCATCCATCTCACGCTCGTGCCGTACATCTCGACATCCGGCGAGATCAAGACCAAGCCGACACAGCACTCGGTCAAGGAGCTGCGGTCCATCGGCATCCAGCCCGACATCCTGCTGTGCCGGGCCGCCATGTCGCTTCCCGAGGGCGAGCGCAAGAAGATCGCCCTGTTCACCAACGTCCCGGAGCGGGCCGTGATCTCGGCGGTGGATGCGGACTACATCTACCGGATACCCCTGCTGCTGCACGCCCAGGGGCTCGACCAGATCGTCGTCGAGCAGCTGCGGCTCGACGTGCCGTCCGCCGAGCTCGATGAATGGGAGCGGGTCGTGGAGGCCCACGATCGCGCCGGCCCGGTGGTCGACATTGCCATGGTCGGCAAGTACGTCCACCTGACGGAAGCCTACAAGTCGCTGTCGGAGGCGCTGGCGCACGCGGCCAATCGGCTCGCCGCCAAGGTGAAGATCCATTACGTCGACTCGGAGCAGGTGGAGCGGGAGGGCACGGGTCCCCTGGCCGGCGTGCACGCGATCCTCGTGCCGGGCGGCTTCGGCGAGCGGGGGATCGAGGGCAAGATCGTCGCAGTGCAGTATGCGCGGGAGAACGGTATTCCCTACCTGGGCATCTGCCTGGGGATGCAGGTCGCCGTGATCGAGTTCTGCCGGCACGTGGCGGGGCTCGAGGGGGCACACAGCACGGAGTTCGACCGCGCCACCCCCCACCCCGTGATCGCGATGATCACGGAGTGGCTGAACGCCGATGGCACGCTGCAGCGCCGCACCGAGGCGTCGGATCTCGGCGGCACGATGCGACTGGGCGGGCAGGAGTGCCGGCTGGCCGCCGGCACCATCCCGCGCCGCCTCTACGGGCGGGAAGTCATTCGCGAGCGGCACCGGCATCGGTACGAGTTCAACAACAGCTACCGGCAGACCCTCGAGGACTGCGGCCTTAAGGTCGCCGGCACCTCGATCGACGGGCGACTCGTCGAGATGATCGAGATCCCGACCCACCCCTGGTTCGTCGCCTGCCAGTTCCACCCGGAGTTCACCTCGACCCCGCGCGACGGCCATCCCTTGTTCGAGGGCTTCGTCCGCGCCGGGCTGGACCGTCTCGAGCAGCAGGCCAGCGAGTCATGAGACTGTGCGGCTTCGAGGCCGGCCTCGAGCACCCGCTGTTTCTGATCGCCGGTCCCTGCGTCATCGAGAGCGAGCAGCTGGCGCTCGACACCGCGGGCGAGCTGCGGGAAATCAGCCAACGGCTCGGCGTCCCGTTCATCTACAAGTCGTCTTTCGACAAGGCGAACCGCTCCTCGTTTGCGAGTCCGCGCGGACCGGGGCTCGAGGAGGGCCTGCGGATCCTGGAGAAAGTCAGGGCCGAGATCGGCGTGCCGGTGTTGACCGACGTTCACGAGGACACCCCGCTGGTCGAGGTGGCAGCGGTGGTCGACGTGCTGCAGACCCCGGCCTTCCTCTGCCGCCAGACCAACTTCATCCAGAACGTCGCCCGCCAGGGCAGACCGGTGAACATCAAGAAGGGGCAGTTCCTCGCCCCGTGGGACATGGCCAACGTGGTCGCCAAGGCCCGCGCGGTCGGCAACGAGCAGATCATGGTCTGCGAGCGCGGCGTGTCCTTCGGCTACAACAACCTCGTCTCGGACATGCGCTCGCTGGCGGTGATGCGTTCCACCGGCTGTCCGGTGGTCTTCGACGCGACCCACTCGGTGCAGCTGCCGGGAGGGCAGGGACAGTCGTCCGGCGGGCAGCGCGAGTTCGTGCCGGTGCTCGCGCGCGCGGCGGTTGCCGCGGGCATCGCCGGCCTGTTCATGGAAACCCACCCGAGGCCGGACGAGGCCCTCAGCGACGGACCCAACGCCTGGCCGTTGCCGCACATCGAGCGACTGCTCGCCACGCTGGTCGAGATCGACCGGCTGATCAAGGCGCGCGGCTTCGCCGAGCAGGCGTTCGTTTGAGGACGAGGGCACGGGGAACACCAGGACGAGACGCAACCCAACCCGATCGCGCGCCCGCGCAGTGCCGCCGCCCGCGCGACGACGCGACAGCCAACCCCTGACAACCATTCCGGAGACTGCAGATGTCCGAGATCGTGAACGTGCGGGCACGCGAAGTGCTCGATTCGCGCGGCAACCCCACCGTCGAGGCCGACGTCATCACCGCCGCTGGCGCTCTCGGACGGGCGATCTCGCCCTCCGGCGCCTCGACCGGCTCGCGCGAGGCGCTGGAGCTGCGCGACGGCGACAAGCGCCGCTATCTCGGCAAGGGCGTCCTCACCGCCGTCGGCAACGTCAACGGGCCGCTGCGCGACCTGCTCCTCGGCATGGACGTCGAGCAGCAGGTGGACATCGACCGCAGGATGATCGCCGCGGACGGGACGCCCAACAAGGCCGCGCTCGGTGCCAACGCGATCCTCGCCGTGTCGCTCGCCTGCGCCCACGCGGCTGCACAGGAACGCGGCGAGCCGCTGTATCGCTACCTCTCGCCCCGCGGCCCGTACCGCATGCCGGTGCCGATGATGAACATCATCAATGGCGGTGCCCACGCGGACAACAGCGTCGACCTGCAGGAGTTCATGATCCTTCCGGTCGGCGCAGGCTCGATGCGCGAGGCGGTCCGGTACGGCGCAGAAGTCTTTCACGCCCTGAAAGCGGTCCTGCATCAGCGCGGGCTGAGCACCGCGGTGGGCGACGAGGGCGGTTTCGCGCCCAACCTGCCGTCGAACGAGGCGGCGATCGAGGTGATCCTCGAGGCCATTGCCAAGGCCGGCTTCACGGCGGGCAGCGACGTGTACCTCGGGCTCGACGTGGCGAGCTCCGAGTTCTACGAGAACGGCAAGTACCGGCTGGCGTCGGAGTCGCGCGAGTTCGACGCGGCGGGCTTCACCGACTACCTCGCCCGCTGGGTCGACCAGTACCCGATCATCAGCATCGAGGACGGCATGGCGGAGAACGACTGGGAAGGCTGGCGGGTGCTGACGGCCAAGCTCGGCTCACGCGTCCAGCTCGTCGGCGACGACCTGTTCGTGACCAACACGGCGATCTTCAAGCAGGGCATCGACCAGGGGATCGCCAACTCGATCCTCATCAAGCTGAACCAGATCGGGACCCTGACCGAGACCCTCGAGGCGATCGGCATGGCCCGCGAGGCGGGCTACAGCGCAGTTGTCTCGCACCGCTCGGGCGAGAGCGAGGACACCACCATCGCCGACCTGGTGGTCGCCGCCAACGCCGGCCAGATCAAGACCGGCTCGCTGTCGCGCTCGGACCGCATCGCAAAGTACAACCAGCTCATGCGGATCGAGGATCAGCTCGGCGCGGATGCGGTCTACGCCGGCAAGGGCGCGTTCCGCGGACTCTGAACGTCCCGGCCTGCTGCCGTGGGGCTCGATCTTGCGCTGGGTGCTGCTCCTTCTCGTCATCGTCCTGGCCGCCCTGCAGTACCGCTTGTGGGTAGGCGAGGGCAGCCTCGGCGAGATCACGGTCCTGCGCCGTGAGATCAGGGAGCAGCACCTCGAGCTCGAGCGCCTGCGCGAGCGGAACCGGGCGCTGCAGGCCGAAGTCGAGGACCTGAAGCGCGGGCTCGAGGCGATCGAGGAGCGCGCGCGCTCCGAGATGGGCATGGTCAAGGAGGGCGAGGTCTTCTTCCAGATCGTCGAGCCGGAGGGTGCGGCGCGGTGAGTGGCGATGCGGCCCTCTGGGCTGTGGTTCCGGCCGCGGGCAGCGGCCTGCGGATGGGCACCGAGGTCCCCAAGCAGTATCTGCGCCTGCGCGGGCGCAGCGTGCTCGACCATGCCCTCGCCGCGCTGCTCGACCACCCGGCGATCCGCTGCGCCGTCGTCGCCGTGGCGGCCGACGACCTGCGGTGGCGAGACTGCGACCATGCGCGGGAGCCGCGGGTTCGCTGGGTGACCGGCGGTGCGGAGCGATGCCACTCGGTGCTGAACGCGCTGGGCGAGCTGGCCGGCGAGGCAGCGGCGGACGATTGGGTGCTCGTCCATGATGCGGCGAGGCCCTGCCTGAGTCGCGAGGACCTCCACCGCCTCGTCGACAGCCTGCGCGATCATGCCGTGGGTGGCCTGCTGGCCGTGCCGGTGCGCGACACCATGAAACGCTGTGCCGCCGACGGCTCGGTCGTGGCCACCGTGGACCGCGCCGGCCTCTGGCACGCCTATACCCCGCAGATGTTCCGCTTCGGCCTGCTGACTGGCGCCCTGCGGGCCGCGGTGGCGGCTGGCGAGCTGGTGACCGACGAGGCCGCTGCGGTGGAGCGGGCGGGGCTCGTGGCGCGAGTGGTGGAGGGGAGCTTCGGGAACATCAAGGTGACGCGACCGCAGGACTTGCCGCTTGCGGAATTCTTTCTCGGCCAGCGGGAGAGCTGAGGTGCGAATAGGCCAAGGTTACGACGCCCACCGCTTCGGCGCGGCCCGGCCCCTGGTGCTCGGCGGTGTCGCCGTGCCGCACGACCAGGGTCTGCTTGCGCATTCCGACGGGGACGTCCTCGTCCACGCGCTCTGCGATGCGCTGCTCGGTGCGGCGGCGCTGGGTGACATCGGACGCCACTTCCCGGACACCGATCCGGCCTATGCCGCGATCGACAGCCGCATCCTGCTGCGCCGCGTGATGGCCGCGCTGACCCACCGCGGCCTGCGCGTCCTCAACGCCGACATGACGGTCGTCGCGCAGCGCCCGCGGCTCGCGGCGCATCTGTCGGCCATGCAGGCCAATCTCGCGCAGGACCTCGGTGTCGACGTCGGGCAGGTGAACGTCAAGGCCACGACCACCGAGGGCATGGGCTTCACCGGCCGCGGCGAGGGCATCGCCGCCTACGCCGTGGTCCTGCTCGGCGGCTGAGCGGACGCAGTCGATGTCGACCGCAGAGGCACAGCGGCACGGAGGAGGAGTCGATTGCAAGCGACCGGGAGGTTGCCTTGCGCGTCGCCCCGGCGTGCGCGAGCCATCAGCCGGCCGGTGTCTCTGTGCCGCTGTGTCGCTGTGGTGAAAACCCCGGATCTGACGGAATCGACGGCGACCCAGCCGTTCGCCTTCGGCGGCCCGCCGGCGCGCGGCGCCATCCGCGTCACGCCGGAAGACTTCGTCGTCGACGAGGTCACCGGCATCATCCCGACCGGCGCCGGCGAGCATGCCTGGCTGCGCATCCGCAAGCGCGAAGCCAACACGCAGTGGGTCGCGCAGCGGCTCGCCGTCCTCGCCGGCGTGCGCGCGGTGGCGATCGGCTATGCCGGGCTGAAGGACCGGCGGGCCCTGACCAGCCAGGTCTTCACCGTGCACCTTCCCGGTCGCCCCGATCCGGACTGGTCGGCGCTCGGCGGTCCGGAGATCGAGGTGCTCGAGGTCGCCCGCCATCATCGCAAGCTCCAGCGTGGGGCGCTGCGCGGCAATCGCTTCCGGCTGCGGGTCCGTGGTCTGGACGGCGATCGCGCGGTCCTCGCGCGGCGGCTCGAGCAGCTGCGGGAGTCCGGGGTCCCGAACTACTTCGGCCCGCAGCGCTTCGGGCGCGACGGCGCGAACCTGGCGGCGGCGGCCGAGCTCCTGCAGGGGAAGGTGCTGGCGGACCGCTTCCAGCGCGGCATGGCCATCTCGGCCGCACGTGCCTTCCTGTTCAACGCAGCGCTCGCGCAGCGCGTGGCGGCCGCGTCCTGGGATGGCGCGCTCCCTGGTGACATCATGCAGCTCGATGGCCGGCGCGCACTGTTCCGCATCGAGGCGGCGGACGCCGAGATCGAGGCCCGCCTCCGGGCGCTGGCCATCCATCCGACCGGACCGCTGCCGGGGCGGCCAGGCCGGGTGCTCGAGCCGGGCCCGGCGCTGCGGCAGCTGGAGCAGGCCTGGCTCGCGCCTCACGCGGCGTGGGTGGCGGGGCTGGCGCGACTGGGGGTCGAGGCGGAACGGCGGGCGCTGCGCCTGCCCGTGCGGGACCTGTGCTGGGCGGTGACGGGGGACGCCCTGGAGCTGGCCTTCGAGCTGCCGGCCGGCGGCTTTGCGACGACGGTGCTTCGGGAATGTGTCGCGGTTTCAGCGCCCGCCGACGAACCGGCGTGACAGCAGCACATAGGCGGCCCCGGTCCCGCCGTCCCAGCGCGGCGCCGAGCAGAAGGCGAGCACCTCGGGCCGTTGCGGCAGCCAGTGGTTGACCTTCTGTTTCAGCACGGGCTGGTCGGAATTCGAGCCGAACCCCTTGCCGTGGATCAGCCGCACGCAGCGCCGCTGCCGGTGCAGCGACTGCGCAAGGAAGCGGAGCAGGGCGAGTCGGGCCTCGGTCACCCGCATGCCGTGCAGATCCAGCGTCGCCTCCGGCGGTATCAGGCCGCGACGCAGGTCGTCGTAGAGCCGGCGCTGCACCCCGGGCCGCATGAAGTCCAGGAAATCCGGCGTCTCGCTGCCGCCGTCGGCGAGCAGGTCTGCCTCGTCGTCGGGCGGCGGCAGGTCGAGCGGCAGCGGCCGGCGGCGCGTGCGGTGGGGCTCCGCCCGGTCCTGCGGCAGCGGCTTGACGTCGCTGGTGGCCTCGCGGAACAGGTCGCCGTCCGCCGGCGCGTCGATGTCGCGGTGCTCGCTCATTCCGGTGCCTCGTCGCTCCCGCAGTGTCGCGCGGCGCGAGCGGTCCGGACAAGGTATGGGTCGAGTGGCGTTTTCCAGTATATTTTCGCGGCGATGCGTAGTCCCACCTTGCCGCCGCCTTGCCGCCAGCCGTACGCAGCGGATCGTGCCGCCGCATGAGGATCCTGCTCAGCAACGACGACGGCTATCAGGCGCCCGGGCTGGCGGCGCTGGCGGCAGCTCTGCGCGACGTCGCCGAGATCACCGTAGTGGCGCCCGATCGGGACCGCAGCGGCGCCAGCAACTCGCTCACCCTCGACGTGCCGATCCGCGCCCGCGTGACGGAGAACGGCTTCATCTGCGTGAACGGCACGCCGACCGACTGCGTGCACCTGGCGATCACGGGGCTGCTCGAGCACGAGCCGGACATGGTCGTCGCCGGCATCAACGCCGGCGCCAACCTCGGCGACGACGTGCTCTATTCCGGCACGGTCGCCGCCGCCACGGAGGGCCGCTTTCTCGGGTTTCCGACGATGGCGGTGTCGTCGGCGTCCCATAGCCCGCGTCACCTCGACGCGGCCGCCCGGGTGGCGCGGGAGCTGGTCCAGCGGCTGCGCGCCCAGCCCCTGAGCGCCGCCACGATCATCAACGTCAACGTGCCTGACGTCGCCTACGACGAGCTGCAAGGGATGCGCGCGACGCGGCTCGGCCATCGGCACAAGGCCGAGCCCGTGGTCCGGCTGATCGATCCGCGTGGTCATGCGGTTTATTGGGTGGGTCCGGCCGGGCCGGAGCAGGACGCGGGGCCGGGCACGGACTTCCATGCCGTGCGCAACGGCTTCGTGTCCGTGACGCCCCTCCAGGTCGATCTGACCCGGCACGCCGACCTGCCGCTGCTGGCGGACTGGCTGGGGGGTGGATAGTGCCGATCGGCACCCAGCACCGCGGGATCGGCATGACCTCCCAGCGCACGCGCGAGCGGCTGATCCAGCGCCTGCGCGAGGAAGGGATCCGGGACGAGCGCGTGCTGGCGGCGATGCGCGAGATTCCGCGCCACATCTTCGTGGACGAGGCGCTGGCCAGTCGCGCCTACGAAGAGACGGCGCTGCCGATCGGGTTCGGCCAGACGATTTCCCAGCCCTACATCGTGGCCCGCATGACCGAGGCCATTCTGGCCGGCGGGCCGATCGGCGACCTGCTGGAGATCGGCACGGGGTCGGGCTACCAGACGGCGGTGGTGGCGCGGCTGGTCCGGCGCGTCTACAGCGTCGAGCGCATCGAGGGGCTGCTCAGCCTCGCGCGCGAGCGCCTGCGCGAGCTCGGCCTGCGAACGGTCCGGCTGAAGCATTCCGACGGGACGATCGGCCTGCCGGAGTATGCGCCCTTCGATGGCATCCTCGTCACGGCGGCTCCCGAGATCGTGCCCAACGCCCTGCTCGAGCAGCTCAAGCCCGGCGGCCGCATGGTCCTGCCCGCCGGTGGCCGGGATGGCCAGCGGTTGCTGCGCATCACGCGCACGCCGCGCGGCTTCACGAAGGAGGTGCTGGAACGGGTGGCCTTCGTGCCGCTGCTCGGTGGGGTGCAGTGAGGCTTCGGCGGGTCGTCGACTACCGGGCGTCGGCACGGCGCGTGCGGGCGGGGCTCGGGTGCTGGCGGCTCGTGCTCCTGGGCGTGCTCGCCGCCGTGCTGGCCGGCTGCGGCAGCGCGCGCTGGAGCACGACCACGGAGAGCCGCGGTGGCGACGGGACCGGACGGGTCATCACCGGCTCGAGCTACAAGGTGCGCGCCGGCGACACCCTTCACGTGATCGCCCGCCAGGCCGGGCTCGACCCGCGCAAGATCGTGGAGTGGAACCAGCTCTCGTCGCCCGACCGGATCTACGTGGGCCAGGTGCTGCGGCTGGCACCGCCGGGCGACGGCGGAGCGCGCGCGGCCGAGCGACCGGCCAGCGCGAGCGCGGGACGCGCGGCCGACAGCACGCCAGTGAGCGCCGAACCGCGAACGGAGCCGGCGAAGACGCGCCCGGTCGCGGCGCAAGGCGTCAGCAGCCTGCGCTGGCAGTGGCCCACGTCCGGCCGGGTGGTCCAGCGCTTCTCGGGCAGCGACCCCGCCCGCAAGGGCGTGAAGATCGGCGGGAGACCGGGCCAGCCGATCCTGGCGGCGGAGTCCGGCGAGGTCGTCTACAGCGGCAGTGGACTGGTCGGATACGGCCCACTTATCATCATCAAGCACAACAACAACTATCTAAGTGCCTACGGGCACAATCGAAAGCTCCTGGTCCAGCAGGGCGACCAGGTCACCAGAGGAAGCCGGATCGCCGAGATGGGGCTCGCCGGCGGCAAATCGCTGCTGCACTTCGAGATTCGGCGCGACGGCGATCCCGTGGATCCTTTGGCGTTGCTGCCGCAGCGTTGATCGGCGCGGCACCGGCGCGAGGTGGGGACCCCACCGGAGAGGGAGGATGGTGTCCAGGCACGAGGATGAGGAGGAGGCGGCACCCGAGCCGATCGGTGTCGAGGACTTCGTCGAGGATCTCGACAAGCCGCTCGACGAGGACGAGCTTCCGGAGGTCGACAACGCGACCGAGGACGCCGTCGAGGCGGAGGAGACCCCGCTGTTCGCCGCTGGCGAGGTGCCCGAGGGCCAGCTCGATGCCACCCGCCTGTACCTGAGCGAGATCGGCTTCTCGAAGCTGCTGACGCCGGACGAGGAGGTGAGCCTCGCGCGGCTCGCGCAGCGCGGCGATGCCGCCGCGAGGCGGCGCATGATCGAGAGCAACCTGCGCCTGGTGGTCAAGATCGCGCGCCGCTACATGAACCGCGGCCTGGCGCTGCTGGACCTGATCGAAGAGGGGAACCTGGGCCTGATCCGCGCGGTCGAGAAGTTCGACCCGGAGCGGGGGTTCCGCTTCTCGACCTATGCGACCTGGTGGATCCGGCAGACCATCGAGCGCGCGATCATGAACCAGACGCGCACCATCCGGCTGCCGATCCACGTGGTGAAGGAGATCAACGTCTACCTCAGGGCGGCCCGGCAGCTCGCACAGCGGCTCGACCACGAGCCGAGCCCAGAGGAGATTGCCATGCTGCTCGACAAGCCGATCGGCGAAGTGGAGCGCATGCTCGGCCTGAACGAGCGCATCGCCTCGGTGGACATGCCCTACGGCAAGGAGGCCGACCGCCCGCTGCTCGACACGATCCCGGACGACAATGCGCTCGATCCGACCGAGCGCATCCAGAACGAGGGCCTGACGGCGCAGATCGAGCGCTGGCTCGCCAAGCTCAACGACAAGCAGCGGGAGGTGGTCGAGCGCCGCTTCGGCCTGCACGGCTACGAGCACTCGACGCTCGAGCAGGTCGCGGCAGAGCTGGGCGTGACGCGCGAGCGCGTGCGGCAGATCCAGATGGATGCGCTCAAGCGCCTGCGCCACATCCTCGAGCAGGACGGGTTCTCCGTCGACACGATCTTCAAGTGAGCGTGCCGGCCCCGGCCACCGAGCCGCCTGCTTCGAAACCCGGCGGCATCAGCACCGCGACGACCCGCCGCCCCTCGGCCGAGAGCACGTTGTAGGTCCGGCAGGCGGCCGCGGTGGTCATGATCTCGACGCCGATGCCGCGCTGGCTGAAAGGCAGCATCAGGGCGGGGCGGGGCAGGAGGGCGTGCCGGCCCGTCCCCAGCAGCAGCACCTGGGGGGCGAGCGTCAGGAGCTGGTCGAGGTGCTCGGCCGACAGCGCCGTCGGGTCGGCCGCCGGGCCCCAGGGGGCGTAGAGCTGCTCGGCACAGACCAGCAGGGCGGTGGTGTGGCGCTGGCCGTTGATCACGACGCCGATCTCGTCGTAGCCCTGGATCAGGTATCCGCCGGCCGCATGATCGGGTGCAAAGCGCATGGGCGCACCTTAGTGCCTGGCTCGCGCCGCCTCAAGCCCAGGGGCTGACGCAAATTGACGGCCCGTTTGGCGCTCGGTTAGCCTTCGCGTCTTTACTCGCACCGACGTCCCACTGTCGAGGTCCTGCCGTGTCGACCCCCGATCAGGAAGAGTTCCGCCGCATCAAGCGGCTGCCGCCGTATGTCTTCGCGATCGTCAACGAGCTGAAGGCCGCGGCGCGGGCGCGTGGCGAGGACATCATCGACTTCGGCATGGGCAACCCCGACCAGCCGACGCCGCAGCACATCGTCGACAAGCTGGTCGAGGTCGCCCAACGGCGCGACACGCACCGGTACTCGATGTCGAAGGGCATCCCGCGGCTGCGCCGCGCGATCTCCACCTGGTACAAGGACCGTTACGGCGTCGACATCGATCCGGAGACCGAGGCGATCGTGACGATCGGCTCGAAGGAGGGGCTGGCGCACCTGGCGCTGGCGACCACCGGGGCGGGCGACACCATCCTCGTGCCGAATCCGGCCTACCCGATCCACCCCTACGGCTTCATCATCGCCGGGGCCGACGTCCGGCACGTTCCGCTCGTGCCCGGTGTCGACTTCTTCGGGAAGCTGCACGAGGCCGTCGTCGACTCGTGGCCGCGGCCCAAGATGCTGGTCCTGAACTTTCCGGGGAACCCGACGACGCAGTGCGTCGAGCTCGATTTCTTCGAGCGCGTCGTCGACATCTGCCGGCACTACGGCATCTGGGTGATCCACGACCTCGCCTACTGCGACATCGTATTCGACGGCTACCGCGCGCCGTCGATCATGCAGGTGCCCGGGGCCAAGGAGATCGCGGTCGAGTTCTACACCCTGTCGAAGTCCTACAACATGCCGGGGTGGCGCGTCGGGTTCATGTGCGGCAACGCGAAGCTCGTCGGCGCGCTGGCGCGCATCAAGTCCTATCTCGACTACGGCACCTTCACGCCGATCCAGGTCGCGGCGATCGCCGCGCTGGAGGGCCCGCAGGACTGCGTCGCGGAGATCCGCGACATGTACCAGAGCCGCCGGAACGTGCTGTGCGAGGGCCTCAACGCCGCCGGGTGGCGGGTGGAGAAGCCGAAGGCGACGATGTTCGTGTGGGCGCCGATTCCCGAGCCGTACCGTGCCATGGGGTCGCTCGAGTTCTCGAAGAAGCTGCTGAGCGAGGCCAGGGTCGCGGTGTCGCCGGGCATCGGCTTCGGCGAGCACGGCGACGACTACTTGCGCTTCGGACTGATCGAGAACGAGCACCGGACGCGCCAGGCCGTGCGGGGCATCCGCGACATGTTCCGCCGTGACGGCGTGATGACGGGCGCCTGAGCGGCGCGGGGGGAGACAGCGTGGAACCGGTGAAGGTAGGCCTCCTGGGGCTCGGCACGGTGGGCGGTGGCACGGTGACCGTCCTGACGCGCAACGGCGACGAGATCGCACGGCGCGCCGGCCGGGACATCCTGATCTCGCACGCCGCCGCCAAGGCCTTTCGGCGCGAGGCGATCGAGGGCATCGACCGCATCCCCCGCATCTCCGACGACCCCTGGCAGGTCGTGGCCGATCCCGAGGTGGCGATCGTCATCGAGCTGATCGGTGGCTACTCGCCGGCGCGCGAGCTAGTGCTGCAGGCGATCGAGAACGGCAAGCACGTGGTCACCGCGAACAAGGCGCTGATCGCGAAGCACGGCAACGAGATCTTCGCCGCGGCCCAGCGCAAGGGCGTGATGGTGGCGTTCGAGGCCGCGGTCGCGGGCGGGGTGCCCATCATCAAGGCGCTGCGCGAGGGGCTCGCGGCGAACCGGATCGAGTGGATCGCCGGCATCATCAACGGCACCAGCAACTACATCCTCACCGAGATGCGCGATCACGGGCGGTCGTTCGACGATGCGTTGGCCGAGGCGCAGGCGCTCGGCTACGCGGAAGCGGACCCGACCTTCGACGTCGAGGGCATCGACGCGGCGCACAAGCTGACCATCCTCGGCTCGCTCGCCTTCGGCATCCCGCTGCAGTTCGAGAAGGTCTACGTCGAGGGCATCACCCGCATCGAGGCGCAGGACGTCAGCAACGCCGAGGAGTTCGGCTACCGCATCAAGCTGCTCGGGATCACGCGCAAGACCGAGCGGGGCGTGGAGCTCCGGGTGCACCCCACCCTGATCCCGGCGCGCCGGCTGCTCGCCAACGTGAACGGCGTCATGAACGCCGTGCTGATCCAGGGCGACGCCGTCGGCCCCACGCTCTATTACGGGGCCGGCGCCGGCTCGCTGCCGACCGCCTCCGCGGTGATCGCGGACGTGGTGGACGTGGTGCGCGCGCTCACCACGGACCCCGAGAACCGCGTTCCCCATCTCGCCTTCCAGCCCGGCGAGCTGCAGGACCTGCCGGTGCTACCGATCGACCAGATCGAAACGGCGTACTACCTGCGCGTGCAGGCGGAGGACCGGCCCGGCGTGATCGCGGCCGTCGCGGGCATCCTCGGCGAGGCCGGCATCAGCATCGAGGCGATCCACCAGCAGGAGCCGGGCGAGGGCGACACCCACGTGCCGCTCGTCATGCTGACGCACCGGGTGAGGGAAGGGCAGATGAACGCGGCGATCGCGCGCATCGAGGCCCTCGGGAGCATCCGGGGCTCGGTCACCCGCATCCGAGTCGAGCAGCTCGCCGGTTGAGCCGCGGCCGGGCGCAGCGACGTGCCGTGCCCTTGATTCACGTCAATGTGACGAATGCGCGTCGCAGCTTAGCTTTGCCCGCGCACGGAGAGGTCGTTTCCGTGGGTAGAGCGCTAGTTGCGGGTCGAGAGCGCCGGTGGCCGAAATGCCTCCCGGGCAGCGGCTCTCTCGGCCCGCTCTGTTTTTCCGGGATGGCGCTGCCGTCCGGCGGTCTTCCGCCCGGTCGGGGCGCCTCAGCGCCGCGGTGCCGGCGCCGTGCTGATCCCGCGCTCGACGGCGAAATCCAGCATCCGCCGGATTGGCAGCACGGCCCGCTCGCGGATCGCCGGGTCGATCCGCACCTCGTTGTGGCCGCGTAGCAGGACTTCCTCGAGGTTCTGCAGGGCATTCATCGCCATCCAGGGGCAGTGCGCGCAGCTTTCGCAGGTCGCGCCCTCGCCGGCGGTCGGGGCGGGGATCAGCGTCTTGTGCGGCGCGAGCTGGCGCATCTTCCAGAAGATCCCGGCATCCGTCGCGACGATGAACTCGGTGTTCGGCAGCTCGGCCACGGCCCGGATGAGCGCGGTTGTCGAGCCGACGACGTCGGCTTGGTCGACCACCTCGTCGGGGGATTCCGGGTGCACCAGCACGGCCGCTGCGGGGTGCAGGCGGCGCAGCCGTTCGAGGGCGAACCCCTTGAACTCCTCGTGCACCACGCAGGCGCCCGGCCAGAGCAGCATCTCCACGCCGGTCACTCGCTCGATGTAGTGGCCGAGGTGCTTGTCGGGCGCCCACAGCACCTTCTCGCCACGGGCGTGCAGGTGCCTGACGATCGGCAGGGCGATGCTCGAGGTCACCATCCAGTCGGCGCGGGCCTTCACGGCGGCGCTCGTGTTGGCGTAGACGACCACCGTGTGGTCCGGATGGGCGTCACAGAAGGCCGCGAAGGCTTCCACGGGGCAGCCCTCGTCGAGCGAGCAGGTGGCGCCGAGGTCGGGCATCAGGACCCGCTTCTCGGGGTTCAGGATCTTTGCCGTCTCGCCCATGAAGCGGACACCACAGACGACCAGCGTCCGCGCGTCCGTGGTCGTGCCGAACCGGGCCATCTCCAGCGAGTCCGCCACGCAGCCGCCGGTCTCCTCGGCGAGGGCCTGCAGGTCGCCATCGACGTAGTAGTGCGCCACCAGCAGCGCGCGCTGCTCGTTCAGCAGCCGCTTGATCCTGGCACGCAGCGCCTCCTTCTCCGCCGCGCCGAGGACCGGCCACTGCGGTGCAGGCGGTGCCTGCACGGCGGGTGGCAGCTTCAGGTCGATGTTCGCGATGGGCATGGGCGCCTCCTCGGGCTCTGCCACGTCTCAAGTCTACTCGCCCCTCCAGCCGCCGCGGCCATAAAGAAAAGCCGGGTGGCGACGACACATGGAGGGTACCGGCGCTCAACCCCCCGAGGCACCGATGACGGTTGCGCAGACTATCGTGCAGGAGCAGAGCATCTTCGACACCGCCGAGCTGCCACCGCTGTCGGTGACCGCGAACCGGCTGCTCGCCCTGCTTAGCGACCCCGACCTGGATATCTGCGACCTGGCGGGCGTTATCGACCAGGATCCACCCCTCGCGGCCCGGATCATCGGCCTGGCCAACGCCGCGTACTTCTCGCCGCGCACGCCGGTCGTGAACGTCTATCAGGCCATCCTGCGCGTACTGGGAATGAGCTTCGTGCGGAACCTGGCCTTGAGCATGGTGGTGGTGGGCAGCTTCGACCCGCGGCGCTGCCCGGGCTTCAACGTCCGGCGCTACTGGTTCGAGGCGCTCGCGGCCGGCGTGCTGGCCCATACCCTGGCCGTCAAGGCGCCGCCGGGCGGACGACCCGGCCCCGAGCTCTACTACCTCGGCGGGCTGCTGCACAACCTGGGACTCCTGTTCCTTGCCCATGCCAAGCCGCGCGAGACCGCCCAGGTCTTCGCCGAGAAGTTGCTCGATCCGGAGCATCCGCTGCTCGACCTGTTCCGGGCACGGGTTGGCGCCACGCCGGGCAGCGCGGGGCTCTGGCTGGGCGAGCAGTGGAGCCTGCCGGCGCCAGTGGTCGAGATCCTCGGTGCCGTCGAGGCCCCGGTCGTCGCCGGGGATTACCGGGCGCCGGCCGCCGTGGTTCGCGCCGCCGTGCGGATGGCGCGCAGCTGTTCGCCGGACGACGAGCCGCTCCCCGAGCGGCCGGTGGGGCACTTCCTGGGGCTCGGGCTCGACAGTCGGATTGCCGATGCGGTCGAGGCCGAATTCCTGCAGCGCTGTCCGGAGCTGCGGGCGCTCGCCAGCCTGCTGGCCTGAGGCCGGTCGGCGGCGGCTGGCCCGTCGGCCGCCGGACCTCCAGCGCCGATCTGCCCGGCCTCGACTCAACTCATGTTCGGATCCGCGGCTGGCGGGATTTCCGACGGGCGTTCCGCCGCTGCAACGGGTCGCTCATCCCCCGACGGGTTCGTGAAGCGGTCGTTGAGCGTCTGGACGTAGGTGTCGGTGTCCTCCACCACGCGGCCGAGCTGGCGGCGGGTGCGCTTGCTCCAGCCCGCCGGGTCCGCCTGCCAGATGCTGCGCCAGGGACGCGTGCTCTTCAGGAAGGCGGCGAGCACGTCGCCCCGCAGCTTTAGCGCCGCTGCCTGGCCGCGCAGCCAGGGTATGAGCGACCGGGCCGCGAAACCCCGGATGATGAAGTGCACCGCGATCGCGCCCGCGACCGCCAGGATCGCCAGGAGGGATCCGACCCGGAGCGGTCCGAGGCTGGCGGCGGCCCACGGCGGCCCACCCTCCGGACCCTGCCACCAGCCGAGCTGGATACTGAGCCCGAGCAGCAGCGCGCCGAGGATGCCGAACACCACCGCGTCGCCGACCAGCACGCGGCGGCGCCAGTACCGCAGGGCACGGGTGAGCAGGGGAACCGTCTTCTCGTCCACGTCGCGTGCCGTCTTCTCGAGCACGCCGATGATCCGGTAGGCCCGCTCGACCTCGACCTGATGAATGCGCTGGTGGATCTCCGACAGGTCCGCGTCCCGCTTCGACTCGAAACGCCGCCGCCGGGCCTCGTCGGCGATCGGCACCGCGGCGACGGGGCTGTAGATCGTGTAGAACCGGCCGGCCGTGAGGCCCCGCTCGCCGAGGGCCCGCTGCCAGGCCGCCACGACGTCCTCCGGGTTGTCCTCCCGGGCGGTCGTGTCCAACTGGTTGAGAATGTAAAGGAATTTGCCGGAATCCGGACGCTTGATCGTGGCGCTGACCAGGTGGTCCAGGGTATCCCGCATGGCCCCGGGCTCGGGGTGGCGGGCGTCGAAGAACACCAGCACCAGATCCGAGAGGTCCATCATGTGGTCGGTGATCCGCAGCGTCGACGTTCGCTGGGCGTCGGCGTCGAAACCGGGCGAATCGATAAGGATCTTGCCCTTCAGCCGGTCGCTCGCGCAGGTCTTGAGCTGGAGGTAGGCGTCGATCCGGTCGCCTTCCCCCTTCGCCACCTGCTCGATGTCGTTGCTGATCTGATAGAAGGGAAAGCGGGGGTCGGCGTCGAGGGCCACGCCCGGCAGCACGTGGGGGCGCTCGTCCCGGCTGTAGCAGATCACGGTGAAGCGGTCGTCGACGGCCTGATTGCCGGTCCTCTGGAGCTTCTGGTCGAGGTAGTCGTTGATGAAGGTCGACTTCCCGGACGAAAAGGTGCCGAGGACCGAAACCAGGGGCCACCAGGGGATCTGGGTCGCGAACGAGGCCTCCTTCGGGAGCAGGCCAAGCCGGTAGGCGACGGTGTCCAGCGCCCGGAAGCTCTGCACGGCATGGAGCAGAACCGGGTTCTCCTGGGCGAGGTGGCCTTCGAGGCTCTTGAGTCGACTCTCGATCACGCTGCCAGGGACGGTGTCCACGACGGCTCCTCCGGGGTGACAGATGGCGGGTGCGGCGCGAGGGCCGCGAGCGTCACCCGAGTTTAGACCCGTGTCCGGGCAGCGGACAGGATTGCCGGCCACGTGGGCAGAGGGTCCGCCCGGCAGCATGCCGGGCTGTCCGGTATCAGGTTGCATTCATCGCACGCGATAGGGGATACTTTTTCCTCTATAAAACGGTCTGGACAGGCCTGTCCGAGAGCCGTTCCACGCAGAAATCCAACACCGAGTGACCCGAGGAGGATGCCATGGCCGAGCTGTTTTCTGACGAGTGGATGAAGAGCTTCATGATGCAGTGGAATGCCGAGCCTGACCTCTCCGAAGCGCTGGCGCAGATCAACTTCAACAGCGTGATCGGTTACGGCTTCCCCGACGATGCCCAGCCGCGCGGCGTCATCACGATCGAGAACGGCAAGGCGACGTCGGCGGGGCCGTACAACGGCCAGGCGCTGAGCTGGGACCTGCGCTGCACGGCGGATCAGTGGAAGAAGTGGATGACGGATCCGCCCGGCATGATGAAGCTGGGGATGGCCTTCACCACCGGCAAGATCAAGTTCAAGGTCGGCGATTACGGGGCGATGCTCAAAGACCCGCGGATGGCCGGGCCGTTCATCAAGAGCTTCACCGTCATGGGCCGGGCCTGAGCCCGAGCGACTTCGACGAGGCGGCGCCGGCCCTGGCCGGCGCCCATGCTTTCTGCGGCGGTTGTAGTCAACTCACTAGGTCCCTTCGTGATGAGAATCTCACCCAAGACGTTGGCGATGGCGGCGGGGCTGGCGCTCGCGGCGACTGCCGGCCTAGGTGCCGGCCAAGGCTCGGATCGCGACGAGTACGTCGTGCAGCAGTCGCGAGGCGCTCCCACCGTGTCGCTGGGCGGCACCGTCGTGCCCTACAAGGAGGTCACGCTCGCGGCGCAGCTGCCCGGCCGCGTGAAGTATCTGGCCGGCATCGAGGGTGACTCGTTCAAGGAGGGCACGCTGCTGGTGGCGCTCGACGACAGCGAGCTGCTGGCGAAGCGCAACGCTGCCCTGGCGCAGCTGGCCAGTGCCGACGCCCAGTGGCGCAACGCGGGCATACAGTACTCGCGCGAGATCTTCTCGCCACAGGCGAAGGCCGCGCCCGGCGGCATGGGAATGCCCAACCTGTTCGACCAGATGTTCACCAAGCCGGCCGAGTCCTTCTTCGGCCAGCGCAGCCAGGGCGCCGAGCGCAGCGCCGATCTCTATTCCTCGGGCACACGCATCGAGCAGGCGCGCAACCAGGTCATGCAGGTGCAGGCGGAGATCCGCGCCATCGACGCGAAGCTGCGCGATGCCCGCAGCGAGGCGCCGTTCAACGGCGTCATCATGAAGAAGTTCATCGAGGTCGGCGACACCATGCAGCCAGGTCAGCCACTGCTGGTGTTCGCGGACGTCGAGTACCTGCAGTTGGAGGTGGATGTGCCGGCTCGTCTGCGGCCCGGGCTGCAGGACGGGATGATGCTCCAGGCCGAGCTGGACGTCGGCGGGCAGATGGTGCCAGTCAGGGTGGCGCAGATCTTCCCGATGGCCGACGCCCAGCGCCACACGATCAAGGTCAAGCTCGATCTGCCGCAGGGCATGGCGGCGCCCGGCATGTACGCCAAGGTGCTGGTGCCCGACCTCACCGCGCCGGCCCGCGAGGCCCCGGTGATCCCGACGACCGCGGTCCGTTACAACGGCAGCCTGCCGGCCGTGTACGTGGTCAACCAGAGCGGCGAGGCCGAGCTGCGCATGATCCGCGTCGGCGAGAACCTGAGCGGCGGGTTCACCACGGTCCTGTCGGGGCTCGCCGCGGGAGAGCGGATCCTTCGCAACCCGCCGGCCAGTGTGGCGTCCGGCTGGGCGTCCGAGCCGCGGCCGCGGCGGTGAGATGGCGTGGCCGGGGCTTCACGGTCCTGGCCCCCCGGCGGCCGCCGCGCGGTGGCCTCCCAGCAACCATTAGGCGAAGCCTAAGACTATGAGCGAGCAGGACACCCGCCCCACCCATCCGACATCCGAACCGCTCAGCGACGAGCAACTCGGGCTGGCCGGTCGCACGGCGCGGTTCTTCATCAACTCGCCGCTGTCGCCGCTGTTCTTCATGGCGATGATGCTGATGGGCCTCATGGGCCTGCTGCTGACGCCGCGCCAGGAGGACCCGCAGATCTCGGTGCCCATGGTGGACATCTTCGTGTCCTACCCCGGTGCCTCGGCTCAGCAGGTGTCGGCGATGGCGATCGCGCCCCTCGAGCGGATCATGAGCGAGATCCCGGGGGTCAAGCACGTCTACTCGGCCTCCGAACGGGGGCGGGGCATGGTGACCATCGAGTTCGAGGTTGGCGAACTGATGGGGCCCTCGCTCGTCAAGGTCAACGACAAGATCCAGTCCAACATGGACAAGATCCCGCCGGGTGTGTCCCCGCCGCTCATCAAGGCGAGGGGCATCGACGATGTGCCGGCGGTGAACGTGACACTCTGGTCCAAGGACGTCGACAAAGACGGCGTGCCGGACGTGGACGACGGCCAGCTTCGCATGCTGGCGCACGACGTCCTGCAGAGCGTCAAGGAGATCCCGAACACCGGCAGCGGCTTCGTGGTCGGCGGCCGCGCCGAGCAGGTCAGGATCGAGGTCTATCCCGAGCGGCTGTCGGGCTACAACATCAGCCTCGACCAGGTCGCTCAGACCATCAAGACCGCCAACGCCGAGCAGCAGGCGGGTGGGGTCGAGTCGGGTGACGCGCATCTGACGGTCGTCACGGGGTCCTTCCTGCGCTCCGCGGACGACATCAGCCGGCTGGTCGTCGGCACGCACAACAACGTGCCCGTCTACGTCCACGACGTCGCCCGCGTCGTCCAGGAGCCGGAGGACGCGAAGCAGCTGGTCGCGTACTACACGGGGCCGGCCTACAAGGGCGAGGGCCGGGCCGACGGCGCACCGGCGGTGACTATCGCCGTGGCCAAGAAGGAAGGCACCAACGGCGTCACGGTCGCCAACGCCATCCTCAAGCGGGTCGAGGACCTGAAGGGTCGGCGGATTCCCAGCAACGTCGAGGTCTCGATCACCCGCAACTACGGCGACACCGCGAACGACAAGGTCAACGAGCTGATCTTCAAGCTGTTCGTCGCGACCGGGTTCGTCTTCCTCCTGGTGCTGGGGGCGTTCCGCGCCTTCCGGCCGGCGATCGTGGTCCTGCTGGTCATCCCGGTGGTGCTGCTGTTCACGGTGTTCTGTGCCTGGCTGATGGGCTACACGATCGACCGCGTCAGCCTGTTCGCCCTGATCTTCTCGATCGGCATCCTGGTGGACGACGCCATCGTCGTCGTCGAGAACATCTACCGGCGCTGGCTGGAGGAGGGGCGCACCGATACCCACACCGCGGTTGACGCAGTGCGCGAGGTGGGCAACCCGACGATCCTCGCAACCTTCACAGTGATCGGCGCGCTGCTGCCGATGGGATTCGTCAGCGGCATGATGGGCCCCTACATGGAGCCCATCCCCGCCCTGGGCTCGGTGGCCATGCTGATCTCGCTGTTCGCGGCGTTCGTGTTCACGCCGTGGCTCGCGATCTCGAAGTGGCTGCGGCCGACCCTGCAATACCTGGAGAAGGCCGAGAAGCGCGAGCACAAGACGGCAGAGCGGCTGGAAGGCATGTTCCGTAGCGTGCTGATCCCGCTCATCGAGTCGCCCCGCAAGCGGCTGCTGTTCCGCATCGCCCTCTGGGGCTCGTTCGCGTTTGCCTGCTCGATGTTCTACACCAAGTGGGTGGCGGTGAAGATGCTGCCGCTCGACAACAAGCCGGAGTTCTCGGTCGTCCTCGACATGCCCGAGGGCACCGCACTCCCGGTCACGGCCAACCTCCTGCACCGCCTGACGGAAAAGATCCGCACCCAGCCCGAGGTGACGGCGCTGCAGGTCTATGCGGGCACGGCGCGGCCCTATGACTTCAACGGCATGGTGCGCCACTACTACCTGCGCAGCGAGCCCTGGCAGGGCGAGGTCCAGGTGCAGCTGCTGCACAAGCGCGACCGCAAGCGCTCGAGCCACCAGATCGCCGTCGCGACGCGCGAGCTGCTGCAGGGTCTGATCAAGGGCACCGGCGCGCGCATCGCGGTCGTCGAGATGCCGCCGGGCCCGCCGGTGCTGCAGTCGGTCGTGGCGGAGGTGCACGGGCCCTCGGCCGAGGTGCGGCGCCAGGTGACGCGCGACCTCACCGAGCGCTTCGCCAAGGCGGAGAGCCTCGTCGACGTCGACAACTACATGCGCGACCCGTACGAGTACTGGCGCTTCCACGTCGACACAGAGAAGGCCGTGCGTCGCGGGATCTCCGTCGACTCGATCAACCGCAACCTGTCGATGGCCCTGGGCAGCGCGATCCTCGGCGACGTGAAGCAGCGGGCCGGGCACGAGCCGACCAACATCATCATGCAGGTGCCGCTCGCCGAACGGTCACAGGTCACGCGGCTCGGCGACCTGCCCATCCAGTCGCAGTCCGGCACGACCGTGCCGCTGCGCGAGCTCGGCGAGTTCAAGCGCGTCAAGGAGGACGACATCGTCTACCGCAAGGACCTGCGGGACGTCGAGTACGTGGTCGCCGACGTCGCCGGCCGGCTCGCGGCGCCGGTCTACGGCATGTTCCAGGTCCAGGACGGCCTGGCGGCGGAGGGCTACCGGACGCCCGATGGGGTCGAGCTCGAGGGCTTCTGGCTCGGCCCGCCGAAGGACGACCGGGTGTCGTCCTTCGAGTGGACGGGCGAGTGGACGGTCACCTTCGAGACCTTCCGCGACATGGGCGCGGCGTTCATGGTGGCGCTTATCCTGATCTATGTCCTGGTCGTGTGGGAGTTCGGCAATTTCCGCATTCCCGCGCTGATCATGGCGCCGATCCCGCTCACGCTGCTGGGCATCATCCCGATGCACGCGATCGTGGGGGCGGAGTTCACCGCGACCTCGATGATCGGCTGGATCGCGCTCGCCGGCATCATCGTGCGCAACTCGATCCTGCTGGTGGACTTCTCCATCCACGAGGTCCAGCGCGGCGTGCCGGTGAAGGAAGCGGTGATCCGCTCCTGTAAGACGCGTACCCGGCCGATCATGATCACCGCCCTGGCGCTGGTGGCGGGCTCCTCGGTGATCTTTACCGATCCGATCTTCCAGGGCATGGCCATTTCCCTGGCGTCGGGCGTGATGGTGTCGACGATCCTCACCCTGGTGGTAATTCCCCTCGGCTGCATCAAGGCCGAAGCCGCCCTCTGTCAGGTGGCCGCCGCCGGCTGTGCCCCGGGCTCTCCGCTGCCGGAGGCGATTCTTGCGACCATTGCGCCTGTCCAGCAGGCCGCGCCGGCCGGGAAGCCTTCGCGCTCGTTCTCCAACGTGCTGTTCACCGTCTGGGCGAAGATCGCCGGTGCGTTGATGATGGTGTTCTACGCGATCCGTGGCATCTTCCTGCTCCTGGGACAGATGTTCTCCAGGCCGGCGAAGCCCGCCCCGGCGGCTCCGCCAGAGCCGGCGTCGGCGCCCGTGGTTCACGGCGGCACCGCCCCCGTGGTGCGGCCCCAGCCTGCGCCCGCAGCGGCGACGCCTGGCCATCCGGCGGTATCGGGCGGCCCAGGAGTCACGAAGGTCATCACGCCGGCCAAGGCGACCATCGTCCCGCCGGAGCCTCCGAAGGCACCGGTGGCACCGCCTGCCGCGTCCCCGGCCGTGGCGCAGATGCCGCCGACGGTGACCGCGCCGATGGCCGCACCGGCGGCACCCGCGGCCGCCAATGGCAAGAAGAAGGCGGCGCAGCCAGCCGCGGCCGAACCGGCCAGGCCCGTCAAGGAGGCCAAGGCAGTGGAGGAGGCGCCCGCCGTGAGCACCGAGGGCCGCGCGAAGGCATCCGGCCGGCGCGGCATCCGCCTCAAGCTCATCAAGCCGGGTGAGAACGACTCGGGACTGAAGTAGCGGTGGTGACAGGCCCGCTGGGACTCGGTCCGACGGGCTTCCGATCCGTCGTCGCGGCGAATTACACTCCGCCCCGCAGTCTGCGACGCGCCCTCAGGGTAGTCCCTGAGGGCGTTTCCCCGGGGGGCTCGTCGACCGGTTTTCCCACAGTTTGCCAGGATCTCCACGGATGATGGGTCACCACCGGCCGATTGCCGCTGCTGCACTCCTGGTGCTTGGTGCCGGCGGGGCGCAGGTCTATGCCGCCGACGGGAAGTCAGGCTCGGCCCCTTATTACTCGGGGGCTCCGGCGCAGCCCGACAGCTACGGCCGACAGCAGGGCTACGGGGGCGGCAGCTACCGGCCGACCGACTCCGGGAGCACCCAATGGCAGGCCCCGACCTGGGCGCCGTCCACAGCCGGTCAGGACGGCACAGCGACCTGGAACGACCAGCCTCAGGGCTATTGGGCCGAACCTCGTCCGGGCCAGGCCGATTTCCACTCCGGCCAGTATCGGTTCCGGCAGCGCCCCGAGGACAAGACGAAGAAGGCCGACGACTCGCCGCGCTATCGTCCCGATCCGGAGCTCACACGGCGGTCGCAGCAGTTCTGGGGTGTTCCGGGCCAGGACCCGTCCCAGTATGGTGGCGCACCCGGCGCCGTCTTCCGACCTCTACGACCGGAACAGGAGCCGAGCAGCAAGCCGGCGACGCCCGGGCCGCGGTACGCCGAGCCGGCCTCGCCACCTTGGCCCGGGCATTCGGTGGCTCCCTTTTCCGGTTACGGCTATCCCTACTGAGTGGCGGGGCAAAAGGGCATCTTGGCGGACCGGGGCACGGTGGCCAGCAGCAGGCCCTCCGGCAACCGTTGCGCGATCGAACGAAGAGGAGACTGGACATGAAAAAATTGCAGACGGCGGCGATTGGCGTCGGTCTTTGGACCGCGGCTTCGGTCGCGTTCGCGGGCCCGCAGTTCTCGGCCGAGACCGTGCAGACGACCGCACAGGGGCAGGTCACGAAGGGCAAGATCTACGTGGGAGACAGCCGGGTGCGCACCGAGGGTGCGCAGAACGGCCAGCAGTTCGTGCAGGTTTCCGACAATGCGAACGGCGTGAGCTACCTCATCATGCCTGACCAGCGCAGCTACATGGAGATGCGGGTGCCAGTCGCGGCGCCCCTCGCGCAGGGCAAGCCGGTCGATCCCTGCGCGAATCTCCAGGGGGTGACCTGCCGCAAGGTCGGCAGCGAGGCGATCGGGGGGCGCGCCGCGATCCGCTGGGAGATGAGCAGCAGTGCCGGCGGGCAGACGCGTAGCATGACCCAGTGGATCGACGACGAGCGTGGCACGCCGCTGCGCGTTCAGGCGTCCGACGGCTCGGCCACCGAGGCGAAGCTCGTGGCCAAGGAGCAGCACGAAGGTCGTAACGTCGAGAAGTGGGAAACGACGATGTCGCGCGCGGGCCAGGCGCCGGTGGCGCAGGTCCAGTGGCTCGACCCGGAGCTCGGCGTGCCGGTGCGCGGCACGGGGCCGGACGGCTCCAGCTTCGAGCTGCGCGGAATCCGGGTCGGCGCGCAGCCTGCCGATCTCTTCACGGTGCCAGCCGGGTTCCAGAAGGTCGAGCCCCCGCAGGCTCAGCCCGGCCGGGCGCCTGCCACACGTTGAAAGCACCGCGGGCCGACATCGGCGCGGTGAGCGCACAGTGAGTAGAAAGGATGGATGCAAGGATGGTGTCTCGTCGCTCCGAAGTCGGCCTTGCGGCCGCGTCGCTTGCCCTGATCATGCTCGTCGGCAGTGGTGTCGTTGCCGCGGAGCCACTCGCCGATACGCCGTCCTGGGCGGCCCCGCCGGCGGATCAGTGGCAGCCGCAGGCCCATCGTTACCGTGCAGTTCCGCCCGCCACCCCGCAGTGGCGGGAGCTGCCGCGTGGCGTGCCTCACTACCGCTGGCGACCGCTGGACAGCGCCCGCGGCATGCCGCCCTCGCGACCGCCCTGCCGGGCTGCCGACCTGCCACCCCGCCCACAGCCGCAGCCCGTCGTCGGGGCCGGCTACCCGTACCGCTTTCGGCCGCTGGCGCCTCCCGCCGCCCCGGCGGTTGCCTACGCTCCGTCGTGGCAGGGTCCGGCGGCATTCGCGCCCCGTCCAGGCAGCCGACCGTTGCCGGCGTTTGCTGCTGAACCGCGCTGGCGGCCGGTGCCGGTGGCGTGGTCGATCCCACCTCGGTATAGCCAGCCCTGGGTGCAGCCCGTCGACCTGCGGGCACCGGATGGGCGGGTCGCCTACCGCTTCCGCCCGGACGCCCGTTTCGCCTCGGGTGCGGCGGGGCATGCCCCGTCACGCTCCTCGCTCGGGCGGTTCGGGGGCGGCACTGTCATGGCACAGTCCGACGACGGCGGTCGTTGGGTCTGGGTGCCGGATTCGAGCGCGAGCGTGGCGCCGCCGACGGCCGCGGCAATCGCCCATGCAGTCAACTAGGTTCGCCAGAACAACAATCGAGTCGCTGACGCGGGAAGGGAGGGGACGATGATCACGATGGTCGGCAGCCTGAAGGGCGGGTCGGGCAAGAGCACCCTGACGTTCAACCTCGCGTTGTGGCTGATCCGGGCCAACCGGCGGGTGCTCGTCATCGACGCCGATCCTCAGGCGACGCTGTCGGACGTCGTCGACGTGCGCCGGGAAGAGGGCTTCCAGCCGCCCGTCGAGCTGATGGGCAGTGCCGCCCTGGCGGATCCTCACTTCCTTCGGCAGTACGACGAGACGCTGATCGACGTCGGTACGTCGGACATGGAGGCGATGAAGCGCGCGATCTCGATCGCCGACCGGATCCTCGTCCCGGTTCCGCCCAGCCAGGCGGACATCTGGTCCGCGCAGCGCTTCATCCATTTCGTCGAGTCGCTCGTGCCCGGGAAGACGCGGCCCGAGATCATCGGCTTCATCAACCGCGCCGATACCAACCAGGCGATCCGTGAAACCTCCGAGGCGGCGGCGGCGCTGGTCTCCCTGCCGGGCATCCGGTATCTGAAACCCCGCATCGCCGCGCGCACCGTCTACCGGAGGTCGTTCAGCGAGGGGCTTGCGGTATTCGAGCTCGAGCCGCGCGGGAAGGGGACACAGGAGTGGAACGCGCTGGCGGCCGCGCTCTTTCCCGAACTGCTGTAGGGAGCCTCGGACGCGGCCCGCGGTTCCCCCCTGTCGGCGGCAAGGGGCGGGGCGAGTGGCACGCGGGCACCGCATCCTGACTGCCTCCCTCGAGGGAAGGGCGCACCGGGCTTTCTCCCCGGCGGAGGCGCTGCGGCATTTCACCGGAACCGGGCGTGTGATATTGTATAAAAATTGTACAATCTGAGGGCGACCGCCCATGACCAGCACCGGTTCCAGCCCCGAGCACCGGACTGCCACGCCCCCTCCGGCAGGCCCCTATGACGGCATCGACCGGCTCTCCGCTGCGTTCGAGACCAGCGCCCGGCGGTGGGAGCTGATCGTCTACCCCTCGCTGTTCGCATTCGTGATCCTCGCGGCCTACGGCTTCTACCTCGTGTTCAGCCTCGCGAAGGACGTCCACTACCTCGCCCTGAGCGTGGACTCGAACATGACGGTCCTCGCCAGCAACATGCAGGCCGTGTCTGACAACATGAGCCAGCTGACGAGCAACATCCGGACGATGGCGGTGAGCGTCGAGTCGATCAACAGCAAGGTGAGCACGCTCGAGCCGATGCTGGCCAACATCGACTCGATGGACAAGGCGATGCGGTCGATGACCTACGCGACCCACCACATCGGCACCGACATGGCGCTGATGAACCACAACATCTCGCGCCCCATGTCCTTCTTCAACACCTTCATGCCCTGGTGACGCCGGGGGCGATCGTGCCCCCCACCCGTTCCGCCCTGCCGCAGCCCGATCAGCCGGCGGCCTCGTAGGTGATCGTTTCGGACGGCTCCTGCAGGAAGAAGCCCTGCGCGTAGTCGACGCCGGCCGTCCACAGATAGGCGAGGCTCTGGGAGTCCTCCACGCCCGTGGCCACCGACTTCACCCCACGATGCTCGAGCTGAGCGACGACTGTCCGCGCGCGCGCCAGCTTTGCCAGGTCGCGATCCAGGCCCTGACTGAATGCCGGCGTCAGCTTGGCGAAATCGAACGAGATCGCCTGCAGCACCTCCGCACAGGAGACGTCGCCGTCATAGCGGTCCAAGGCCAGGCCGCAGCGGATCTGCCGCAGGCCCTGGACGAGCTGCCGCGTGCGGGCCGGGTGCGCGCGCAGGTCGCGCGGTCGCAACTGGAACGTCAGCCAGTCCCCCGCGGCCTGGACGCCCCGTAGCTCGTCGCAGATCGCAACGAGCAGCCGCTCGTCGGCGAGGCTCTGGGCCGAGAGCGGGATGAACAGGTGGATGCGGCGGTTGGTCGCCCGCTCCCGACTGAGCCGCCGAATGGCGGTCCGGATCACCCAGTGGTCGACGGCGGACATCAGCCCGCTCGCCAGGGCCGGCCCGAAGAACTCCGACGGCAACAGGTCCCCCGCGGTCAGGCTTGGCAGGCGCACGAGCGCCTCGTAGTGCTGCCGGGCGTCACCGCGCAGGCTGACGATGGGCTGGAACTGGAGGATCAGCTGGTTGGCAACCAAAGCCTCCTGCAGGAGCGCGGGTATGTCGCGTGCGGACGGTGCCGTCACCGGGACACGACTCAGGACCGCGTAGCCGTGCTCCGTGCGGGCCGCCAGATCGCAGGCCTCGAGGGTGCGCGCAAGCCATGCCTCGGCTCGGTAGCCATCGGTCGCCCTGGGCGGGCTTATCCCGATCGCGACGGTGCCCGGCCCCTGCTGCGGCGCGCTTACCAGAGGGTGGCCGAGGAGGGTCTGGCGCAGGTCGTGGGCGAGCGCAACGCCCGCGGCGGGGTCAGCCAGCGTCAGCAGCGCGCCGTAGCGGCCGCCGTCGAGCCGGGCCAGGACCTTGGGGGCGCCCAGGGCATCGCCGAGGAGCCGGGCCCAGGTCCCCAGCGCTGGCGCGGGCGGCTCGGGAGAGGCGCGGACGACGGCGAGCAAGGCCCCTTTGGAGGCTGCGACCAGCGCCTGCCGCAAGGCATCGAGCAGGCCCTGCTCGTCGGCGAGATCGGGCGGCTCGGGCGGAGCGGCATCGTTCGGGGACACGGGGGACGGTGCCGCCTGGTCCGGGGCGTCCAGGGTGTCCCCGCCGGCACCCGTGCTGGCGTCGCGGATCGCGCTCGCCAGCCCCGCCAGATCGCCGGGCGCGACGGTCACGCACTGCGACAGGGTCGCTGCGACCGCACGCGTCTGCGGTGTGTCGTCGCTGATCAGCACGACCGGCGCTTTCCGGCCCGCCTTGCGGAACACGCTGACGACGTCGGCGAGGCGCAGGTTTCCGGCGCCACAGTCGATGCCGACGAGGGTGGCGTCGTTCCGGGTCAGCTCCCGGGCGAAGTCGAGCAGAGTCGTGCAGCGCCTGACGACGAGCCGCAGGCCGCCACGGTTGAGCGTCGCGAGCAGCTCGGGCAGCCGCGCGTGCGCCCCGGTGAAGCAGAGCATCGCGGGACCCGCGGAGGCACCGGGTGGGCCGGGCGGCGACCCGCGAAGCTCAGCCATCACCCGTCACCCGGATGCCGGCGCATCCCGGCGACCGCCGGTCAGAGGTTCGACCAGAGATTGTCGAAATCGGGCCGATCCCCCGGGCTTTCGCCTGCCGGGGGGGCCTGCTTGGCCGGCTTGCCCCGGGCGCTCTCCTGGAGCACCTCGAACGCGAAACGGCTGCAGGCGCCGGTGGCGTCCACCAGCTCGCCGAGGCGGACGAGCTGGTCGGCGGACTCCGAGTAGAGCCAGATCACGTCATCCGGTTTGTGCTTGATGGTGGGCAGGAGCACGGTCGGCGGCTGGCTGGCAGCCGGGGCCGCAGGAAGGAGCAGGGCCGGCTCGGTCTTCAGCGACCTGCGCTCACGCACGGCCCGCAGGTCGCCCACGTAGCTGTTCGCGGCGCGGCATTGGGGCGCGATCAGCTCGACGCCGACGCGCAGACTGTCTTGCGTCGCGTGCTGGATCCAGCGTATCAACGCGATGCTGAACTGCAGGTCGTCGTGCACGGACTGGATGCCGAGCACCTCCCCGACGCGAATTCTCGGGGCATTGTGCGCGTACCACTCGATGCAGTAGCCGCCCGCGCTCTCGTTGCTGGTCCGCAGCGTCACCGTCGTGGGCGTCGACCCCGCAGTCGGAGCGGGCCGCTCCTCGCTCTTCCAGGCGATCGGCTGCTCCCTGGGTCCGGGGCTTTCCGGCTCGCTGGTCAACAGATTGAGGCCGAGCGGGGCGAGGGCATAGGCCACGCTCTCCTGACTGAGCTGCGGCGGTGGCTCGCGGCGGGGCTTGTGCG
>Ga0316601_100000108_pt1 | contig 30449 bp, 27 predicted proteins | sample OWC_soil_day5_no_FD_207663 | JGI IMG/M metagenome (GOLD analysis project Ga0316601, IMG submission 207663) | Wetland soil microbial communities from Old Woman Creek delta, Ohio, United States - OWC_soil_day5_noCT | ecosystem: Environmental > Terrestrial > Soil > Wetlands | place: USA: Ohio... | reverse complement strand
AAGAACATTTTAAAAACAACAAGGAATATAACGCCTGGTATTCCAAACAAACCAGTTATAAAGGCAGTAATAGCATTTATTCCAATATGAAACCCAAAGCTTGCCCCTATAAGATTTATTACAAAAAGCATAACGGCCCCTAAAATCCCACTTAGAATAAGCCTCAATAAAAGCTTCAGCGGCTTAGCCAATGCCACTACCAAAACAATTAGCACCAATATCCCAAGCAAGAAAAATATTATACTATCCATTTGTTCCCCTCCTCTTTATTTACACTGATCCTTTAATAATTTACCCTTTTCCATATAACTCGTCTCAATTAAATGTTATGTATTATCTTTTTATATTTATGACTAAATTCAAACATTATCTGTATTTTTTACATTAGCCTGCTTTACATTGGCTACAATTAACTTTAACCTTTTATAAATGACTAAATAATTTTTACTTGCAAATAAAAAAGCAGTAACTCTACAATAATTAAGTTACTGCTTGTAATATCTATTTTACTATATGGCATTTACTTCTATTAGCAACGAGCCTACATCCACAGTTATACCTTTCTCCCTTGCCTGATGAATAAGATAGGTATATCTAGATTGAGCTGCAGCTTCCATGTATATTGCATAATCCACTAGTTTCGGATCACTAACCACATCAAAGAAGCTTCTAGCACTTTCTATCTCTTTTAAACTTTCTTTTATGGCTTCTACTATATTTTCTTCCCTATTTTTTGTATCCTCACATGAAGGTGTTATATCTTTATCCTTTGATATTAAACTAACTATATTTTTCTTGTTCACAATAAAAAACCTCCCAATCTATATCATAATTAAATTATTGACATAAATTGGGAGTTGTATTCATTATAATTCTCTTCTGCCTTCTAATGCTTTCGAAAGTGTTACTTCATCTGCATACTCTAAATCTCCACCTACTGGAATTCCATGAGCGATTCTAGTAACCTTAACACCAAGAGGCTTTAATATTTTGGATATATACATAGCAGTAGCTTCTCCCTCAATATTAGGATTAGTAGCTACTATTACTTCTTCAACTTCTCCGTTCATTCTTGTGATAAGCTCTCTTAGCTTTATATCCTCAGGCCCTCTTCCTGCCATAGGAGAAATTGTTCCATGAAGTACATGATAAACTCCATTGTACTCCCTAACCTTCTCCATAGACATAATATCTTTAGGCTCTTCCACTACACATATTGTACTCTTCTCTCTATTGGGATTTCCACAGATATTACAAGGATCCTTATCTGTAAAGTTGCCGCATATTGAGCAGTACCTAATTGTGCCTCTAGCTCTAACTAAAGCTTCAGCAAACTGTCTTACCTCTTCTTGAGGTAAATTTAAAACGTGCATAGTTAGTCTTTGTGCTGTTTTATGCCCTATGCCTGGAAGCTTTGAAAACTCTTCAATAAGCCTCTCTACAACCACTGGATAAAATTCCAATATGTTCACCTCATTATTTTAAGTCTAGAATAATCCTGGTAAGTTCATTCCACCTGTAAGTTTGCCCATTTCTCCAGCTGTTTCTTCTTCAGCTTTCTTTAACGCTTCATTGCAAGCAAGTAAAACTAAATCTTGAAGCATTTCTACATCATCTGGGTCTACAACTTCTGGTTTAATTTGAATATCTACTATTTGCTTCTTTCCTGTTACTTTAACAGTTACAGCACCGCCACCAGCTGATGCCTCAAATTCTTTATTCTCAAGATCCTTTTGCATATCTTCCATTTGCTTTTGAAGCTTTTGAGCTTGCTTCATTAAATTATTCATATTTCCTCCACCCATTCCTGGGAATCCACCTTTAGCCATAATACAGTTCCTCCTTAACATTATATAAATTCATTATTATATTATATATTATTTTTGCAATTTTTACTATAAAATTCAATTCATCTATAGAGTTTCCTACAGCTGGATTTTATCTTTATAAAACCATGTTAAAATTGCTAAAACATATTACTCATCAATTATCTCTACCATTTCTTCCCCAAAGGTAGCTTTAAGTAATTCTTCTGGGGATTTTACCCCCACTTCTTTTTTCTCTACTATATATTTAATTTTTACATTTTCCTTTAGTACTTCTGAAGCTATCGCCTCAACAGCTGTTTTATTTTCTTCTTTTTCAAGTCTTAACTTATTGAAGGAATATTGTTCTTCATATTTTATTAATATTACCCCATTAGTACAATCCATTATTTCACCTGTCATAAGAGAAGCAAAAACAACCATTAATCTTCTAGCTTTTACAGTTTCTAATATATCTCTCCACTTTTTCTTAACTATATCTACATTTAACTGAGAATGTTCATTATAGTTTTCTACAGGTTCAATTTTAACTTCCTTCCGTTTGGCACTGCTAACACTGCCCATAGCCCTTTCTGTTCCTTTAGGAACTGCAGCTTCGGAAGCTACAATTATTTTCCCCTGTTTAACCGCTTCTTCCATTTTATTAAGTCTAGATAGCAACACCTCATTAGAAGTATCATATTCAATCTTGCACATCTTTATGACAGCTAGTTCTAGATACACTCTTACCTGCTTACTCCATTTGGACTGTTCTTCTGCTTCTTGAAGTATCCTTATATTTCTCATAAGCTCTTCTACTCTTATCCTCTGTGCTTGTGCTTTTACCAATTCAATATTTTCTAAGGACATATCCAGTATTTCTTCTGCATTCTTACTTATTTTAACCATCATTAGGTTTCTCATATGCATAATCATATCTTTAATAAAGTTATATATATCTTTTCCGCTGAACACAACCTCATCAACCACTTGCATTGATTTTTCAACATCTTTATCTATAATTCCATCAGTAAGCTTTAATAAACTTTCATTAGTAACAAGTCCAAGCATTCCTATAACTTCATCATATTCAACCTTGCCACTTCCCATAGAAATAGCCTGATCTAATATACTTAAAGCATCTCTCATAGCTCCATCAGACATTCTAGCTATAAGATTTAAACTCCTATCATCAGCAAATACTCCTTGTTCATTTACAATCCTTCGTAAATGTTCAAAAATATCTTCACTTTTAATTCTTCTATAGTCAAACCGTTGACATCTAGAAAGTATAGTAATAGGCAGCTTTTGCGGATCTGTAGTTGCTAAAATAAAAATTACGTTAGATGGCGGCTCCTCTAAAGTCTTTAAAAAAGCATTAACTGCGCCAGTAGATAGCATGTGTACCTCGTCTATGATATAAACCTTATATCTTGCCTCTCTTGGTGGATACTGAACCTCGTCAATTATATCTCTAATATTATCAACACCATTATGTGAAGCAGCGTCCATTTCAGTTACATCTATAGCGATACCAGCATTTATTTTATTGCACATATCGCACTTATTACAGGGTTCACCATCTTGCAAATCAAGACAATTAACCGCTTTTGAAAGTATCTTAGCAGTAGTAGTTTTACCTGTTCCTCTAGTTCCACACAAAAGATAGGCATGAGGAATTCTATTGTTTATTATTTGATTTTTTAAGGTTGTAGAAATATGCTTCTGTCCTACAACATCATTAAAATTCTGAGGTCTCCATTCTCTATATAAAGCGGTATATCCCATATAATCACACCTTTTAAAAATAATATTTCACCATTTATTATACATTAATTTATAAAAGTTTTGTTGAAATCTTTTATTGTTAATTTTTATCATATAATTTTAAATTTAAACCTTCATTTAAATAAATGGATGAATAAAATACTTTCATGAGTAAAATGTATACTATTTTCGAATTATACGGAAAATTCCGAATTAATTATTTTCATGTGAAATAATTAATGCTATAATTAGATTAAGATTAACTTTTGTTTGAATATTAGTATTTTTCTTTCATTAATTTATGAGAAATGAATTAATTTTGCTAATAACTATATTTTACAACAGTTAACTAAACGGTAACTCTAGGAGGAAAATATTATGACTAATGTAAAAGATAAGGGCTATAATACTAAAATAGTTCATGCAGGAACTCACCCTGACCCCCTAACGGGAGCACTAGCAACTCCAATTTATCAAACTTCTACTTTTGTATTTGATAACGTAGCTCAAGGAGCAGCTAGATTTGCGGGAGAAGAAGAAGGATATATCTATACAAGACTTGGAAACCCAACTCAAGAACAATTAGAAGAAAAGCTTGCAGTTCTTGAAGGCGCTGAAGCAGCAATAGCAACTGCATCAGGTATAGGAGCAATTACCGCTGCAATTTGGACAATCGTAAATGCAGGGGATCACATCGTTGCTTCCGATGCATTATATGGCTGCACTTTCTCATTCTTAAGCCACCAAATCACCCGCTACGGTGTAGAAGTAACTTTTGTAGATGCTAAAGACCCTGAAAATATTAAAAAAGCAATGAAAGAAAATACTAAATTAGTTTATATAGAAACACCTGCTAATCCAACTCTTGATTTAGTTGATATAGAAGCAGCTGCTAAGATTGCTCATGACTTCAAAGCTCTTCTTATGGTAGATAATACCTTTATGTCACCTTATGGACAAAGACCAATAGAACTTGGTGCTGATATAGTTATACATAGTGCTACAAAATACATAAATGGTCACGGAGACGTTATCGCTGGAGTAGTAGTTGGTACTAAGGAATTTATAACCCAAGTTAGATTTGTTGGTGTAAAAGATTTAACAGGTGCTTGCATAAGCCCATTTAATGCTTGGCTTATAATAAGAGGTTTAAAAACTCTAGGTGTTAGAATGGATAGACATTGTGAAAATGCTATGAAAATAGCAAGATACTTAGAAACTCATCCAATGGTAGAAAAGGTTGTTTATCCTGGACTTGAAAGTCACCCTCAACATGAGCTTGCTAAAAAGCAAATGAAAAACTTTGGAGCAATAATAAGCTTTGAGGTTAAAGGAGGAGTAGAAGCAGGCGCTACGCTTATGGATAGCGTTGAACTTTGCTTGCTAGCTGTTAGCTTAGGAGACACAGAAACTTTAATAGAGCATCCAGCTTCCATGACTCACTCACCAGTACCAAGAGAAGAGAGATTAAAAGCTGGTATTACAGACGGACTTGTAAGACTTTCAGTAGGTCTTGAAGATCCTGAAGATATTATTTCTGATCTTGAACAAGCTTTTAATTGCATTAAGTAATAAAAAATAGTATAATAAATTTGTAAAAGATGAATAAATTTATTTATGTAGGTAAATATAATTAATGTCAATTATAAATTCCTAATTACAAAGACATATTATAAGCCACACTTAGAAGCGTTTCCCGGGAAACTCTACGCACTAAGTTGTGGCTTTATTTATTTCATCTCTATTTATTTTGGGATTTATTGAAGATCTTTAATCTGAATCTCTTGTCCCCTTGCATTTAAATATAAAAGAAGCTCACACCTCTCTTTTTAGAAAGGCATGAGCTCTCAATCTATTAATATTTCGAAATAAAAAAAGATGCCTTAGCATCTCTCATCATCATTGGTAAGCCGTGCACCTCGCTTTGACTGATAACATATGAGCGTTATCTATACAGTTAACTCAAACCAGGTTAATCCACGGCACACGAAAAGATTCACTTACCGCTGCTTCCTTCCGGACCTGACGGGGTTCATGAGTTTCCGTTGCGTGGGACCCAATTCTCAACGCCACTTTTATAGACCAGACCTCACAGATTATAGCCTAGGCGAGGAATTCAATCCTGCTGTAGCGGGTTGCAGGTTACAGGGCACCGCTGTCTCCCCATCTAGCACGACAAAGTTTTAATGGCGGAGAAAGGGGGATTCGAACCCCCGGTAGAGTTTCCCCTACACACGCTTTCCAGGCGTGCTCCTTAAACCACTCGGACATCTCTCCATATCTTATGAACATATATAATGTTTCGCTCTCAACATTCATGTGAGAACAAAAATAATTATACTATTGTTTTTTATCTATTGCAATATATTTTTATCTGAATATTGTTAGAACTATTTGCACACCTGCACCTTTTCTTCCTTAAAAGTAAAAAAATAAGTTCAACAGAGGATGGTTTTCTGTTGAACCCTATAAAAATATATTTTTGGGGTGGGGAGTGATATAAAATATTTACTGATATGAAAGTTTCCTCTACCGTCCAGAGGTCCCCCCCTATAGTAAATATCTTTATCTTTTGTAAAATATTCTTTATTAAGAATAAGATATACTTATATTCTAACTAATTCTTCATTATATTTCAACATATTTTTCTAATATTTCAACATTTTTTGATAAATTCGTTCGACAAAGTGATTTTTATTAAATTAACCTCAATTTCGAATTAAACTTTTACTAGTTAAGTAATGATTCTTATTTTCTTAATTCTGTTCTTTTCAATACTCTCTATAGTAAACCTAATGCCATTATACTCTATCACTTCCTTATCTTCAGGAATTCTCCCTAAAAGCCCTATAATAAACCCTCCAATAGAATCGAAGTCCTCAGACTCAATGTTAATACCTATCATCTCATTTACCGTTTCTATTCTAGTTCCACCCTCTACCATATACTCATCTTCCTTAATCACACGTATCTCCTGTTCTAATTCATCATATTCATCCTCTATTTCTCCTACTATTTCTTCTATCATATCTTCAATTGTTACTATACCTGCTGTTCCTCCATATTCATCAAGGACAATGGACATATGCACTCTTGCTTTTTTCATTTCTCTCAAAAGCTCAGCAACATTTTTAAACTCAAAAGTAAAAAAAGGTTCTCTCATGTATTTTCTTATATCAAAATTTTCTTTCTCTTCTAAAAAGAATAGATCCTTAACATTTAATATTCCTACAACCTCATCAACACTCTCTTCATACACTACAATACGAGAAAATTGTTCTTCTTTAAATACCTCTATTATTTCATTAAAGCTCACCTCTACATCTACCGCTACTACATCCGTCCTTTGTACCATTACCTCTTTTACCTTTAAATCTCCAAATTCAAATACATTAAAGATCATTTCTTTCTCTTCTATTTCAAGGACGCCTTCTTCTTCACTTACATCTACCATTGTTTTCAATTCTTCTTCTGTAATAAAAGGCCTATCTTTGCTTGCCTTTCCACCTAAAAGCCTAATAAATATATTTGTTATGTATGTTACCACTACTACAACTGGCTTTAGCAATGCAACAGTAAATAATATTGGCTTTATTACTTTTAACGAGAAATTTTCTGAATTCTGTGCTGCTAATGATTTAGGCGTTATCTCCCCAAAAACTAAAACCATTACTGTCATTATCCCAGTGGCAATGCCTACCCCCCGACTACCAAACAAATCAATAGCCAAAGCTGTAGCTAAAGCTGACGCACTAATGTTTATTACAGTGCTTCCCACAAGTATAGTCCCTAATAATTTACTAGGGCTTTGAATTAGTTTTTCAACCAAATCTGCGCCCTTTATCTTTTCTTCCACCATATGTCTTACTCTTATTTTGCTTAAAGACATTAACGCAGTCTCTGCACCTGAAAAAAAAGCCAGTAGTGCTAAAAGTATTATTAATATAACTATTTGAAGATAACTAGACCCCATAATAAACACCTCGCCTTTAATACTTCGAGTACACCTATATAGATAAACACATGTCCATATCTAACTATATCCTTTTACCTAAATATCTATCAATATCCAACTATATGTAGTATGTGATAAAACAACATGCTTTAACCATTAATTTGCAACTATAGTATAAAAAACACTCTTTTTGCTAAGGAAAATAATTAATATTTTTACATATTCAGCGCTTTATACACAATATTCTAAAAAATCTGATATAATATTCCATGTGATTATATATAAAAGGGGGTTTTTATATTGAAGAAAAGAGGTTTTTTATGGTCAGGAATAATGGCAGCAATTATACTATTTCTTATTTATCCTGCTACTAGATTAGTATTTTTAAATGCGGTGAAAGCTCATCCTTACATTATGGGCTTTGTAAAATTCTCCATACTTGCGACTATGGGGGAGTTGCTTGCTATAAAAATTACTATAGGAGAATTTAAAAATCCAACAGGACTTATTTATAGGTTTGCTATTTGGGGCCTTTTAGGTATGTTATTTGCACTCACCTTTCCACTTTTCGCTGCAGGAGTTAAAGGATGCATGAACGCTAAGCTGCTTCCAGCTATAACAGGAAATAAGCTAGGTAACGATTTATTAACCGCCTTTTTCACTAGCGCTATAATGAATATATTATTTGCACCAACTTTTATGGCCTTCCACAGAATAACCGATACTTTCATCGACCTAGGCGAAGGAAATATTAAAAAGATATTTAAGGTTAGTCTTGCAGATGTAGTAAAGAAAATTGATTGGGCTGGGTTCATTAGCTTCGTTCTATTAAAAACCATTCCATTCTTTTGGATACCTGCACATACAATAACCTTTATGCTTCCAAAGCAATATCAAGTATTAATGGCAGCCTTTTTATCCATAGCCTTAGGCGCTATATTAGCTTTCTCCAAGAGAATAACACCTAAAACTGCATAAGAAAAAAACCTTCCGGGTTTAGTCCCAGGAGGTTTTTATTTAATCTATTCTTTTTCAATTGTTAAGCTTAACTTGTAAGCTCTCTTTTCAAATTTCAAGCTATATTCAAAACCATTGTCTTCCAAGTCCTCAAGAAAGTTTTCAAAGTCTTCATTTTCCGTTACTAATTCTTCGTATTCCTGCAAGGATATAGTTCTATCAACCTGAAGAATTTTACTTAAATCTAAATTATAAGTAACAGATCTATTTTTCTTTAAATTAGGTGCAAGAGAAGCTTTTATACTTCTAGCTAAATGTTGGCTTATATTTGATATATACTTATCCGCTCTTATCCTGTTATTTGCCAATTTATCTTCAGCTTTTTTTCTATCTTCTTCTACCTGTTTGCTAACATCACCAAATATGCCCACAAGCTCCCCTCCCTTCTAAGATGTCCTTCTCTCTATAGCATTAACTTAAATAACCTCTACAATGTATGTTATCGAATTTCCTTTGAAAATATTTATATAAAATTTCTACAAATTTAATTTTTACCCTCAGTCCTTACCCCTCTAGTAAGAATTAAATTAGCAACTGCTATCATTGAGCCACATAAAAACACCGCTTCATATCCAAAGGCCTGCCATATGCTTGCTCCTAAAAAAGGGATAAACATAGATACTACATGATCCATACTGATTCCCATTGAAAGGGTAGGTGAAACCTCTTCAGGAGTAATTGCTATTTTCTTTAAATAGGTAGCTCTTGCCATACCCGCCGCCGTTAATAGCTGATCTATAACAAAGAATCCACATACAAAATATAAAGCTAACCCTTCTTTTCCTATTTCTTTAAAAAGAGGTTGAGAGAAGGCATAGCCCATACATACTAAGATTAACATAATAGCTTCTGCTGCAAGTACAAATCTTTCTCCTTTTTTATCAATCAGTTTACCTACATACGGTTTAAAAACCATTCCAATTGCAGCAATAATAAACCCTAATATTGAAAAAGTTGCAGCTCCCTGATTGAAGACCTTGATTAATACCCAAGGCCCAAAGGTAATAAATATCTGCTTTCTAGCTCCATTTAAAATGCTCAACCAATAAAACCTTGAATACTCTTTTCTAATGAATAGCTTCTTTATCTTTTTTTCACTCTTATGCGGTGTCATATTTAGAATTAGCAAAGCTGAAATTATAAGTGCCATAGCTATTACTATAAAAGCTGCTTGGTAGTTAACCTTTACCTTAGTGAAAATTAACGTGGTTGTTGCACTTGTTAATAAAAACATGGCAGTATTTGCGCCATTAACTTGTCCTAGCTTTTTACCAAGATTCTCACTGTCAGCGAGGTTCATAGCAATACTATTTGATATAGGCATAAATAAATGTTGTCCCATACTGTACATGGTTAACCAAGCAATCATAACCCCCATATTCCCAGACATGAATCCCATACCAATCATTCCAACTGCAGCTAATATATTAGCTACGGCCGCAGTCCTTACATCCCCTAGAAAAATTAATATGCCAGAAACAAAAACCACCATAACTCCTGGAAATTCCCTAGGTATTTCAAGTAATGACCTTTGGGCTACTGTTATATGAAATACATCATTTAAAAAATTATTAAATACTGAGCTGTCTATACTCTGACTTATGCCTAAAACTGCGCTAGCCAATAAAAAAAGCATAAAATCTCGTTTGTTTTTACTCATATTTTTAATCTCCCGTTAATAACTTATTACTCCACTAAGGCCACTACGAATAAATCCTTCTCTTGTTTTAGATCTATAAATTCTGAGCCATCAAATAAAAGTGGACGAGTTAAATCATTTATATTAATTTGTACTATTTTGCAAATCTTATTTGTGTTTAACAGTACACTTTCCCCCATATAATAATTTACTATATGCTCTAAAAACACTTTGCAATACTTGTAATCAAGCTTACCTAAGCTTTCCTTTTGAATTATTTCTAATGCCTCAAAAGGTCCCTTCTTCTTTTTATGAATTCTATCTGAATTAACTGCATCAAATACATCCGCAATTGCTATTATCCTTGCAAAAGGGTGTATTTTATCTTCTTTAAGTCCCAGTGGATATCCTGAACCATCTAATCTTTCATGATGCATAAGCACCCCATAACTTACTGCATTGTTTAAATCTTTAATTTTTCTAATTTCATTATAGCTTACAACAGCGTGATTTTTTATGTCACTAATTTCTTGCGAAGATAAAGAATCAAGTTTATACAGTACATCTTTATCAATCTTTGTTTTTCCAAAGTCATGTAAAATAGCTGAATAGGTTAAAAGAGTTAACTCCGCTTCACTAAGTCCTACCCATTTTCCAAGAATTGAACTTAAAGCAGCTACATTTACACAATGCCTGTATATAGCATCCTTTCCACTTCCATTAAGAACAATATTCTTTATAACCGCACTAGGTGAATTTAATTCCCCTTCAATTTTTTTTGAGAAATTGCTTATCTCTTCAATATCACATATTCCATCACTATACATGCCTTGAAATATTGCACCTACATCAAAGGTAAACTCATTAAAGCTTTCATCAATTTCCTCAACAGTTTTCTCTTTCTTTACTTCTATATTATTTATAACTATCTCTTCTTCTTTAAAAACCGCTATCTTATTAAAAAAGTACTTATTCCTTAGCTTGCTTATTATAGCCTCTGTAAGCTCAATACCTGAATTTACAAGTATAGTACTTTCATCTTTAAAATCCTCTGCTACTATCATTCCTGGTTTTATCTCATTAACTGTTAATAATACTTTCATCTTTCCCATCGCTATCCAACCCCTCATGACTAATTTATCTTTAAGTTTTAATAAAAAACATTTAATTACCGTAAATAATTTAGTATATTCGACAAAAGCTTTTTATAATCCTTTAATAAAATGTATTAACTATTATTTTATTACATAGTAATATTTCACATGATGTATTTATGTATATTGGGTTAATTGCTATTATTTAAAATTTAATGTATAATATTTACATATTAAAACAATATTTCATATAGAAAGGACAGTATAATTATGAAAAAAAGCCTCAAATTTTTATCTCTTATTTTAGGCCTCTCATTGTTGACTTCCGCTAAAGCCTATGCCTCAACTACGACCCATAGAATAGCGGGCAATGACAGATATGACACAGCAATAGAAATTTCTAAAAATGGATGGAGTACCGGCTCTGATTATGTGGTATTAGCTTATGGCGAAAACTTTCCTGATGCCCTTTGTGCAGCTCCATTAGCAAAAAAATATAATGCACCTATTTTACTTAACCCTGGAAATACACTTGATAGCAGAGTTCAAGAAGAACTATTAAGATTAAAGGTAAAGCAAGTTTTTATTATCGGTGGAATAGGAGTAGTTCCTCAAGCTATTGAAGATTCATTATTATCACAAAATATAAAAGTAATACGACTTGGTGGACAAGATAGATATGAGACTTCGGTGAAGGTCGCTGAACAATTAGATTTCAATAAAGAAATAGTTATAGCAACGGGGGAAGATTATCCTGATGCTCTTTCTATAGCACCAATAGCTGCCCAAAAATCTATGCCCATACTACTTACACCCTATGATGATCTTCCTGATTCTGTAGTAAAATATATATCTGATAAAGAGATATCTAAATCATATATTATAGGCGGATACTCCGTCATAAGTTACAACCTAAATAGTAAGTATTTTCCTAATGCTATAAGATTATCTGGTGATAGCAGATATTCCACCAATATGGCAGTAATCGATTACTTTGCTAGTAGCATAAACATCGATACCATATATTTAACAAGCGGGGATAACTTTCCTGATGCTCTTTCAGGTGCTGCATTAGCTGCTAAACAATCTAGATGCATGATTCTAGCTGGCGATTGCATGGATACAACTGCTAGACGCTCTATCTTTACAAAACTAAATTATATAAAGAATGTTGAAGTATTAGGTGGTACTGGTGCAGTTTTCGATTCTAGAATAAAAAATGTCATCTATCCCAGCGGCGACGATATTGATGTGCTTGCACAAACTTATTCTAAAATAAAAAAGGATGGTATGTATTACTATTCTTCTTATCTACACTACACTGATCCCAATTATAGGGTGCCTCTGTCAAAATGTAGTGAAGATGGTTTAACTAGACAACAGCTTTCTGATAAACATGCAGGCCAAATAAATGTAGATGGAGATTGGGTTTACTTTGTTAGTAATGGATTATATAGAGTGAAAACTGATGGTACTGGTGAAACCATAATAAGTTCCGATGTTGATCATGTTTATTGGTATACAATATCAAATAATAAAATTATTTATTACTGCGATACTGAAGCATCTTCCAGTGGTAAAAATGCCTTTACTATAATGGACCTTGACGGCAGTAATAAGCTTATTATTCCTGCAGACGGACAGATTATTAGTACCAATATAGATGGTGATTTTATTTACTATATCAATTATTCTTCTGCGACTGGCAAACAAGAAATGTATAGAATGAAATTTGATGGTTCAGAAAAAACTATGTTACTTGACCAATCCTTTAACCCTTATGCAATGCAAGTATATAATGGATTTATTTATTATTCTGTGCATGAAGATGGTTCTTACCTTAGCCTATATAGAATGAAATTAGATGGTTCAGAAAAAAGTTATCTTTGCCCTATAAATAATGCATTTGCTGTATCAAATGGCAGAATTTATTATGACTATATGACCTCTATGTTCAGTATGAATTTAGACGGTTCATACAATACTATACTACACTATAGTTATGATATTCCAATTTGCAACTATTATGTTAAAGGTAGCTATATATATGTTACCCATAGAAGATACTTCACCGGTGATGAATCTCCACATTATTCAGTAGTAAGAACTTCTTTAGATGGTGGTGGCGCTGTACCCATTATCAACTAATATTATAAAAAATGCTAGAAAACTTATTTCTAGCATTTTTATTTTGCCTAAAAAAACAAAACTCTGTTTATTTCAAATAAACAGAGTTTTATTATGGCGGAGAGAGAGGGATTTAAACCCTCGGTAGATAAACACCAACAAACCTCTTACTTTTCTTATCGTCTTTTTTTGAAAAATCCCTTTAATATATTACTACACTCTTCATTATAGCTCCAATGTACCCTAACCTTATATCTTAAATATTCATTGCCTATAATATCTACTGTTGAACCGCAAGCACCAGCCGTGGGATCGAAGGTTCCAATATATAAGTTACTAATTCTAGCTTGAGCTATTGTAGACGCACACATAGCACAAGGCTCCAGGGTAACATACATATCACATCCTGTAAGTCTCCAATTTCCTATCCTTTTACAAGCCTCTCTTATAGCTAGCATCTCTGCATGAGCAGTAGGGTCCATCAAGGTTTCCTTTAGGTTGTGAGCCCTTGCTATTATTTCATTATCCTTAACAATAACTGCTCCCACAGGAACCTCTTTAAGGATTAATGCCCTTTCTGCTTCTATTAAAGCTTCCTTCATAAAATTATCCATGGCAGCTACCTCACCTTAAATAAGATTAAAAAGACCTGCTAAGCAGGTCTTATTGAATACATATTTTAACTAACTCAATTCTTCTTTCATCTATTTTTTCAACCTTTAAAACTAAGTTGCTGTATTCTACTATATATTCTTCCTCTTCCACTGGAATAGTACCTATCAAATCCATAACAAACCCGCCAACAGTATCATAATGCTCACTAGGTAGATTTAAATTCAATTTATCATTTATATCATCTATATTTGCTAATCCATCTACTAGATAAGTATTATCGTCTAATTTTCTTACTTCTTCTTCGCTATCAGATTCTTCATCATATTCATCAGAAATATTCCCCATAACCTCTTCTATTAAATCCTCAATTGTAACAATCCCAGAGAATCCACCGTATTCATCAATTAAAACAGTCATATGACTTTTATTTTCTTTTAATTCCTTAAATAGTAAATCTATATTTTTTGTTTCAGGAATAAAATAAGCAGGTCTAAGTATATTTTTTAATTCAATATCGCTAATCTTTTTATTTATTACCTCAGCAAATAAATCCTTCATATACAATATTCCTATTATATTATCCAAATCTCCTTCAAAAATAGGGATCCTAGAATACTGTTCTTCTAAAACCTTTTGAACTACCTCTTCCATAGGCGTAGAAATATCTAAAACAAAAACCTCTGTTCTAGGAGTCATAACCTCTTTAGCAACTGTATTATCAAAATCAAATATGCCTTCTATCATTTCCTTCTCTTCTTCGTCTAAGGCGCCACTTTCTTCACCTTCATCAATGATAAGTTTTATTTCTTCCTTCGTTACCTTATCATCATTAAAGTCGCTGCTAATACCAAGCAACTTTCCTACAAAGTTTGTAGATGCTGTAAGCAGCTTCACAAAAGGTTTATTAAATTTATATATTAACATAATAGATTTAATTGCAACCATAGAAATTTGTTCTGATCTTTGAATAGCTAACCTTTTAGGGACTAACTCCCCAAAAACCAATGTTATATATACTAATATAACCGTCACAACAAATATTGAAATTTCCCCACTAGCTTTAGATATAAATAGTATGTTTAATCCATTTATAAACTCTCCTAAAGGCTTAGCTATACTGACTGTTGCAGCTGCACTTGCAAGAAAGCCTGCTAAAGTTATTCCTACCTTAATAGTTGTAAAGAACTTACCAGGTTCCTCTATTAATTTAAGCAGCATCTTTGCCTTTTTACTACCTTCATCTGCTAATCTATTAACCTTAGTTCTGTTTAAAGATATAACTGCAATCTCCAAAGCTGCAAAGAAACCATTAATCAAAACCAACACTAGAATAAAGATTAACTCTAGTATGGTAATACTACTCGGACCACTTTCCATGTAAAAACTTCCCCCTCAAAATCAACTATATACTAATTATTGTATCACAATTCAGAATTTTTCTCATGCATTAATTTAATAAATAAAATTTATTTACTTCTTTGAATGGATCCATTCATTCATAACTTCTTGCAAAGCCAATTCTTGAACCCAAAACCTTCCTGGTTCAAAATTAAATTTACCATTTTCATATACGTATCTGCCTAGTTTGCCATTTATAATAGTTTCAGATGGAAAATATACGCCTGGAAATATAGTTGTCTCTATAATGTAAAACTTCCCATCCCGCTGGTCCTTTAATAAATCTACTGCAAGCATACGGCTTTCTATATATTTCATTTTAACTTCTTTAGCTAATAACATTGCTTCCTCTGGCAAAACCTCATCAAATATTTCTATTCCAGATCCTGAAGCTCTAAAATCATCTTTAGGAACCTGTCTGTAATATCCAAAAAAGCTATTCCCTATTACAATTATTCTTAAATCATATTTTGCATTAGGTATAAATTGTTGAAAATATACATAATTTTTTTGTTTAACATATGTCCAACAACTACTTAGCCCATTTTCAAAAACTTTTTTACACATTTTGCTAGCTTGCCTAGCATTTTTTATTAGTTTAACTCCTTGTGATGAGGAACCTGTAGTTACCTTTGATACCACAGGATATTTACATTTTCTTATATATTCCATGGCTTCTACCTCTGAATTGCTTATAAAGGTTTCTATCATAGGCAGCCCTTTTACTTGTCCTATATAATACTGATTAATTTTATTTTCATAAAACCATAATTCTTCCTCAGAAGGCAAGCATATTTTACCAAGATGATTTTGTAAAATTCTTATCTTCGAAGCAGCTTCATCTTGTTTTGCTGGCTCATTGGGAGTTCTCCATATAATAATATCAAACTTTTTTCCTTCCTCTATAAAATCACTTTTATCTACCTCATAGTAGTCGTATTTTATATTATTATTCTTTAAAAACCGCTCATACTTAGGCCAATATGCCCCTGGAACATTACTCTCCCTTACTAAGCCTACATATGGCTTACCCACGTTATTAGGCCATTCAATTAATATTTTATTTGCCCCCTCTAGTGATATATCCTCTTTTATTCCTATGTCACAATTTAATTCTACATCATCATATGCATTATTAGGTTTTCTAAAGAATCTTTTTATAAATTTATTTATTCTTCTAACATAGGGTACTTTAATTAACTTATGAATAATTTCATTTTTCCTTACTGCATTCATGTTAATTCTTTCACCTTTCTTTCAAAGATTATTATTAAAATAATCCCCTCTATTCCACTTGCTGTAACTGTAGCTATAGCAGCTCCTAATATGCCTAAGTGCTTTATAAGAATAATATCTAGCAAAATATTAATAGTAGCTTGTACGATATGTAAGGCTTGTAATTGGATATAACCCTTTGTAGCATTACAAAATGGTATATAAAAAACTAAAAAATATTGAATTACACTACCTACAAGTAATACCTGTAAAACTACTACTGATTCTATATATCTATATCCATATATGACTATAATTATTTCTTTACAGAAACAAATTATCACAACATGTAAGAAAAGAGCTATGCCACATATTATAAATCTTTCTTTATAAAAAAAGTTTTTTAATTTTATACTATCATTCTTTTTTATATTTTCTATAATATAAGCTCCATAAAAATTCGTGATCAAATAGGACATACTTGCAAGAGCACTGAAGAGCTTGTATACAGAATTATATACACCTATACTCTTTGTATCTAAAAAATACTTAATAACCAAGTTATCACCAAAATTCAATAAAAACAATCCTGTAAAGCCAAACAACTGCCATAAAGAAAAAGATAATATCTCTTTAAAATATTTTTTATCAAATATAGGCGCACTAATGTCCCTTTTATTAATTTTAAGGATAAAAATTATCATTATTGCATCAGTAATAATATTTAAATTAATCATATCAATTGATGATTTAAAGGGTAGTAGTATAATGCATAATAAAAACATTGTCTTTGATATTAAATACATTATTGAAGCTATAATTTGCTTTTGTACAGTTAAATAATATTGATTAAGAAAATCTACAATAACCTGTATATAAATCCATATCAATATATTAAAAGCAACGCTCTGTCCTACATACTCATTTATTTTATGGTTAAAAACAATAAAAAATAAGGTAATAAATATCAAGCTAATTATTAATAGTATATTTCTAGACCAAAAGGTTTTATTTATTGAATCCTCTTCCGCTTTTTCTTTGCTTCCATAATACAAAATTGAGGATGAACTCCAGCTAAATCCAAAGGTAGTTGCAAACCCCACAAGCATAATTGCCAGCGAATAGGTCCCATAGCCGTAGACACTGAGTTTTCTAACAATAAATATATTTATAAGCAATGCAATTACCGTTGTTATTAATCTTAATGAAGTATAGATTAAAAATTTTTTTCTGCCAATAATGTATCTATAAATACTTTTAACCATTATTATTTACCCTTCTTTAATACTTTTATTGCAATCTTCCCCTTGATAGTCACACCCTTATAACTGTTATATTCTACTAATCGGCTTCCTCCAAACTCTTCTTTAAATCTGTTTACGTTTTGTAATTCCTCATTATTAAGATCTGTACTTAACCCTCCAAAGTCATATGTTAAATAACGGCAGCTTTTGAAGTGCTTTATATCATTCCAATGTAAGTATCTATGAGCTATACCAACAAAACTCCTATATTCTGTACTATTATTTAATCTATAATGGGAAGCTGAATATAATAACCTCACTCGATATTTATCTACTATGTATAAGTGATAGCACAAAGGATTATTCTTCATGTCATAAACTACTGAAATTGAAATCGCATTTTCATCTTTTAATGATAATATTTTTTTCACATCACATTTTTTTAACTTTTTTGTCATGGCAAAAATATTATAAAACTCTTCAAACCTTTTAATATCTTCTATGGATGGCTTATTAAAAACAACTGTCTTTAACTCCCCTTTATTACTAGCTGACTTGACTTTTCTCCTAGTACCCCTTCCCATTTCTGAAAGCAATTGTTCTTCATCTTTAGTTAAATTTAAAATCAATGTATGAAACTCTTTTGAGTTTTTGTCCCTTTTTGCTGCTTGAACATTAATAATCACATCCGCATTGTTTTTCCCTTTAATTAAATTATTCTCCTCTGCAAAATATATTTCTTCAATCTTTAAAAAACATTTTTTCTTTAATATAGATATCACCTATCTCCACCTCAAACCCCTAAAACTTATACATCGCTATTGTATTGTAAATACAAATTTGCTATATTTCCAACATTGTAATGGCTGTAATACTCCTCACCGATATATGGGTATTCTTTCACTGCTTCTTCTATAGCTTTAATTAAGTCATCAATACAACCATCCTCAACTAGAAACTTCTTTAATTCCCCCTGTAAAATCTCTCTGGGACCATAATCACAATCAAAGCTTACTATTGATGTTTTGCAACAAAGACTTTCTAGTAATATCATAGGGAAACACTCATATCTAGATGTGCATACATATAATGATGCATTTCTAATCCATTTAAAGGGATTATCCTCCCATCCCTTTAAGAACACATAATCTTCCCCATTTAAACTACTTATTAATTGGCTAAGCTTTTGCCTTTCTTCGCCCTCTCCCAAAATAATCAACTTATACTCATTTTTTATATTGCTTTGTAAATAAGCTCTTATTAAAAGGTTAAACCGCTTTGCTTCTGTAAGCCTGCCCGCAGATATTATGTATTTTTCTTCAAATTGATTTTTCTCTAATGCTTTTTCCTTTATATAAGCTATATCAATAGGGTTATTAATAACAACTATGTCTTTATCACCTTTTAAATTCCAATAATTTATTAATTCATACTTTAACCCTTCTGATACTGTAACTATATTTCTATTTTTATATATGAATTTTAATAATAGCTTGTACAGAATATTTTTCTTGAACTTTCTTGAATAAACACTATGCATAACGTATGTGGCTCTATTTTTATATCTACTAAGACTTGTTATTAAATGTGAGTAAAACAAATGCACTGTTATTAAATCAAATTTCCCTTGCCTCTCCAAGCTACTAATAGTCTTTTCCAAGTTATATTTATTTTTTAAGATGTGCCAAGGGTATTTTTTATTACCATCTAATAAAATCACCTTTACTTTATTAGGCAAGTTATATACACTTCCATCATCAAAACAAATTATATATACTTCATTCTCCTTGCTAGCCATCTCCTTTGCCAGTAAAGCAACAACTCGTTCCGCTCCGCCCATACTTAAAGAGTTAATAATGAATAATATTTTTTTCATAACCTCCACCACCATTAAAAGCTGCCTTTAATAACTAACCCTACTGGACACCTATTCACAAATAAATGATATATATTCTTCAACTACTTTATTAATATTGAAATTATTTTCTACTCTTTCTCTACTATATAGTGATAACCTTTCTAAATTATTAATAACATACTTTATTTTTTCAACATACTTAGTTGGATTTATTTGAGGTAAATCCTCATAACAATACATAGGATAAAATTCAAATACATCAATATTTTCATCAACTAATAACTCTTTAGTAGCTATGAGCTCTGGTATGCCTCCTGAGTTAGGTGCAATAACTGGCAGTCCACAAGCCATAGCCTCTATAACCACATTAGGACAAGGGTCTGCATAGGATAGATTAAGCATAAAATCGCATTTGTTATAAATCTCAGGTAAATGCTGTGGTTCAGTATATCCATAGAATTCAAAATACTTTTCCAAACCTCTACTTTTAACTTCCTTTTTAAAGCGCTTTAATGAATCTTCATTAAAATACAAAGGATTTTTAACTCCTTTACCAACTACATGAACTTTTAAATTGGGGTATTCTTCAATTAATTCAGATATGATCTTTGGAATTTGCTGTGCCCTTTTATAAGGCAGCATCCTATGTGATACTAAAATATTAGGAAAGCTCCCCTTCTCCTTTAGCTCCCCCATAGGTTTAAATTTTTCTATATCAATGCCATTAAAGATAATAGTGCTTTTTTTTGAATCAACCTTTACTTTAAACCTTTTTAGCAGCAATTCTTCAATATGAAATTTAGAAAATTCACTCTGATATATTATTTTGTCTCCTAGAATGTAGTTCTTTACAATCTGATTGTTTTTATATCTAAAAAATATGTTATCCACTAAGCTTTTCAATGAAAAGCCCATTTTACTTGGAATTACACTCACATTATATATGCCATCAAATCTAATTATTATTTCAATACCTTTTTTTCTCTTTAAAACATCCTTAGGTATTTTTTTAAAGGATAAGTTTATCCATTTATTAAAATCCTTTTCACTATATATTCCTTTTTTTATCATGCTTTCTTTTAACCTACTCATGAAAACTCTAGGCCCACCCTTTAGTTTACAAGTTGTACTGTCCATCAACCCAATTTTAATATCCATTTAATTCACCTACCTTGAAGCTTATTTTAATAGCTTATTTCATAAAAACATCCTTATAAGGAAAGAATGCATAAGAAAATGAGCTCATATAGCTGAAAAACATTGCAAAACCATATAGAATAACAAGACTATGTGAAACAAGTCTAATATAAAGATTCTTTATATTAGACAAAAATGAGGGTAAAATAAATATTTGAACATACACTAGCATTCTTGTTCCTCTAACAGCAAAATCATTAGGTGAATTAAGAAGCAGCAGCAATAATACTACTCCAAAATAATACATATACAATATTGTTTTATAGCATTTTAATTTATCACCTATTCTATCTTTTGTAATTATGAATAATATAAGTATTACAATCCTTATAGCTACAGTTTTTGCCACATTAGAAAGAGCTTCATTAGTAACATAATTAAGAAATTTACTTGTTAGTAAAGATTTATAACTGATAGTTAAAATGAATTTATTTATAATGTTAACTATATTAATATTACCGATTAGAAAAGCTACCACTAGAGATATTCCCATTACCTTATTTGAGATTTCAAATTTTCTAATAAAATAAACTGGAAAAACTACTAGTGCAGTACTATGAAATGAAGCAGCTAATAATATAAAAACACAAAACTTAATAAAATCCTGTTTTTCAATGTATTGTATTGCGCATAAAACAATCCCCATTGCTAATCCAGCTCTTATATGCCCCATTGTATTTTCAAAATACAATAAAAAATAAAACATTAAAAAAGATGTAAAATAATACTTTGTATATTTCTTTATATAATAAGCAAAGAGACTAACTGTTAATAAAGCCATTATAAAAAACATCACCTGTGGTCCGCCACCAAGTTTCTTTACAATAAGGTTGAATATGGCATAACCCCATTCAACCTTATTAGCAGAACCATCTTTAATATACTGCTGAATTGAACCCAAACTGTTAAATATATTTATGTAATTATAATAATCATGTCCTGTTTCAAATCTTAATCCAGAAATGCATATCAAAATAAAACTTATTACTACTAAGAAAAACTTATTACAAATATCCATGATATCGATATGATCAAAAAATGACATAAATATTAGTATAGCCGTGATAATTATATAAACTAACATCTTATACCCCTTTTATTATTAGAGTATTTCAAGCCACTTCTCAATGATTTTTGATGCTTCGAAGTCACTCGCTCTTTTTAAAGACTTCTGCTTAAAGCTCTCTATAACGTCTTCATCCTTTAAAAGACTACATATTTCTAAAGCAAGTTTCTTTTCTTCTTTAGATAATATGACTGATTCTATATCCATTTCACTATCAAACTCATCTGTTAATACGCCATATTGCTGGCTATAATTATAACTTCCTAGTATCTCCTTAGGCCCTGATTTACAATTTGCAGAAATAATCGGAAGGCCACAAACCATAGCCTCCACCAGCGCATTAGGAAAACCTTCAAAGAGCGATGTAAGTACATATAAAGCACTATTTTTCATATACTTATATGGATTATCTTGAAATCCTATAAAATGAACTTTATTATATATATTCAGCTTTGTTGCTAATTCCTCCATCTGAAGCTTTAATGGTCCTTCCCCTAACAGCACCAATTCTGCATCCTTTACTTCACTGCAAACCCATGAAAATGCTCTGATTAAGTGCCATTGACCTTTCTGATAGGTAAGCCGTCCTGCATTTATTATGACTTTTTTCTCGAAAAGTTTTTTATACTTCTCTTCCACGGTCTCCTTAGCTAAAGCATTAACTTTATCTATATCATATGGATTATAAATTACCTTTATTTTATCCTTGCTTATATGGAAGTTCTTTGCTAAGTCATCTCTTATTTCTTTTGAAACAGCGATAACCAAATCCGCTTTTTTATAAAGAAGCTTAGCTAGTAATTTCTTTTTTAATGCATAGGATTTTGAAGCGAAATTTCTAACAGATATATATACCTTCTCAGTACCTTTTGTTAATATGTTTTGAAAATCTGGATTTTCAAGAAAACTTATTACAATGTCAAAGTTATATCTTTTCTTTACCCTTTTAAGTTCAATTGTTCTATTTATAAATCTAAATATCTTTCCGAAGACTTTATAATCTCTCTTCTCTTTATCAAGAGTTATTATTTTGCCACCATATTCATATGCTATTTCCTTTTCATTATAAAGAATTATATACACTTCATAATTATGCTTAGATAGAGCTATTGAAAGATTTGATACCACTCTTTCAGCGCCTGCTCCCCCTAAGTCTGGAATAAAAAAAGCTATTTTTTTCATACTATACACCAAACCAATACCTTAATATTTTTCCATTGCATGATTATAAAACTCCTCCAAGGTTGCGCCCTTAAATGCTTTATTAATGGAACCAAATAATAATTTCAAATCATCATACAGCTTTTCAATATGCCTGTCTGTTGGAAATGTAGGGCTTCCTCCAGGCATTAACTCCGATGAATGGAGCATAAATTCCACGTACTTACTATTATTATTAATTGCTTCATTAACTATATATAAAAGTTCTTTCAGATTTTTACCGTTTGGTCTGAGCCAATAAACACCTGGGAATAACTTATTACTTATCTTTTTAGATAAACTTCTATCCTTACATCTCTTACTAACAAATTTATTAAATTTACACTGAGTAGGTATTATAGTCATAGGAATTTCGAGCAATTTAGAATTTCCTTCAGAGTTTATGTCATTTATGTCTACGAAATAGGCTTCCCGTGGGGAATACTCATAATTACTTCCACCAGCCTTGCTAGGATCCCCCTTTTTATTTTTCCAATTAACAAAGGGCGTTACAGAACAATCTATCTTATATCCAAGTTCATGAAGAATTTCTGCATAGTCCTCATTAAATGCCCATCTCCCCGCTCTATGACTAACCATCTTAATCCCAAATGTTTCTTCTAATAAATTAGTTAAATATATTATTTTTTCTCTCATAACTTCCTTATCATATTCAATTAGATATGGCTGAGTTTTAAAATCATCTTTTGTCAATGATGCAAGTGGAGGGCTATTCCATCCATGAAGATGCATACCTATCTCCCCTGTTTTTCTTTCTAATATATCTTTACCAAACTGTATAAAAGTTTGTGAAGTAGCCATTTCATAATTAGTTAAATAAGTTGGTTTAAAATCATGTGCTTCACAAAGCTCCTGAAACCTATATAAGTAAGCAGCATTTTTTGTAGTGATTGTAGAAGGTTTAGACCATAAATTATCTCCCTCTGTATCAATAGTTATTAAAAAATATGGTTTTACATTACAATTATCTTTTATCATAATCTTTGAACCAACTAACAAAATTTTTAATGCCGGTTTCAAAATCCATAGAAGGAGCATACCCTAGCATATTTCTTGCCTTATTTATATTTGCATAAGTAGCCTTTACATCTCCTGGCTGCAAGGGAAACATTTTCTTATCTGCCCTTTTGTCTAAAGCATTTTCAATTGTTTCTACCATATTTTTTAGTGATATTCTCTTTGATTCACCAAGATTAAATATCTCATAGCAGTTGCTGTTGTTTTCTACCCAGCTTATTGCTTTCATTATTCCATCTACAATATCACTAATATATGTGTAGTCTCTTTCAGTATCTCCATCTCCAAAAAACGGTATCTGTTCACCTTTAGAAATTTGATTTACAAATTTATATATTGCTAAATCTGGCCTTTGCCTAGGTCCGTACACAGTAAAAAATCTTAAGCAAGCCACACTAAAACCGTACAAATAGTGGTATGTATGGCAAAGTAGTTCTCCAGATTTTTTAGTTGCAGCATAGGTGGATATAGGATTATCTACTATATCATTTTCGCTAAAGGGTATTTTCATATTGTTACCATAAACTGAAGAGCTTGATGCAAATATTAATTTTTTAATACCGTTTTCTCTACAAGCCTCCAAAATATTCATTGTCCCTTTTATATTCACATCAACATATAATTCTGGATTTTCAATTGAATACCTTACACCAGCCATAGCTGCTAGATGAATTACTAAATCAATATCATTTTTAAATATTTCATTTATCCTATTTTTATCTCTTATATCAACCTCTTGAATAATGAAGTTGTCCATTGAAATATTATTTTTTATCATTCTATCTAATATGTCATTGATATTTCTACTCTTAATTTGAGGATTGTAATAATTATTAAAATTATCTATAACAAACACTTTATTTCCTTTACATAGGAGTGCCTCGCATAAATGGGACCCAATAAACCCTGCCCCTCCAGTTACAACAATATTCATAAACCTCCCCCTTACTGTTAATTAATTATTTAAATTATTTATCATAATTTGAAAATGCAACTTGATCAATTAACTCATCAGTTCGATAATGTATTTCCTCTATTGAATTATTCAAATTGCCCCGTCCATTACTTACATATTGAAGACCAGCACTCCTTACTAAATGTGGGTTGTAAATATTTCTTAAATCAAAGAAATGGCTGCCTCTCATAGTTTCTTTGATCTTATTTAAATCTAAGTTTCTAAACTGATTCCATTCTGTAACAATAACTAAACAATCTGCTCCTTCAATTGCCTCATATTCATTTTTACAAAATTCAATTCCATCTTTTATTTCTACTGATTTTACAACCAATTCTTTAGTTGCCTGTGGGTCATATACTTTAACCTTCGTTCCACTTAATATGAGATTATCTATAATATATAGCGCTGGTGATTCTCTCATATCATCTGTATTTGGTTTAAAGGTTAAGCCTAAAATAGCTACCACTTTATTATCTAACTTACCCATTTCATGCTGTATTTTATAAAACATACGTTTTTTTTGCTTTTCATTAGCTTCAATAGTAGCCTTTACTATGTTCATATTACAATGGAGATTTGAAGCGATACTTACTAGCCCACAAGTATCTTTAGGAAAACAGCTTCCCCCATATCCAGGTCCAGCATGTAAAAAAGCTTCACCAATTCTTTTATCCATGCCCATGCCTTTAGATACATGCTTTATATCTGCCCCTACCTTCTCACAAAGCTCCGTTAGTTCATTGACAAAGGATATTTTCGCTGCCAAAAATGCATTTGATGCGTATTTGATTAACTCTGAGGTCTCGATACTTGTTATCAAAAATGGAGTTTCATATAAATACAATACTCTATAAACTTCTTTCATCAATTTTATAGCTTTTTCTGATTCTGCTCCTATAATTACTCTATCGGGATGAGTAAAATCATAAATTGCTGACCCTTCTCTTAAGAACTCAGGATTTGATACTATATCAAAGTTAAAATCTACTTCTCTTCCTTTTAATGTTTCCTCTATTATTGTCTTTACCTTTTGGCCGGTTCCAACAGGTACTGTAGATTTATTTACAATGACTTTATAGCCATTCATATATCTTCCAATTTCACTTGCCACCTCTTCAACATATGTTAAGTCAACGCTTCCATCCTCCTTTGGCGGGGTTCCCACTGCTATAAAAATGATGTCATTCTCTTCCACTGCACTTCTAATATCTGAAGAAAAAAATAATTTATTATAATAAACATTTCTGCCTATTAACTCATCTAGTCCTGGTTCATAAATAGGTACTTGTCCTAATTTTAATTGTTCAATCTTGCCTTTATCGTTATCCACACATGTAACCTTCATTCCCAAATCAGCCATACAAGTACCACTAACTAATCCTACATATCCACTTCCAATAACCGCTAGTTTCTGCATACTCCAATCACCTCTTTCTTTTATGTGCAATATATTTTAAATCTTATTAACACTTTCTTATCTTGCACCATATCCATTTAGCACCACTAAAACAGTCTTAAATAATATTTTTATATCCAAACTAATACTTCTATTTTTTATATATTCCATATCATATTTCAGTTTCTCCTCAGGAGTCATTTCATAGCCACCGTTAACCTGCGCTAACCCTGTCAGTCCAGGCCTAATGGTTAATCTCATTACAAACCCTGGCACTTGCTCCTCAAATTGATATGTGAAAATCTCTCTTTCAGGTCTAGGACCAATAATACTCATATCCCCTTTTAATATGTTTATCAACTGTGGGATTTCATCTATTCTTGTTTTCCTTATAACCTTACCAACCTTTGTTACTCTTCTATCATTTATTTCTGTAATTTTAGGACCATCCTTTTCCGAATTCTTATACATTGATCTTATTTTAAATATTCTAAAAATCTTTCCATTTGCGCCTACCCTTTCCTGAGAATAAATAGGAAACCCTTTAGATTCAAAAACTACACAAATGCATGCAATTAAAACTATAGGAATACCTATAATAGATGAAGCAATGCACAAAAAAACATCCATTGCTCTTTTAAAAAAATCATAGGCAACTCTTTTTGAAACAAATTCACCTCCAAAAATACTATTAGTGATTATTTGCTCATTGTTACTTTCCATGCTTATTTTCTCCATATCCCACTCCACTCTTATAGTTATTATATTGATAATTAATATTATTCTAATTACAGTACTTATATTACTAAAATGTATTGCTTCCACTTAGCTAAAAAACACTGTACAAATCATTTTTGTACAGTGTTTTTAAATTAATTTATTTACCTTTTTTTATGGTTTTCTTTGATGTTTTTTTATCCTCCTGTAAATAGTAGCCATAGTCACCTTTCTTACCTTCTTTAATTTTATTTAGACAAACTCCTAATATTTTTCCGTTCACATACTCTAAGAGCCTTTTAGCTTTAACTGTCTCTTCCTTTACCGCCTCTCCTGAAGCTAAAACAAATACACATCCATCAGCATATGCTGATAAAATCTGAGCATCTGTCACTATTCCCACTGGAGGAGTATCTAAAATTATATAGTCTAGTTCTTCTTTTAATAAACTTATAAAATCCTTCATTTTATGGGATGAAAGTAATTCGGTTGGATTTGGAGGTTTTAGTCCTGCAGTAAGCACGTATAAGTTTTCTACATTAGTTCTATATATAGCCTCTGTCCATTTTATATCTCTAGCTAAAATATCTGATACTCCAGTTTTGTTATCCAAGTTAAATTTACTATGAACTTTAGGTTTTCTTAAATCACAATCTATTAACAAGGTCTTTTTACCACTTTGGGCCATTAAGGAGGCGAGTATATATGCAATAGTAGTTTTTCCTTCACCTGCTCTTCCGCTGGTTATCATAATAGTTTTAACCTTATTATCTATAGAAGAAAATTCAAGATTTGTTCTAAAGGTTCTGAAAGCTTCTGTAACACGCCCAAACTTCTCCTCTGAAAATGAATCAAAGCTATCCACTAGTTCTGCTTCCTTTGGTATAGCGCCAATTACATTTAAACCCATATACTCTTCTACATCTTCCTCTGTTTTTATTGTATTATCTAAATATTCCATAATCATAACTAATATACATGAAATAAATATACCAATTAAAAAAGAAATTCCAATAATCAGCTTTTTTTTCGGTGAAACAGGTTTGTCAGGTATTTTAACCTTATCTATTATCTTAACATCTCCTAAAGGATAAATTTCTTTTGATTCCTGGATAAAAACTTCACTAAGTGTATTTATTATACTAACAGCCTCTTTGGGATTGTCCCATTTTACTTTCAGCACTAATATCTGTGTATCATCTTGTGGTGTTACAATTATATGCTGTTGAAATTCTTCATCAGTCATATTTAAGTTAAGCTTATCTATGGTTTTTTCAGCAACTATTGTAGTTTTTGCAATAGAACAATATGTTTTTACTAGTTTTTGATACAGCATTAAATCATTATATTGTAGCTCTGAACCTTGAGATTTAAAGGAGTTCCCTATTATAATGCTTGTATTTGCTTCATAAGTTGGCTTTATAACAACAAAAACTAGTATTGTTGCTGCTACTATAAATGCTGTGATTACTACTAAAATAATAATAATTCGTTTTCTTAAAATTTTAATTAATTCCTTTAAACTAATCTTATCCCTTTTATTCTCCACTTAACTTGCCCCCTCGAACCGCTTATTAATTTCCCTATAGTTTATATAACATTATATTTGCTTGTACAAATTAATATCCATGTTTTATAACTTTTTATCCTGTTAATTACCCAATTTACAGATTTTAAGTCAAATCATATATTGTGGCAAGAGAGGAGTTATCAAAAAATAAAAATATGACTAAATTTAACCCCTATATAAAGGTCTAAATTCAGTCATATTAATCTCTATTACATCTGGTGTTCCCGGCGGGAATCGAACCCACGGCCTTTCGCTTAGGAGGCGAACGCTCTATCCTACTGAGCTACGGAAACCTATTAAATTCTCTTCTATTTTATTACAGTTTAGTCCCCTTGTCAACAGGTGACACTTGAAGAATATATCACCCTGTGGAAAGGAGATTATCTTTCTATTCTGCCCCTCCCCCTGTACTTTATTCATAAGGTTTTAGTATTGCTAACCTTTTCAATTAATTCATACTATTTCTTCATTATTTTGGATATACTATAATATATAAAATTTTTTTACCTATATTGGAGGAATAATAATGATTGATGATTTAAAAAAACTACTACTTGCTGGGCTAGGAACAGCAGCATATACATATGAGAAATCTAAAAAGGTTATAGATGATATGGTTGATAAAGGAAGACTTACCTTAGAAGAAGGAAAAGAATTGTCTGAGGAATTAAAAAGAAATATTAAAGAGAAAGAAAATAAGTATATGCCTCTTACTAAGGAAGACATGATGTCTGCTTTTAAAGAAATGAATTTTGCAACAAAGGATGACCTTCAAGATATAAAAGAAAGACTAACTAAATTAGAAAGCGAAAAACATGAATAATCTGTTTACGTAGAAGCCCTAACCTTTAGTTTGGGCTTTTATATTTAGTGAGGGTAATTATGAGAAACTCAGTTCAACGATTTAGAGAAATAATAAAGGTTCTTGCTTCTTATGGCTTTGGCTATATTTTAGACAATACAATAAAAAAAGAAAGCAATTCACCAGAAAATTTAAGGAAGGCCTTTGAAGAGCTTGGGCCTACCTTTATTAAGATAGGTCAAATATTAAGTACTCGGCCAGATTTATTAGCACCCCCTTACATAGAAGAGCTTTCTAAGCTGCAGGACAACGTTCCAGCTGAATCCTTTGAAGCTATAAATCAGGTGTTTACTGAAGAATTTAACACCTCTATTCAAGATGCCTTTTTATATTTTGATGTTCAGCCCACAGCCTCTGCTTCTGTGGCTCAAGTACACCAAGCTATTTTAAAGGATGGCCGCTTTGTAGTGGTAAAAATTCAGAGACCTCATATAGCTGAAAAAATGGCTCTTGATATTTCTATTTTGCATAAAATTGTAGCACTAACAAAGGCTAAACTTTCTGATACTTTGATAAATCCTGAGGAGGCTTTAAATGAGCTTTTAACTGCTACAGAGCTTGAACTAGATTTTAATAATGAAGGGAAAAATATAGATAAGTTTAGATCCTTAAACAATAATGTTACCTTTGTTTATACTCCTTTTATGGTATGGGAGCTTACAGGCAAAACGGTTATTACTATGGAAAATATTAATGGCTTTAAGATTAATG
>Ga0316601_100000107_pt1 | contig 30583 bp, 25 predicted proteins | sample OWC_soil_day5_no_FD_207663 | JGI IMG/M metagenome (GOLD analysis project Ga0316601, IMG submission 207663) | Wetland soil microbial communities from Old Woman Creek delta, Ohio, United States - OWC_soil_day5_noCT | ecosystem: Environmental > Terrestrial > Soil > Wetlands | place: USA: Ohio... | reverse complement strand
ATAATGCCTATGACCAATTAGGCGCATATCAATCTAAAGAATCTCCTTTTTTTAATTGGTACTCTTTTTTCACCTTCCCACATTACTATAAAAGCTGGTGGGGCATTGAAACAATGCCCACTATAAACAAAGATAATGAGAATTATTGCTCTTTTATAATGAAAGGTAATGATAGTGTAATCCATCATTGGATGAATTGTGGAGCTAAGGGTTGGAGATTAGATGTAGTTGACGAACTACCGGATGAATTTGTTACAAAGCTAAAGGAGGAAATTAAAATCCACGACCCCAGCAGCATACTTATCGGAGAAGTATGGGAGGATGCCTCCAATAAAATAAGCTATGGCAAAAGAAGAAAATACCTTTTAGGTAATGAACTTGATTCTGTAATGAATTATCCCTTTAGAAAGACACTACTTTCATATACAATAGGTCAATGCACCGCAAGTAAATGTATACGCTACCTACTAAACCTTTATGAAAATTATCCAAGAGAATATTTTTACAGCATGATGAATCTTATCGGAAGCCATGATGTACCGAGAATACTTTCTGCCCTTGGAGAAAATTCAACGGGAGAATCTAAGGATAGGTCCATAGCTATTAAGAGGTTACAAATGATAACTCTCTTTCAAATGACCTTCCCTGGTGTGCCTTCTATTTACTACGGAGACGAAGCAGGTCTTCAAGGACTAGGGGATCCTTTCAATCGCGGAACCTATCCTTGGGGAAAGGAGAATGAAAAAATCCTGTGTTGGTATAAAAAAATAATTTTCATTCGAAATAGTAACAAAGCTTTAAGAACAGGCGAATGGATTCCTATATACGGAGACAAATATGTTCTTTCTTATATTCGAACCATAAAAGATAATAGAGATTCTTTTAATGAAGAATGTGAGAACGGACAGTTTATCACTCTCTTTAATAACGACATAGAAAGAGATCATACTATATCAATTCCTATACCCAAGGAGTATTTACTTTCAAAATACTACGTTGATATGCTTACAGGAACGAATGTTGAATTAATCTCTGGAAAACTTGTGATTACAGTCCCCTCACTTCAAGGTGTTTTATTGAAAGCTTGTTAAATACTTGAATCACCAAGTTATTAATTGATCCAATGTATGTAAATTTGTTATTAATTTATATATTGAATAAAATAACCATATTTTGTATAATATAACTATATCGGGGTGTAGCGCAGATGGTAGCGCGCTTGCTTCGGGAGCAAGAAGTCGCAAGTTCGAGCCTTGTCACCCCGATAGGTGTATAATTGCCAGCCTAGTGAGTTTTGAGTTTTAATAAAAAACGCCATCGACCTAAGTCGGTGGCGTATTGTTTATCTTTCTTCTCTCTCTTGTCTCTGAATAGGATTATTAAAAACTGCTCTTGCACTTTCAGCCTGTGGATCATGCTTTATGTGCTTTTTTTCAAATTTTCCGTCCTCTTTTTTGTTGTTATTGTCTACTCTCATTTTATTATTTGACATAATCTCGCCCCTTTCTAAAAATAGTTTTTCCTTAGAAAAAGGTTTTATACTGCTATATAGTAAGTAGCTGCTGCAATTCATTCTCAGTCATTTGAGAGATTAGAAATTCTTCGTTCTTATCTGAATCAATTACACTCTTTATTATTTCTTTCTTTTTCTCTTGAAGGTCATATATTTTTTCTTCTATAGAACCTCTAGCTACAAGCTTTATTACCTCCACGGTCTTCTCCTGTCCTATTCTGTGCGCTCTATCTGTAGCTTGGTCTTCAACGGCAGGATTCCACCAAGGGTCAAAATGTATTACTACATCTGCTCCTGTCAAATTTAATCCTGTACCTCCTGCTTTTAAGGAAATTAAAAACACACTGCTATTTCCTTCGTTAAATTCCTTAACCATTTCTCCTCTGACTTCGCTCTTTGTCTGACCATCTAAATACATATAATCTATTTCACTATTATCCAGTCTTTTAGCTATGTTTTTAAGTACAGAAGTAAATTGAGAAAATAATAATATTCTATGTCCACCATTTATACTTTCTTCTAAAATATCTTCTAACGCCAGCATTTTGCCACTGTCTCCTTCATAATTTTCAATGAATACAGAAGGTTCACAGCAAATCTGCCTAAGTCTAGTTAAAGCTGATAAAATCTGAAACTTACTTCTATTAAAGCCTTTATCTCTTATTTCATTATTTATCTCATCCTTTATAGAAGCAAGATAAGCAGCATATACCTTTTTCTGCTCCTCTGTCATTTCAACTACTATCTTATGTTCTATCTTCGGAGGAAGCTCTTTAATAACCTCTTTCTTTAATCTTCTTAAAATAAAAGGCTTAATGTGCTTATTTAATGCCTCTAAGGCTTTTTTATCTTTATCCTTAATTATAGGAACCTCATACTTTTTAGAAAACTTCCCTTGTGTAGATAAATAACCTGGCATAATAAAATCAAATATGGACCAAAGCTCTGTTAACGAATTCTCTAGCGGTGTTCCTGTTAGTGCAAAATACCCTTGAGACTTTATTTCCTTCACTGCTTGAGCATTCATAGAGGTTGGATTTTTAATCTGCTGCGCTTCATCTAAAAAGCAATATCTAAAATCTATACTTTTATATTCTTCAATATCCCTTCTTATAAGTGGGTAAGAGGTTATAACTACATCGCTTTCCTCTATCTCTTTTCTCTGCTCTTCCCTTTCAACCTTGCTGCCTGATATAACTAAGGTTTTTAACTCAGGTGCAAATTTTTCAATTTCACTTTTCCAGTTATAAACTAAGGAGGTAGGCGCTACTACTAAAGAAGGCTTTTTATTATCACCATTTTCCCTACCTTCAGAAACAATAAAGGAAATTGTCTGCAAGGTCTTTCCAAGTCCCATCTCATCTGCCAAAATGCCGCCAAAACCACAGCTTGAAAGGGTTTTAAACCACTTAAATCCAAACTTTTGATATCCTCTCATTATATCTTCTAAATACTCTGGTACATTGTAATCCATTTCTTGAATATCTCTTATATTATTTACAAGCTCCCTGAACTTTTTATTTCTCTCTACATAGGTCATATTGTTTTGCTTTAAATTCTGATCAATATATAGAGCATTATATTTTGATAATAAGATCTTATCCTTCTCTAAATCTGAATCTTTAATATTTAAATATTCGATAAGATTTCCTACATCAATTAACTCCTTGCTCTCAAGAGCAACAAAACCACCTTTCTTCAACTTATAATATTTCTTCTTTTCCTTTAGGGCCCTAAGAATCTCTTTTAATTCTTCTCTTTCCACACCCTCTATATTAAAAGTGAATTCTAGTAAATCACTATCATTTAATCTAATACTAGATTTAACGTTAGAGGAGCTGTAAACCTTAATGTTTTTAAAGACCTCTGAATAATATACCTCTCCAACATCTTGAAGTTTAACTAATCCTTCTGTTAAAAACTCTACTAATTTTTCTTCATCCTTTAATATAAATTTATGCTCACCTTTAAAAAAGCCGTAACTTTCAAGGATAGCCACTACACTTAATTCTTCATTAATAGCCCTAACCAGTGCTTTATTATCCTCTCCCTTTATCTTTTCATTAAAAGGAGTGATTTGAATATTACCATATTTAAATAAAACATCCGCAGTTATGCCATCTCCATCCTTATCTAAATATATGTTAGAATTTAAAGGCTCCTCATAAAAATTATTCTCTAGTCTTTTATCTATATTTACAGAAGTGCTTATTTTCTTAAGACTAGGCACAATATACGAAGCTAGCTTATCTCTTTCTTCTCTTTTAAAGGTTAATCTATCCTTGTTATTCTTAAATTCATGATAAAAAGGCATAAAAAACTTTAGCTGCTCTTTGCTCGGCTTGTATATCGTATTATTAAAGAAAAAATACTCCCCATCCAAAGTAAGAAGCATAGGTAACTCTTCTTCAGCCTCAAGAATTATATTGTCCTTATCCATAATTAAATTAAATTGTAATGGTAAATCCTCTTCCATTATTGCAACCTCACTATACGGAACACCATATAAGGTTACTTCAATATCCCTATGTTTAACAGCTTGAAAAAACCTTTTAAGCTTTGCCTCTGTAAGATATGCCTTTTTACCTGATAAAAACCTAAAGTTACTTCCAAAATATCTGCTTGTGCTGTTATATATGTTGGCCACTTTATTATCTGCTTCATATATTTCTATTAATAAATTTAATAATTCTTTATCTTCTTCTTTGAATTCATGCTCTTTAGGGTCAAAGGTAAAATTCTTGCCATACTCTATTGCTGTATTTTTATTTTTAACTGCAGTTATGAAATCCTTCATATTTTTAACTACATAGCTTTTATTTTCTCCTACTTTAAGCTCTACAGATGAAATTCTATCTCTAGGACCCTCCATTTCATATTTTATTTCTAAATTTAAATCTTCTTTTATCTTATGTGTACTAACCATATTACTCTTTAAAATATCTACAAGCCCATCAATTTTAGACCGAGGCTTAACTAAATCTTCTCTTCCTTCTTTGCAGTATTTCAGCAAAACCGCTACTATATGCTTACAAAAATGACTTCCCCCATAATTCTGCCCAAAGGCTTCACAATCACATTCCAAATGCATGAAGCCTGTTTTGTTATTATAGACTACCTCCACAGAGTACTCCCAATCGCCAGAGGATTCTACCTCACCATAAATAGAAGTTACCTCTGCATTCAAGTTTATATCGTCCTTTTTTTCCACATTCATATAATGTACTTTATTTTTAACATAATAAACAAATCCCCTGCCATAGGTGATTTCATTTACTTGTTCCTTTATAAGTTTTTCATCAATCTCAAACATTGTTTTCACCTCTATATAAATGGGCCACGCCACACAAAAATTCATATCCCTATATTATACCATAATGAAGCTGTTATATCCTATATTGTTTTAGTAACCCTTTGAATTTTAGACCAAACTTTGTCATATAATACACTTGTAACTAATATTGATGGGTAAACAAATTGGTAATTATAATACAAAAATTTTTAAAGGAGTTGATTTAATGAAAGCAAAATACACTGAGCTTTTCAGAACAATTGTTAAAGCCTATTATGAAGGTAAATTAGAGGAAACAATTGAAGATATGATAAATACTCCACACATCGATAAGGAAAAACTATGTGGAATTATCTCTACTCTTTGTGGCGTTGATGTACAATACAGTGAAAACTTCGTTAAAGAAGTAATGAAGGCTATATCAAACTATGAAAACATACATAAAATAGTTAAAAAAATAGGACCTTGCAGCTCAGACTGCGCATCTTTAAAAGGTGAAACCCATTGTCAAAAATCTTGTCCCTTTACGGCTATATTTCTTAGCACAGATGATCAATCAAGCTACATAGATAATGATATATGTACCGATTGCGGCTCCTGCGTGGCTGGCTGTCCCAATGATAATATATTAGATGTGGTTGAATTTATGCCTATGGCTGAAATGATTAAAGAAGGGGAACCTGTTATCGCAGCTGTAGCCCCTGCTATAATGGGCCAATTTGGTGAAGACGTTACTATAAATCAGCTTAGAACAGCCTTTAAAAAAATAGGATATTCAGATATGATTGAGGTGGCCTTTTTTGCTGATATGCTTACACTTAAAGAAGCTGTAGAATTTGATCATCACGTTAAAAACAAAGAAGACTTAATGATTACCTCCTGCTGCTGTCCAATGTGGGTAGGCATGCTAAAAAAAGTTTATAATGAGCTAGTTAACCACGTTTCCCCTTCTGTTTCTCCTATGGTTGCTGCAGGAAGGGTACTTAAAAAGCTTAATCCTAATTGCAAGGTAGTATTTGTGGGCCCTTGCATAGCTAAGAAAGCCGAGGCAAAAGAAAAGGATATTCAAGGAGCCATAGATTATGTATTAACCTTTGAGGAGTTAAAAACTATATTTGAAGCCTTAGATATTCGTCCAGAAGAACTAGAGGAATGCGACTCAATTGAATATGCATCTAGGGGAGGGCGACTTTATGCTCGCACCGGTGGAGTTTCAATTGCTGTTGGTGAAGCCATCGAAAAGCTTTTTCCAGAAAAGCATAAGCTATTCAAAGCTATTCAAGCTGATGGGGTTAAAGATTGTAAAGAGTTATTAGATAAAGCTAAAAACGGGAATGTAAATGCTAATTTTATAGAAGGCATGGGCTGCTTTGGTGGCTGTATTGGTGGTCCAAAGGTACTTGTTCCTCGGGAAGAAAGCAGAGGAGTGGTTGACAGCTTTGCTGAAAACTCAGAAATTAAAATAGCTGTAGACAGCAGCTGTATGAATAAAATATTGAAGCAAATTGACATAAACTCCATTGAAGATTTTAAGCACCCTGAAAGAATTGATATTTTTGAAAGGGAGTTTTAAGATAACATTCTTTCATGGTATACTAGTTAGCGAGGTGATGAAAATGCTAACTAATATTAAGGCTGTTATATTTGATTTAGATGGAACTTTAGTTGATTCTATGGGGATATGGGATAAAATCGATATAGATTATTTAACAAAACGAAGTATAGAATTGCCACAGGATTTAAGAGAATGTATAGAGCATTTAAGCTTTCTTGAAACAGCTAGATATTTTAAAAATAGATTTAACTTACCAGAAAGTATAGAAGAAATTGCTACAGAATGGAATGAAATGGCCCTTGTGGAATACACCAATACAGTAAAATTAAAGAAGGGTGCAAGGGAATTCTTATCTCTTTTAAAGTCTAAAGGATTAAAAATAGCACTTGCTACTAGTAACTCCGCCCCTTTATTAGAGGCGGCCCTTAAGGCTAATGCTGTATTTGAACTATTCGATGTTATCTGTAGAACAGACGAAGTAAATAGAGGCAAGAATTTCCCAGATGTATATTTGCTAGCTGCTGAACGATTAGGGGTATCCCCTGAAAACTGTATGGTATTTGAAGATTTGGTACCTGCAGTAATGGGTGCTAAAGCTGCTAATATGAAGGTCGTAGCTGTACATGACCTATACTCTGAAGGTCAGAAGGAAAAGCTTGAAAAATTAGCAGACCGCTATATACTTAACTATGAGGAATTAGCGTAAAAGAATAATCATATAATGTAATAAGCAATTCTTTAAAGGAGATACCTTAATTGTTTATTTTTTTTGTTATACTGGTACTTTTAATTGTTCCGGTTATAGTTTATTTATATTTTTCAGACAAACTTGCCGGTCAGCAAAGACAACTTATGTTTATGGCTCGTCAAAATAATGACTTAAAAAGCAGTTTTACGAGGCAAAATTTTTCAAATGAATCTGTTAGTGTAACATATGCATTTCCTAGCTTTAATAGTTGTGTGAGTTCAGAATACTGTAGCCTTTACCTAGCCCCCATGGAAAACTCACCAGCAATATCAAAAATTGATATTGGAGTACAGATGGAAGTTCATGATAGCGCTGAAATAGGTGATAGTGTTTGGTATGAGGTTTCACTTCCTGCCACTACTAGGGTTAACAATAAAGGATGGATTAAAGAAAGTTCTATAACAAAAACAACTTAAACAAAGTCAGCAGCCGTAAAGCTGCTGACTTTGTTATTTGAAAAATTTTTCATATGCCTTATTTAAAAATTCCTCATCACTTATATTTTTAAAATCTTTTCTAATATCAACTACTTTATTTTCTGAAATAATGATAAAAAACCTTTTCTCACTATCTGAATAAACTTTAATAGTCCTAGGTAGCTTAGTGTTCTCTTGTTTTAAATCATCTCCATATCTACGATGCCTTACTAACAATCTTTTTTCATAGAACTTACTTACCCATGGATACTGGCTTTGGAAAATAGTATAATTTAGAAACTCATTTCCATTACCATGAGAGTAGTAAATTCTTTGAGCTACTATGCTTCTATCAAAGGTAATATAAGGACTTTCGTTATTATTTTCCTTATATCCAAAATCCGATAGTGTTAAACTAGCTTTCTCTTTCGGCACTTTATTTTCTCTGACCCCATTTATACTCCAAATAACAACGATCCCTGTAAACATTAGTACTATATAAATTGAAACCAGGGTGCTACTAATAGTTATTGCCATATTGGTGTTTTTGGAATATCTTTTTTTATTAATAAATCTTTGCGCACATATTGCAACTATTGTGGGAATACATATCATCCCTAATAAAGAAATAGTGAATGCCGCACTGTTATCCTTATCCAAAACTATAAGACTAAATAATGTTAAAAGCATTATTAAGGTATACGCTTTAGTTAAAATATTCTTTATCCTTAGCTGCTTATAGTTGTTATAAGGCATGAATCTATTTTCTTTTAACTTACTTCTCGCTTTTATAATCCAAATAATAAAACTAATTATTCGTATACCACTTATAGTTGCAGCTGAAAACATTGCCACTATTGAAGCAATCCCTAAATTAGATGCTAATGCAAAGTCTGTACTGCCCAAAAATAATTGCATATAAAGATTAAACATAAACATGAATATTAAAAATAGCTGCATTGCTACATTACTTAAAGAAGCTTTAAAAACTGATTTAAACTTTTCTTCTTCATCAGTATGAATAGAAATAGTTTTTTTGTCATCTTTAGTATAAAAGATTTGAATTTTACCAGCCTGGCATACATAAGTCCACCCAGCCGCCTGACAATATTCCCTATACTCAAGAGCCACATCACTGTCTTTATGATCAAAGATAGAAACGTTACTCAGTATATCTACTGAATACTTTATCCTTTGAGGTTCAATCTTTTTAAATTTTAAAAAAGCTCCTTTAATAGATTCCAATAACCAACCCTTCTCTGCCATTTGCTCAAGATACTCTTCTACAGCAGTACATTCATAGGGTAAATAAATAAAAAATGTTCTCTTTTTATTTTTATTCCTCATACCTCGCCCTCCATATACACCACTCCATCATTGACCATAGTAATTAACCTTTTATACTCATCTAACAGTATTTCTTTTCCCTTCTCCGTTATTATATAGCTTCTCTTCCTCCCTTGTACCTCTGTTTCCCTTATCATATTTTCTTTTTCAAACTTGCCAAGAAGAGTATATAAAGTTCCAGGACCAACTCTTACACGCCCCTTAGAAATCTCTTCTACAGACTCCATAATATCTACACCGCATCTTTCCTTCAGTAGGGACATTAGTATATAATACATTGGCTCTGTTAAATTTTGAAATTGTTCTCTTGCCATTCATATCACCTCTATAATATCGAGTATCGATATTTATAATATAATTGTAATATCGACACTCGATATTGTCAACATATTTTTCCATTTAATCCAAAATTAAGAGAGCCAGTAAAAACTGACTCCTTTCTTTCATATTGTATAATCACCATTTTATTTATTTTCTTTTTTCTTCCCCCATGACCATGGCTTGTATTTATATGGCTTTGCAAAAGCCTCTGTTAACAGTGCAGCAGTGTGTTCATCTTGATCTCTTTCCTCATCACTACTATCTGCTGACCCTTCCTTCAAACTTAATTCATAACAGGCTTTACATACATACTTTTCCCCTATAAACTTTCCTGCGAAGAATCCAATCTTAGCGCCACAAAGTGGACATATTTTTTGCATACCCTTCAGCCCCTTTCAACATTATTATGATATACATTATTATACTATACATTCTTGTTATGAACAGAAATAATGGTTAAAATATACATTTTGGCTAGTTAACTGTCTTTTTTGCAAGTTACGCCCAACCATTTTTTCTCTTTTGAGAACTACCAACTACAGCAATCCACTTTTACCCCATAATAACCACACCTAGATTCTAAGATTATTTCCAACATATCATTGACAAATATATCGTCTAGTGATATATTGTATATATCATCACACGATATATTGGAGGTTGATATATTTGGATAATAGTACACCTTTGACAGAAGCTTTATTTTATATCCTATTAGCTGTACGCACACCAAACCATGGATATGGGATTATTCAAGATGTAAGCGATATGACAGACGGAAGAGTAACATTAGGACCAGGAACCTTATATGGAGCTATTAATTCAATGCTTACAAAAGGATGGATTAGCTTGTATAGTGAGGATAAGGAATCTAGAAAGAAAAAAGAATACCTTATTACAAATACAGGAAAACAAATATTTCAAAATGAAGTAAAAAGATTAAATGAACTTATAAAAAATGCAACAAAAATGGATGATTAGGGGGATGTGAATATATGTTAAAATTCAAACTATATTATGACAAAGACGAAGAAGAAGATTGGCTCAAGAAAATGTGCTTAAATGGATGGGAATTTAAGAAATTCTTTCTTGGTTTTTATACTTTTGAAAAATGTGAGCCTGGAGAATACAATTATCAAATAGACTTGCTTGATAGTTGGAACGGCAGAAAAGGTGATTATGCAGATTTCATGGAAGATACAGGAGTAAAAGTCATAGCTCAATGGTGGAAATGGGTATACTTACAAAAAAAAGCCTCAGATGGCCCCTTTGAAATGTATACAGATGCAGGATCAAAAATCACTCATTACAATAAGATTAAGAACTTTTTCAAAGTAGCCCTGATTATAGAAATCATTTGTTTCTTTATAGAGTTATTTGCAACAATTAATACTGGTTCATATCTTTTCGGATTATTCACAGCATTAATTGGAGCAATATCTTTAGCAATCTTAAAAATAGTTTGGAAATGTAAGTGGAAAATCAAACAATATGAACAGGAGCAAAACATGTAGTAATATACTGAAAAAAATTATTATGATACATCCATTTATAAGTGAAAAGTCCTAGGAAACACCAAAAATATTTCCTAGGACTCTCTGCTATACGATTTTAGTTGTCCAATCTTCACAGTTCCATACATCTGTTACTACATCTCTATAAAACTCTGGTTCGTGGCATACAAGTAGTATAGTTCCTTTATATTCTCTTAAAGCTCTCTTAAGCTCTTCTTTAGCCTCTACATCTAAGTGGTTTGTCGGCTCGTCAAGAATAAGTATGTTTGTTTCTCTATTTAATATCTTACATAATCTAACCTTTGCTTGCTCACCACCACTTAAAACTACAACCTTACTTTCAATATGCTTAGTTGTAAGACCACATTTTGCAAGTGCAGCTCTAACCTGGTATTGAGTGTATCCAGGGAACTCCTTCCAAAACTCATCTATACATGTGTCATAGTTTGCTTCCTTTATTTCTTGTTCAAAGTAACCAATGTATTGGTACTCACCAAGCTCTACTTCACCTGATACAGGCTTTATTTGTCCAAGCAAGCTTTTTAAAAGTGTTGACTTACCAAGACCGTTTGCTCCTACTAAAGCAATCTTTTGTCCTCTTTCCATGTAAAGATTTAATGGTTTTGTTAATGGCTCATCATATCCTATAACTAAATCCTTAGTTTCAAAAATCATCTTTCCAGCAGCCCTAGCTTGCTTAAAGTTAAAGGTTGGCTTTGGCTTTTCTGCTGCAAGTTCTATTCTATCAATCTTATCAAGCTTCTTTTGTCTAGATTTTGCCATATTAGCAGTAGCAACATTGGCCTTATTTCTAGCAACAAAGTCTTCAAGTTGAGCTATTTCCTTTTGTTGCTTTTCAAAAGCAGCCTCTATCTGAGCCTTTTTAAGCTCATATAATCTTTGGAACTCATTATAATCTCCAACATATCTTGTCAGTTTTCTATTATCAATATGATAAATTAAATTAATTACACTGTTTAAGAATGGAATATCATGAGATATTAATAAAAAGGCATTTTCATAACTTTGAAGATATCTCTTTAACCACTCAATATGCTCCTCATCTAGATAGTTTGTAGGCTCATCAAGAAGTAATATATCTGGATTTTGAAGTAATAACTTACCTAAAAGAATTTTAGTTCTTTGTCCTCCAGATAAATCTGAAACATCTTTATCAAGTCCTAAATCTAAAAGTCCTAATCCTTTTGCTACTTCCTCAACCTTAGCGTCTATAACATAAAAACCATTGTGATCTAGCATATCTTGAATTACAGCAGTTCTTTCAAGGGCTTTATTCATCTCATCTTCGCCCATGTCTCCCATATTTCCATAAAGTGTGTTCATTTCTGTCTCAAGGTCAAAAAGATATTGGAATGCACCTCTTAGCGCCTCTCTAATTGTCATACCTTTAGCTAATGAACCATGCTGATCCATGTAGCCTACTCTAACGTTATTTGACCAAATAACTTGTCCCTCATCTGGCATAAGATTATCTGTAATTATATTCATAAATGTTGATTTACCTTCACCATTAGCTCCGATAAGGCCAACGTGCTCACCTTTTAAAAGTCTAAATGAAACATCTTCTAATATAGCTCTATCACCAAATCCATGGCTAATATTTTTAACTGTTAATATACTCATTCTCTTCTCTCCTCAGTGTTATTTTTATAATTTATCTATAAAGTGCTCTCAAGCTGTTTATCTTATTTTATTGCATACATTTTATAGTTTAAATTATAAACCATTTATCTGTCAAAGGTATTTTTTACAGTGGTTTTATAGCTATATTTTAATCTTGTTACTTTAATAACCCCTCATCCTTAGTACTTCCCCCTAATACTTTTTACCTAACCCTTTATTTCCAAAACATTTTCAACATAATAAGCTACTAATTGAAGATTTTAAAATTTTAAGTATAATTATGGTGATATATGCTATAATGACTAAATGAATAGTTTTTTGGAACTAATAAGAAACTAAGTAAATGATAATTGCTTAGCACATATACAGAATATAGGGAGGAATTTTTCATGGCATGTAAATTTTATTTATATAAAGGCATGGGGAGAAAAGTAGAGAACGGTCACCCATGGGTATACGCAAATGAAATTGAAGAGTATGATGGCGAATATGAAAATGGTGACATTGTTGAGGTTTATAACTTCAAGCACCACTTTATAGGCAAAGGATACATAAATGATCAATCTAAAATAGCAATAAGAATGATGACAAGAGACATAAATGAAGAAATAAACGAAGAGTTTTTTAGAAAAAGACTTAAAGATGCTTGGGAATATAGAAAAAAGGTTATTGATACTTCAAGCTGCAGATTTGTATTTGGAGAGGCAGATTTCTTACCTGGACTTACTATTGATAAATTTGAAGACTACTACTCAATTCAATCTCTAACTCTTGGTATTGATAAATACAAGGATATAATAGTTAAGCTTCTTGTTGAAGAATACGGTGCAAAGGGTGTTTACGAGAGAAGTGATGTTGGTGTACGTGAGCTTGAAGGCATGGAACAAACTAAAGGCTTCTTAACTGCTCCTTTTGATACAATGGTTCAGATTGTAGAGAATGGTGTTAAGTATTACGTAGATATTGAAAATGGTCAAAAAACAGGCTTCTTCCTTGACCAAAAGGAAAACAGGGCTGCTATACATAGAGTTTGTAAGGATGCAGATGTTTTAGACTGCTTTACTCACACCGGCTCCTTTGCTTTAAATGCTGGTATAGCTGGCGCAAAGAGCGTTCTTGGTATAGATATTTCTCAGCACGCTGTTGACTTTGCTACAAGAAATTCTGAGCTTAATGGACTTGAAGATAGAGTTAAATTCGAATGTCACAATGCCTTTGATGTGCTTCCGGAGTGGTCAAAGGAAGGCAGAAAATTCGATGTTGTAATCTTAGATCCACCAGCCTTCACTAAATCAAAGACCACTATAAACAGTGCGGTTAGAGGCTATAAAGAAATAAACTTAAGAGGAATAAGAATGGTTAAGCCTGGTGGATACTTTATTACCTGCTCATGTTCTCACTTTATGAACGAGCAGCTTTTAAAGGATACCATTGGTGATGCAGCAAGAGACGCTAGAAGAACACTAAGACAGGTTGAATTCAGAACTCAAGCAGCAGACCATCCAATACTTTGGGCTTCAAATGAGTCTTATTACTTGAAGTTCTTTATATTCCAAGTAGTATAAAATTTTTCTTAAAACCCGCATTTTTGCTATAACTTTTTAACTTTTAAGAGATTTGAACCTAAGTCCACTATGGACCTAGGTTCAAAATATAAAAGTTAAAAAGTTTTTTATTTTAAAAGTGTGCCAAGGGAACCGCCCTTCCTGGCGTAAAAGGAGCCATTGGAAACGTCCCTTTGGTACCTATCTATATACTTTGTCTACAGAGAAATATGGACATGGGTAAATTGAACCACCAACTACTATGGTTTTGCCTACTAATGATGGATCTAACTGATTATTAGTATCCTTTAATTCATACTTATGGTTATCAGTAACTGATGTTAATATATACTTAAAGCAATTATCTTTTGAATCATATTTATAAGCTAATCTTCCTATTAGTACCTTCTCAGAAGTTCCTAAATATCTAGCATAATCTATTTGTTTAACTATAATTGTAGAATCATCCTCTACTAAGCTAGTCCCTGAAATCATTACATTAAAACCTAAATAAGCTTTAAAAGCCTCTGTCATACCTGGCAAATATCCTACAACCCTATGTTGATTTCCCTCTCCATCTTGTATTAACCATTCCTCACTACCTGTATTTGTATTTAAACCCTTTACTAACTTTCCGCTAATGTTTATACCTTGATTCTGCACCCCATTACCTGTTGCTGCCAATACATTCATTGGTATAAGACAAACCACCAATACTAATATTAAACTTAAAATCTTTTTACTCTTTCTCATAATCTTTTCCCCTTTACATATTATATTTTTTCACTTGAGTGTATGGTATTTTCCTTTACATTTGTGGCGCCTTCTATAAATTACCATATAAACTTCATCTGTGTCAAATATTACCATATTGTATAAAACAACATATTTTGTAAAATAGTATGCTATTTCTACACCCAAGCATGTATTTTTTTGGTATAAGGAGAATCTTTCTGAAATCCTTTGTAATAATCAGAAAAATAATATTTTATGGAGCAAAGTAATTGTAAATATTTACCTTTTAATTTCACTTTAACAATTTAACTTATCACTCCTTCATTATATTCTGGCACTACATCAATACAATCCTTAGTGCAACAATATTCTAAGTCTGCCATTAATCCTAGCTCTATAATTCTTTTATAGTGCCAAGCGTATTTTATAAAGCTAACAATATCTTCATTACTTTTATAAACATAGTGAGCAGTAGTAGCTATATCTGTTAAATCTATATCTGTACTTTTGGAAAGATGATCAATTATGTATCCACTGCATATAAAATCATCCATTGAAAATTGTCCTAGGGTACCAGCATTCACTATAACTACATCATTATTTAGTTCTAAGATTTTCTCTGCAACTGCTTTAGCATTTATCATAGCGCCAATTAAAATATTTTTTGCCCCTTCACTACCCTTTATTGCTCTAGTTCCATTACTTGTAGTTATTACTAAAGTTTTGCCCTCAACATTTTCCTTAGAATAGTCCAGAGGTGAGTTTGAAAAGTCGAAGCCTTCTATCTTTAAAGCCTTTCTCTCCCCGCCTAATATATATCTTTCTCTGTCATCTCCTGCTATATCTAAGGCTTCTTCAACTGTGAGCACAGGTATTACACTACTGCAGCCATTAGCTAGCGCTGTTGTTATTACGGAAGTTGCCCTAAGCATATCAATAACGACTACTGTTTTATTTATTAATTTTTCTTCTTTTATATCATCTGCTGAAATAATTAAATCTATTAACATAATATCCCCCCTATTTTACCTATAAGAACATTTAAATTATTTATCATGATAATTAGCTCCTTGATATATGTTGTTATCTTCAAACTTTTTATCTATTGCATTTAGCACTTCCCATTTTTTCAAGCTCCACATTGGACCAATTAACAGCGCTCTTGGTGCATCCCCGGTAAGTCTATGTACAACCATATTCTGCGGAAGCATTGTTACAGCAGTACAAATCAAATCAATATATTCCTCCTGCTCTAAAAATTCTAATTCTCCGCTTTCATAGAACTTAACCAAAGGAGTATCCTTCATTAAATGAAGGAGATGAAACTTTACTCCTTGAATGTCATTTTCTGCTATATACTTTACTGTATTCAGCATATCTTCTTTAGTCTCTCCTGGCAATCCAAAGATAGTATGTACAACTACATCTATTCCTCTACTTCTTAAATTGTGCAAGGCCTTTTCAAAGGTTTCTAATGTATATCCTCTATTAATAAGCTTTGCTGTTTTATCATTTACTGTCTGCAGCCCAAGCTCTATCCAGGTATAAACCTTATTATTCATCTCCTCTAAAAGGTCTAATACTTCTTCGCTCAAACAGTCTGGTCTTGTAGCAATTGCTAAAGCAACTACACCTTCTTCCTTAAGAGCCTCCTCATATTTTTCTCTAAGAACCTCTACCTTTCCATAGGTATTGGTGTAAGCTTGAAAATAAGCAATGTACTTGCCTTCCTTCCACTTTTTATTCATCATTTCTTTTATATCTTTAAATTGAGTACTGATAGAAAAGTTTCTATCTCCAGCAAAATCTCCTGAGCCCCTTTCGCTGCAAAATACACAACCACCCTTACTTATAGTGCCGTCTCTATTTGGACAAGAAAATCCTGCATCTAAAGAAATTTTAAAAACCTTTTGTCCAAATTTTTCTCTCAAAAAATAATTTAAACTATAATAACGTTTATCGCCCCATCTATCTTTCATTACTATCATTCCTTTCAAGTAAGCAATTTCATTTTATTACTTCCGTATTTTATTAATTATATATCGATTATCCCACAAAAACTATGATATATGTCAAGTAAGAAGTTTCTTTAAATTAGTATATTTAAAAACTCCTTTGGAGTTTTATAATTCATTTTACATTTTAAATTTTAAATTACTATAGTTACCCATAATCTTAACCCCATGCAATTAAAGATAGCGTAGATTCACTTTACTTATGCAAATCTACGCCATTTTCCTATGCTCTCTTAACCTTAAATTCTTTTAAATCCAACATCCACTTTCCAATTATATCTGCTTCATTTTTGCCTATATTTCCTTTTGGAATAACTTCATAATAAACTACACCTTTATCAAAAGAAGAAAAAATTATTTCTACTTTATCAATAGGATAATTATTTTCAAATTTAACAGGTATAAGTTCTCCGCTATCAGCTTTATATATTCTTATACATCTGCCCATATTGGTTCTGTTATATTGGGCTAACATAAATTTTTCATCTAAGGAAAAGGTCATAAATTCAACCTTACTATCCCTTAATACATCAACACTTGAAATTTCTTTACCTATTGGTTTTTCTCTTGGCATTATATTACTGCCGGCTTTTCCGCCTTCTCCGCCTCCACCGCCACCGGCTCCTCCAGCTTCATCTCCCCCTTGAACTGCCAGACTTTCATCTATTTTAATTATTCCTAAATATGAATTTTTGTCGTAAGTACATATACCTAACTTATCTCCGCCATATGAAAAGCTAATGTTACTAAAATTGTTTTTGGGTACTGGAAGCTTGTAAACATTGGCCTTATCATCTTTACTAAAGGCATATTGCGGAATACCACTGCTATCAATAATTAAATTTGTCTTTATATTATCCTTTGATCTAAACCTTATACCACCATCCTCATAAAAAGCTTCCTTTTCTGCACTGCTGGCAATTTCACTTATTTTGTACTCAGCACCATCCTTAATTACTTTAAAAGTATACTCATCGAGAGAAGCAGAAGCTTTCTTCAAATTAGTTCTTGTAACCCTAACCTTAATAACTCCAGACTTTCCAACTTCGTTTATTTCTGACATATTAAAGCCTTTAACCTTCATTTCCCCATCTGTCATAGGAGTAATCTTACTTAATAGATCTCCTGAATACAACTTTTTACCATTTTCATAATCTTCTTTCATTAAGTATTTCATATAAGTATTAACCACGTTAGTTGCAGATTTAATATCGAAGGTATTAGCTTCACTACTTTCCTGCGTTTTCTGGGACTTACAACCAAACAAAGTAACTCCTAAAATAATTGCCATCATACAAGATATTACCTTCCGCATTATATTCACCTCTATATTTCTAAAGTTTTACTCTTAATTATTTTGCCACAAAATAAAAATTTAATTTATAAATACATTATTTTAATTTTTTAAATATATATTTATACAGAGATTGCTTTTTAATAAGCATAAAAATTGTTGGAGGGAATAGTTTTGAAAAAAAAATTATCATTGGTTTTTCAAATCGCGGCTGTATTCATAGGCACAATCGTTGGAGCTGGACTAGCTTCTGGACAAGAAATCAAGCAATTCTTTACTTCATATGGCTGCAAAAGCTTTATAGGAATAGTTTTTTGCTGTTTTATCTATATATTCATAGGAAATATAGTTATTAATCTTAGCATTAAGTATAAATTAAATTCTTACAATGAATTAATTACTTTAGTTAGTCCTGGATTCTTAGGTAGAGTTACTGATTTAATAACAGGCTTTTTCTTAGTAAGTGGTGCAGGCATTATACTAGCAGGCAGCGGGGCACTTTTGCATCAATACTTCGGTGTATCCAAATGGGTGGGTATAGGCATAATGAGTTTAATATCTCTATTTACCCTATTAAAAAACACTAAAGGACTTATTGAAATTAACTCCTTTATTGTTCCTTCACTAACTGCAATTATAATAACAATTTTTATACTGTACATAATATTTAATAAGGACATAGTTACTGCTACATACATAAAAAATATACCTTTTTATAAAACCAATTGGTTTATTTCCTGTATATTATATGGGGGTTTTAACATACTTTGCTGTACTGGCGTACTGGTTCCTTTGAGTAATGAGATAAAAAGAAAAAACTCCTTGCTAATAGGAGTTATTGTAGGAGCCTTGGGCCTGACAATTTTATCAGTTATTATCAACCTCCTATTACTACTTAATACCCCTTATATATATCAATATGAAATCCCGTTGTTATATATTGCAAACCGTTTTGGCAAGCCTCTTCAATTGCTGCTTCTTTGTGTAATATGGTGTGAAATGTTCTCAACAGAGGTTTCTGATATATATAGTGTGGCCAAAACCTTGGAACATGCTGTAAAGCTTCCATATAAAACCTCAGTGCTTTTAATATTATTAGTGGCACTTCCTATATCTCAAATAGGCTTTGTAAGATTAATAACTATACTTTACCCTGCTTTCGGGGTTGTAAGCTTTATATTTATGTTGCAATGCGTAATTTTTTATTACAGAAAAAAAAGATAGTAATTTTCTCCTCATTGACCTGAATGAAGCGACTTTGTATAATTAGCTTAGCATTTTAAATTTAGAGAGGATTGAGTTTACTATGATGGATATGTTATCAAGCTGCAAACTTTGCCCTAAAAGTTGTGGAGTTAATAGACTTAAGGGGGAATTAGGCTTCTGCAAGGCAGGAAATACTGTTAAGATAGCAAGAGCTTCTCTACATCATTGGGAAGAACCTTGTATTTCAGGCACGAAAGGTTCTGGAACTGTGTTTTTCTCAAATTGTAATTTAAAATGTGTTTTCTGCCAAAACCATGAGATCAGCACCCATGGTGTCGGAATGGAAGTATCTATAAACAGATTGAGCGACATATTTTTAGAGCAGCAAGCTAAAGGCGCTCATAATATCAATTTAGTAACTCCAACTCATTATGCACCTCAAATTATTGAAGCAGTAAAGCTTGCAAAAGATAAAGGACTGGTATTACCAATCCTTTATAACACAAATAGCTATGAAAATGTTGAAACTATAAAAGCCCTCCAAGGCATTGTAGATATATATTTGCCAGATTTAAAATATTTTGATGATAAATATTCCATTAGATACTCTAACGCACCAGCTTACTTTAGCGCAGCAACAGCTGCAATCAAAGAAATGTCAGCTCAAGTTGGTGACCCTGTATTTAACGAAGAAGGATTAATTAAAAAAGGAGTTATAATACGTCATCTTATGCTTCCAGGACTTTTATTCGATTCAAAAAAAATTGTAGATTTTATTTATAACACCTTTGGTAATTCAGTATATTTAAGTCTTATGAATCAATTTACTCCTATGCATAATACTAGTGAATATAAAGAGATAAATAAACCACTTAATCAAAAACATTATGAAAGCTTAATTGATTACTGTGTTGAATTAGGAGTGACTAATGGTTTTATTCAATATGGCGGTACGGTAAGTGAATCCTTTGTTCCAGCCTTTGATTTAAGCGGGGTAAAGGAATGATTTTTTTATCATCTATCAAGTAAGCAATCATATATAAACTATATGATAATATAGTTGCTGCAACTACATCTAAGAAAAAATGCTGCTTGATAAACATTGTAGATAAAACTATAAGTACGGCAATTAATGTTGATATAAATTTCACTGTCCTGTTAAGCTTCGGCTCTCTATTCACATATATAGCTGTCAGTACTGCATTTAACACATGTATGCTAGGGAAACAATTAAACGGATTATCCCTATTATAAATAATTAAAACAATTTTGCTGAATATGTCCTGAGAATTAATAATTGGTCTAGGAACTGTAGTTGGGAATACGCAAAATATCCCGTAACAAGTTAACGCTCCAATTAAAAGGTTCATCAGCAGTTTGCGATAAGACCTTTCACTTATTATACACAACAGCATTAAAAAGAACCCCACATACACATACCATAAAACATAAGGTACTATAAAATATTTATTAAAGGGAATATATCGATCTATAGAAACTTCTATTACATTTACCCATCCTCGATCTGTATTTAACAACGCATATATAATGCTTAAAATAGGTACAGCCAGTGCCCACACTCCTCTTTTTATAATTTCCTTCCACTCTGAAGTAATAGTTTCTATTATATACGTCATAACCGCCCCCCAAATAATCCAGCTAACTTTTAACCTTAATGAAACAATTTTATTAATTAGCAAATCCGACCAAAATCTTTAATAGATCATGGCCGGAATTTATTATCAATTCTATATTTTATATTTATTCAGTTCCTCTTAAAAGGTTCCAATAACTTTTGTGAACCCTTCTGCATTATCTCATGACTTCCCACTTTGTATTTTAACCTGAAGTTAAAACACTTTTAATCTTTATCTTCTTATTATACGACAATAACTATCATATGTTAATAGGTGTATTGTAATATTTTTAACATAATATCTATTTTTTTACACACACCTATAATTCTAGTTATTTATGGATATACTCTCAAATAAATATATAGTATTAATATAATACCATTAACCTTAGGAGGCTTATGCATGAAAAAATATATTGTCCTTTTATCTATTTTCATAGTTATAACACTAACTCTTATTTTCTCACCTAAAAAAGTTGAACAGTGCATTGTGTTAGATTACAATGATAAATACTCTACAGTATATATGGATGGTTCTATTAAAAAAATTAAGTACACTTTGCCTTACCCCAAACTTACAGTTTTAAGCTTTAAATATAATAGTTTCAAAGCCTATGATTTTAGGATTAATAAACCTATTACTGATAGAATTATGGCTAAACAATCAACAAGCTACGATTTAGAAGCTCTTGGCAAAGTTCCCTTATCCAAAAAAGTCTTTTACTATAAAATTGATAAAAACAATAATATATCTTTAGTCAAAGATACCGAATTAATAATCGGCAAGAATAATGTAAAAGCTTTTAAAGATAGTACTGGCAAATTGAATACCTTTTTTATATATCCCTATGACTATTCTTCTATGAGAGTAGCAATATCAACTAATGGTTTTTCTTCAATATATCATGATAAAATTCAGCTAAAATCTGCTTCTTCTTTAACCTTATATTGCTTAAGGGAGCATTCCAGCATAGACATTCCTAAAAACACCTTAATCAATATTGAGGGCAGCGAAAAAGAATTAAAAGTATCAATTAATAATACAACTAAAACCTTTAATAACAGAGTTTATTTAAAGGGAAGTAATATTAGCATTATTAATATAAAAAGAGGCAGCCCACCCTTTATTCCCGCCTATAACGGTGTGGTGGAGTTTAATGCATCATCTAAAGGTATGACAGTAATAAATGAAACCAGTATTGAGGATTACTTATGCAAGGTAGTCCCTTCAGAAATGCCTATTTCCGGCGGTCTTGAAGCATTAAAATGCCAAGCAGTAGCTGCTAGAACCTATGCTATTTCAGATATGCTGGGCAATCGTTTTGCATCCTTAGGTTTTTATGTAGATGATAGTACTAAGAGTCAAGTGTATAACAATACACCTGTTCAAACCCTGTCAAATACAGCAGTAAATTCAACAAAGGGTTTAGTAATGACCTATAAAAACAAGCCAATTGACGCTAAATATTATTCTACCTCCTGTGGTCTTGGAGCTGCTTATTCAGATATATGGTTTAGAAGCGATGGCAGCAGCGAAGATAAGCCTTATCTCGCCACAAACAATTACTTATCTTCAGGCTCATTCCCCAAAACAGAAGAAGAATGGCTTAGCTTTTATAAAAATACTAAGCTTCCTTCAATTGATAATGTGTCCTCTTATTTTAGGTGGCATGTAGATTTATCTTCTGCAGCGCTTACAAGAAGTTTAAATAAATCCTTAAAAAACATTTTTGAAAATAAAAAAGGATACTTAACAATAAAAAAAGAAGATAAAGTAGTTAATGAATTACCTGAACTCACCTCCTTAAGGGATGTAAAAGTTTTAAAAAGAAGCTCTGGCGGAAATATAATTGAAATATCCTTCATATTTGATAATGTAACCGTAAACTTAAGGGAAGACTCTAACATTAGAAGTGCTATACGCTGCAGTTCTGAATATACCAATGAAGCTGTTGCCGTTATTCGTTACAAGGATAAACCTCTAAGCAATAATGCTTTTCTACCTTCCTCCTTTTTCTCAATAGATAAAAATGGTGATAAATTCACTATTTACGGTGGAGGATATGGTCATGGGGTAGGTATGAGTCAATACGGAGCTATGTCACTAGCTAAAGATGGCAAAACCTATGTTGACATATTAAATAACTATTATAAAGGAGTTACCATAGAAAAGTTCATCCAATAGCTATTTCTATAGTTGTTTAACTACAAAAAAATAATTATACTTGTTATATGTGATAATAAAGTTTTTACATATGAATCTAAAGGATTAACAATTGTTTAACACAGACTTGAAACACAGGAGGTTAGTAAATTGCAAAATCAAAATGAACTTAGCAAGATAAATGAGGCAGCATGGAATCAATTAGCCTATGATGCCTGGGTAAATCGTTTTGGCATGCCAGAAGAAGCTGCAGACAAAATAAAAAGCGATCCTGCTGCTAGAATATCATCTTTATATAAATATTTATATCCTATTGAAGGTAAGAAAATAATCAATCTGTTAGGATCAAATGGGAATAAGGCAGTCGCTCTAGCATTATTAGGTGCAGAAGCCACAGTTGTGGATATTGCCTCTGAAAATGCTCGTTATGCAAAGGAGTTAGCAAGAGCCGCTGGTGTTCCACTAAGGTATATTGTGTCCGATGCACTTGAGCTTCCAGCAGAAGAATTAGTCCCCGAATATGATATAGTCCTAATCGAACTTGGCATACTTCATTACTTTGTAGATTTAAATCCATTTATGTCAGTAATATCAAAGCTGTTAAAAAAAGGCGGAAAGTTAGTACTTCAGGATTTCCATCCTATTTCTACTAAACTTATTACCTCCAAAGGCAAAAAACATAAAGTTACAGGGGATTATTTTGACAGCTTATTAGAAGAAACTGAAGTTGCTTACATGAAGTTCGTTCCCGGAATTGAGTATTTAACAGAGGAAGAAAAGAGCTCCTTTAATAAAGCCCTTCTTAGAAAATGGACCTTAGGGGAAGTTGTATCAGCAATTGGAAATCAAAGCCTATGTATTAAGCTTTTAGATGAAGAAGAGGGTGCAAAGCCAGAAGATAAAGGAATTCCTAAGCTATTTACAATAGTGGCAGAAAAGCTATAAAAAAAGGAAAGCGGTATCCCGCTTTCCTTTTTTTTACATTTAATAACACTTAATCTTCTAGCGGATATTTTACAGTAGGTGTGAAATCATACATTTCTCCATAAGGTACTGGTGGAACAAAAGTACCTCTTAGTTCTGCTATTTTAGTAACTCCAACATAAATATCAGAAATCTTATACCAGGTTGCATAATCTACAGTTCCTGTAATCGGCATTGAGAATACCTTTTGGAATTCCAGAACTGATTTTCTTGTTGCCTGACCATAATATCCATCTACTCTTTGCTTAGGTATTGCTGGGTAGTTTTGAGATATTCTATTTAAGTAGGTTTGAACATCTCTTACAGGTCTTCCGCTGCTTCCCATACCTAATGTGTAGCCAGGGTAAGAACTTGGAATACCTGATACCTTTTTAGCTGTGGTAAGATTTAAATCTGTACCATAAAAATAAGTTAATATCTCATAGGGAGATTTACCTAGATCGCCTTGGTACTTGCTTCCCCATTGAGTAAGCCAGTTTGGACATTGAACCTTTACTCCATCACAATATTGTGCTAAGAGAGGCTGCTTAGCATTTGGTCTCAGCATATAAGTAGAAAAAATAGAATCTACTGCATTCGCTATACTGTCATATATAGTTCTTCCATAGCTAAAGGCATGGTCATAAGCGGTAGAGTTAGTTATATTAAAATTTTTCCCTTTAGCTCTATACCACTCGGTATAAATTCTATTTAATGTAAAAGAAATGATGCATAATAAATTTGCTCTTATTGTATTTTCAGGCCAAGTGGAGAAAATCTCTGAGCATCCTACATTAGTAATGTAATCCTTATATCTCATTGTAAAATTAGGTGCTGATGGATCATCTGGCATCCCTGTATGCACAATAACAAATTCTGGTACTACTGGCTGAGGCAACACTACAGTCCCCACTGGCTTAGGAAGAGGTTTTTCTGGAGCTTCTGGAATTTTAGGTGGATAATTGCCTACCAATCTATTAGGTGCTACATCTATTATTACTTCTTCTCTATATCCATCTCTTCCAATTGGATTCATATTACATTGTTGAATCGCTTTTGTGTCAGGGTATATTTGGCAGCCCTTTATTAACAAAGGTCTATAACCCTCTGCTTCTACTTTAACATCACATAAGCTGTATGGTGCTTTATCTGAAGGTTTCATAGAATTATCCTTAGATGGTGCTAGAAGCTCTACTATGCTAGTTTGCCCTGAATTATTAGATACTACCTTCTGCTCAGCTACTTTATTACTTGCTTCTGGCAGCTGTGTGATAGTAACCTTTGCATTATCTATTGGTTTGTAGGATTGACCTTGATATACTTGAACTTGCAATCTGCCTTGATCAGGCATAGGCAATTCACTCCTCATAACATACTAATTCATATTATATTATGATATATCTCCTAGAAATGTGCACTATCTCATAAGCAAATCATATATTTCTTTTGGCATATCAAAACGTGCTCCTCTATTTCCTATACGAGCAAAAACTCTAATATTTTCAAAAACTCCATTTAAATCTAGCATTCCATATCCCCATTCTGGATTGGGATATATATCTCCTGGTCTCTTTTTTGTTCCTCTAATCAAATAGGTAATCATCTTGTTTGAATATAGCGTTGTATCATTTCCAAGAACAATTCCCCACTGCAGCATAAGTGCTACTGCTCCTGCTAATACTGCTGAAGCTGCACTGCTTCCTGAAATAGTAGTTGTTCCTCCACCTGCTTTTGTAGTAATAACATTAAAACCTCCTGCCGCTAAATCAGGCTTGATTCTATTATCTGTTGTATACCCTCTTCCTGAGGAACTCATAACGGTGTTATTATCCTGGTTATAAGCTGAAGCTACAATAATTCTTCTTGCAGTAGCAGGTACAGTTAAAGTAGTATATTGGTTAGGGCTTAAAAATGCAGTTCCAGGCATTAGCAAGCTTCTCTGTGGTAGCCAAGCGTCATATCTCCCATCGGCTATATAATCTCCAATGAGCCTAAATTGCCATATTCCGCCTCTAATATTATTTATCCTTATTCTGATTAACTCATCTCCCGTTGACTCCTCAGGAATGTAATATCTAATACCAACAGTACTTCCTTCAAAAACAAATTTTATTGTCTGATCTGCTTGAAGCTTAGCGGGAATTTTTTCTATTACCTGCCCTGTTGGGGAGACTATGCTTAAGGATACTTTATCTGGCTTTCGGCACCAAATTTCAAAACCTAAATTTTTCTGGTTTTCATCCACTTTAAGTTCAATGGTTTTCATATCTCCTGTCTTAGCAATTGTACCAGATGTGTGAGTATTAGTATCTCCTTCATTTCCAGTACCAGTTACAACTATGAGTCCCCTAATAAGAGAAAGACTATCTATGAATCTTTCTAGTATACTGCTAGCATTATGGGCTCCGTTATTACTTCCTAGAGGAATGTGAATCACTAATGGTTTCCCTAAATCCCTAGCCTTTTGAAATAAATATTTTATACCTAGTATTATATCTGTGCTCTCGTAAGCAGGGCAGGTTGCTGAATCAACAGCCAGCCTTGTTAGTGTGCTTTTTTTGGCTTCCCTTAGTTTAACAACTACAAATTCTGCATCTGGAGCAGCTCCATCAAAGCCTTCTTCCCTTGCTCTTGCTCCCATGATTCCCGCTACAGATGTTCCATGGCCATTTTCATCCTTACTATTTACAATAGCATAGGGATCTCCTCCATTTTTCTTCTGTGCTATAGCATTATTAATATCTTCTGAGGTATATTCCACTCCTGCACTAAAGCCTTTTGGAATCTTGCCACCTTCCATTGTTTGGTCCCATAGACTTACTATCCTTGTTGTATCATCCTCATATTGAAATGCTGTATTCAAATAATCTATGCCAGTGTCAATAAGTCCCAAAAGAACTCCTTGCCCATTTAAAGTTAAATATGGACTGGTATGAAATTTTGATATATTTGAAGTTTCAAGAGGTGATATTGCACAAAGTGTATAAAGTGACTGGACTTCAGCATACACTACTTCTTTTACATTTCTTACAAGTTCCTGTATTCTTCCTGCCTCTACAGATATTACAGCATAATTTTCATCTAATATAAAACCACAAGCATATCCAGTCTTCTGTAGTGCATTTATTATATCTCCGTCGTATTCTATAATATAATTTTCATAATTCTCCTTATTGTAAATTTCACTACATGCCTGTCTTGCCATCTTACTCTCCTTTATATCCTCGCTAATTAATTCACCTATATTTCTGCCTACACTACTGCTGGCCAAGTCCAATGCTCCTCTTACACATAAGGTGCCATATCCCCATATAGGACTTGGATATACTACATCCGTACGTCCTCTTTTAGCACTTTTTAGCAGAAAATACTTTAGCCTATCGCCATACATAAACGGGTCATTAGCCTTTACTATTCCCCATTGCATCATAAGTGCACAGGCTCCTGCTCCATGAGGTGCTGCCATTGAAGTACCAGTTAATGCATCATATCCTCCACCTGGTATTGCTGCCTCTATTGCCTCTCCAGGTGCTACTATATCCGGTTTATTTTCTCTCCCCTCTAAGGCACCCCTGCCAGAGAAGGAAGAAGCTGAATCTGATAATGAGTTATAGCTCCCTACAGAAAGAGCCTTTTGTACTGTAGCTGGTATACCCAAGGTGTTATATGGGTTCGGCTGAAGGAATTTTGTATTTGGATTTAAGCCTTCTGATACAGGCATCCATATATCATAGCCCTTCCCTTGGCCACTATCTAAGTAAATGGTTATCCCCCAATTACCAACGGTAAGAAAATCAGAAGCAGCTACCAAGCTTATGGTTATTTCTCCATTCATGCTAATGGGCTTAGGTCCTGTATTATACATAAAGAATCTATTGCTATCTATATTTCCCTCTTGATACCCTTGTTTAACCTTTATTACTCCGCTGCTGCTTCCCGTAGGGCTTTTAATCTCTATACTTATTTCATCCATCAAATTTTTATAAAGCTGTAGTATAATACTAGTCTCCTGACCACCTACACTCATGGATATAGTCTGCTGTTGCTTTAATACAGCACCTATATGATGACCTCTATCTGCATCATTTCCTGCAGCAATAGCAAAGGCTATACGTTCTAAATTGCATACTGTATTAATGTACTGCTCTAGAAGACTTTGACCATCATGAGCTCCATCATTAGTACTAAAGCTTAAATTAATAACTAAAGGCATACCAAGCTCTGTGCTTCTATCAAGCAAAAACTTAACTCCTCTCATAAGCTGGGTGCTCTTGCCATAATTCACCTTGCCTTCTCCTGTCATCTTTACCATGGCAATACTGCTTTTATACGCTACTCCTCTATCTCTGTCTGGTATTTTTTCACCACCGCAAGCAATCCCAGCTACATGGGTTCCATGGCCGGCTTCATCTTTTTCCGGCACAATTGAATAGGGATCTGGAGATTTTATAGCCTGGTTTATCTGTGCTTTATTCCTCATTTGCCCACCCTTAGACAAATCGTATATATATTCTATTCTTGTGTTTCCCTGTTCATCCATAAAGGCTGGATGCATATAATCTATTCCTGTATCAATAAAACCTACAAGTACACCTTCACCGGAAACATTATAAGCTGCCCATGCCTCTTGCACACAAGCTGCTCTATTGCTCTCTGAAAAAGAAGTATAAAGTGTCTTAGGGAGTTCAATGTATTGTATCTCTTTTATCGCTGCCACTTTGTTCATATTATTAACGTCTACTGTTATGATTCCAAAGCCGTATCCTAAATTTTCAAAGGTTCCGCCTAAACTCGCCACCCTTTGTCTAACCCTTTCTCCTTTTTCACCAAATAGTACTATTAATTCAACCTTACCCGTTAATATCTCCTCATTTTTTGAAAAGGTAATAAGTTTATTTTTTATATTCTCTGGAACGTTTGTGAGTAAATTTAATAATCCATCTGATTTACTCGTAGCCTGCACCTCCTTTCATATGGAACACTGAGTAACATAAGCTGACTAGCGCCCCTGCCTAGTTACCCAAAAACAATTAAACCCTTTTCCCGCCTAAATATTCATCTACTACTATATTTATGAATATGGGACACCGTTTATAATATGCAGAGGACGCTGAGGAGGTAACTATTTTGTAGTACGGAGGGCGCGGAAGGGGATTTTTTAACACTGAAGGAACAGAGGACACTGAGAACACGGAAGGGTTTAAATTTGCCTATGCAACTTCCCTTGGGGGAATTTTAAATTTTACATTATTACTTATAAATTCCTAGCAAGTAAAAAATGCCCTGAGCTACTATATCTTTAGTAACTCAGGGCTTGAATTATTTGAAGCTTTCCTTATAAGCTTCCACCATTTTTTTTACCATATTGCCAGCCTGCCTAGAAGTAATCTCCTTACCTGGCTCCTCACTCACTTCCATCCTCAGCTTAGCTAAACCCGCCTTAGCTTGGGAATCCATATATTTATTATCTGCCATATTGTATCACTCCTCATATAAGAGTTTATACATTTTAAGGTTTATTAATCTATAAAATAATTTCACTTATTGGAAGCTTCATACATACCAAGATATCTTATATACAGGAACTTCTGATAATTCTTAATAGATGCGTTCTGGAAAAATTTAGCCGTCAACATTATTTTGAGACAGCACTTTTATTTTTCATAAAGAACATTAGAATAAGCTTAGAAAGTCTTAAACTCCCGATTATAAAATTCTCGTAATTTTGCCACAGGATATGGCAAAGCCGCCCACGTGTCAGGACGGCACAAAACAATTACAGTTTTATCTCTACTCTCTCAAGCTTCGCCAATACATTTATATCCTTAACCCCAACAGTTTCGGTTCTTAAGCTTCCTCTGTTGCTTATAAGCAGAAGCTTATTTGCATCAAGCTTTTTGATCTGTCTTATAACTCTTTCGTCATTTTGCTCAATTAAGCATATAGCATTATTCTCAACTTCATGAGTTATGTGGGCAAATGCAATATCCCCCTTTGCGATTCTAAAACCTATCATATCATCTTCTTCAATTTCTAAAAAGAACACCTTGTCTTGAGCATAGCCCTCTACCTTATTTGATATTAGCGGCAGCTGTTTTTTTCCTACAACCGCTTTTAAATCATATTTATATATAGGCACAGTTTTTAATACTGAACCTAATGCATCATTCCAAACATCCTTAACAGCTTCAAGCTTTTCTTTTTTCACTTCATACTTAGCTTTTTCTTCTTTTTCATTGAATACTTCCTCTTCAAAGGACATGCCTATGTCATTAATATCTTTTCCTAAAACCTTAGAAAATCTACGAATTAAATCGTCATTAACAACCTTACGTCCAAGTTCCACTTCATTTAAAAAGCTTTCTGCTACTCCAAGCTTTTTTGATAATTGTTTTAGGCTCATGCCTTGTTCCATTCTTAAAGCCTTAACTTTTTCACCAACTCTACTCATTTCTCTTCCTCCTTGCAGTCGTCACACTGGGTACTTTAAAACGGCTCATTTCCATTCGCCAAAGTGCCCGTAAAAGTCCATTTAGGACTTTTACTTCTATAAAGTAAACCCATTAATATTACTTATATTGTAATATAATCTTACTATTTTTTCTAGTAAATAAATTTTTAAACTGTAATTAGATAAAAGATTTTTTATTTATAACTGTGCCCGGTAGCTCTTGGG
>Ga0316601_100000106_pt1 | contig 30600 bp, 29 predicted proteins | sample OWC_soil_day5_no_FD_207663 | JGI IMG/M metagenome (GOLD analysis project Ga0316601, IMG submission 207663) | Wetland soil microbial communities from Old Woman Creek delta, Ohio, United States - OWC_soil_day5_noCT | ecosystem: Environmental > Terrestrial > Soil > Wetlands | place: USA: Ohio... | reverse complement strand
GACCGCGCCCTGTCGGCGATCTCGGCGGGGGAGCGCCAGCGGGCGACCGTCGCCCGCGCGGTCGCGCAGGACGCCCGGGTGATGCTGCTGGACGAGCCCACGGCGTTCCTCGACATCCGCCACCGGGTCGCCTTCTACGAGATCGTCACGCGCCTTGCGGGGACGCGCGGGGTCGCCGCGCTGGTGGCATCCCACGATCTCACCCTCTGCGCCGAGTACGGCGAGCGGATCGTCCTGCTCTCCGCGGGCGCGGTGGCGTCGCAGGGCCGGCCGGAGGAGGTCCTCACGCCGGAGAACGTCCGGGCGGCGTACGGGGTCGCGGTCGCCTGCGACCGGAACCCCGCGACCGGCGCGGTACGCGTCACCCCCCTGCGGGGAGCACCCTCCGGCTAAGGGCACCGTAGGCGCAGCGCGACGGTTGATCGTTTAACCAAATGGCAGGAAGCGGGGGTGGGGAGAAGCGATGACGCGAGGGGGGAGAAAGGTGTCACGGGTGGGGGTCCTCGCCGCCGCAGCGTTGACGGTGTTGGGTTCCACGGCAGCGCACGCGGAGGAGGCGCTGCGGACCGATCCGGTGGTCGTCACGGCGACGAGGATCCCCGAGAGGGTCTCCGAGCAGGCGTCGGACGTCAGCGTGGTGACGCGGGAGGAGTCGAGAATCCTCCTCCCGGTCGTGGCGGGTGACGTCCTGCAGGGGCTACCCGGCGTGGACGTCCAGCGCAGCGGCGTCGCGGGGGACCGGGAGAACATCAAGATCCGGGGAGGCCGGAGCGCGTACACCCTCGTACAGGTCGACGGGTTTCCCGTGAACAGCCCCTCCAGCGGCCAGTTCGACATCGGGTTCCTGCCGGTCGACCTGTTGGAGCGGGTCGAGGTGGTGCGAGGCGCCCAGAGCGCCCTGTACGGCTCCAACGCCATGTCCGGGGTGGTGAACTTCATTCCGCGGAAGGGGGATGGGACTGGACTGGGCGCCTCACTGGCCGGGGGAAGCTACGACACGCTGAAGTGGGGCGCCTTCGGGCAGGGCCGGTGGCAAGGAGGCGGCCTGTTCGCGGGCGCCGGCGGCTACCGGAGCGAGGGGATCCTCCCCAACGACGACGCCTCCATCGTCTCCTTCCTGGGGTCGGGAGACGCGGGGATCGGGGACCGGGTCCGCATCGGCGCGATGTACCTCGCGACGGACGGGGAGAAGGGGATCGCCGTGGACGACGACCCCCGCGACGTCAACCACCGGATGAAGCGACGGATCGATATCGGCGGAGTCCGGGTCGCCGCTGCCGTCAGCCGCACGGTGTCGCTGTCGGCTTCGGCGAGCACCGCCGCGGAAGAGTTGCAGGACAACGACCCCCCGAACTCCGGGCAGACGGCCGTCTTCGACTTCGTGGACCGGTCCCGGAAAACGGTGTACGGCCTGGAGGCCCGGTTCTCCGCGTCGCGGAAATCGACCACGATCCTCGGCGCCGAATACGACCGGGACCAGTCGGACAGCACGTCGGTCTTCTCCGACACGGGGTTCTCCTCCACGGACCAGCAGGACGTGGCGACGTACAACCGCTCGGTCTACCTCCAGGAGGAGCTGCGGCTGTCGAAGAAGGCCGGGGTCAGCCTCGGCGCCCGCCTGGATCGGAACTCGGAGGCGGGGACCCAGTTCAACCCGAAGGTAGCCGCGTTCCTGGAGGTCGGGAAGTGGGGCACCCGACTCCGCGCGGCGGCGGGACGGGGGTTCCGGGTTCCGACGCCGGTGGAGAAATTCAACCCGTTCAACGGGTACGCCGCCCTCGCCCCGGAGGTCGCGTGGTCGTACGAGGCCGGCGTGGACCAGCCGCTGATGGGGAACGCCGTCCGCCTGTCGGGGACCTGGTTCTATCAGGACTTCCAGGACCTGATCCAGCCGGACGAGGCCGTGACCGGCGGGCCCTTCGGCTTCCCGCAGCTGCGCAATATCGGCCACTCCTTCGCCCGCGGGGTGGAAGCCGGGGCGGCGGCGCGTCTGGCGGATACGGTGACGGCGCTGGCCACGTACACCTACACCGACACCTGGGACGGCTCCAAGGGGACCCCTCTGCTGGGGATCCCGAAGCAGCAGGGGATGCTGTCCGGCATCTACGAGCCCGTTCCCGCATTCCAGGCCCGGGCCGACTGGAGGTACGTGGGGGAGCAGTGGGACCTGGCCCCCTTCGCCTTCACCCCCGCCACGCGACCGGCGTACGCGCGGCTGGACATCTTCGGGAGGTACGCCTGGAAGTCGCCGGCCGGCCGCGTGCAGGAGGTGGCGTTCACGGGACGGGTGCAGAACGTCCTGAACCGGCACTACGAGGAACGGCTCGGCATCCCGTCGCCCGGGATCAACTTCCTCCTGGGGGCGGAAGTGGGCCTCTGAGACCGCTCCTGGGGCCGCCTTTACACCCCCCGGGAAAAGGGATAACGTATTTTATTGAAGAGTCGTTCCCTTGGGGGCTTCAGGCGATGGACCGCAGCGTCCTCGACACGTGCCGTGCGGAGCTGCAGCGGCAGCAGGACGAGCTCATGGCGGGGGCCGAGAAAACGGTGTCGGACATGACGTCCGTGGCGGAGGAGAATTTCCCGGACCCCACTGACCGCGCCCTCCTCGAGTCGAACCGGAACTTCACCCTCCGCCTGCGGGACCGGGACCGCAAGCTCCTGGTGAAGATCCAGGAGGCCATCAAACGGATCGAGAACGGCATGTTCGGGATCTGCGACGGGTGCGGGGGAGAGATCGAGGAGAAGCGGCTGATCGCCCGGCCGGTGACCACCCTCTGCATCGACTGCAAGACCGTCGCCGAGGAGGAAGAGGTCCGGTAGGAGCACCGACCGGCGCCTTCCCGCCGCTCCCCGGTAACCGGAGGCCAGATGACGGAGCTTCGCAAAGACCCGATCGTGGGCCGTTGGGTCATCATCTCCACGGAGCGCGCCAAGCGCCCCCACGAGTTCCCGCAGGAGCCCCCCCCGCGGCGCGAGGGGATCTGTCCCCTGTGTCCGGGAAGCGAGCGGATGACCCCCCCGGAGATCCTCGCCCGCCGGCCGGGCGGGGAACCCAACGACCCGAACTGGACGCTGCGGGTGGTCTCGAACAAGTTCCCGGCGCTGCGCATCGAGGGGGACCTGGGGAAGGCGGCGAACGGGATCTACGACCGGATGAACGGCATCGGGGCGCACGAGGTCGTGGTCGAGTCCGAGCGGCACGACGTCGACCTGTTCGACCTGCCGGAGAGGCGGTTCGAGGATGTCCTGTGGGCCTACCGGGACCGGCTCCTCGACCTGAAGAAGGACCACCGGTTCAAGTCCGTGATCATCTTCAAGAACCACGGCCCCGCCGCCGGCGCCTCCCTCACCCACAGCCACTCCCAGCTGATCGCCCTCCCGGTCGTTCCCAAGCGCGTGATCGAGGAGATGACGGGGTGCCGGGACTATTACCGCTTCCGCGACCGGTGTATCTTCTGCGACATCATCGTCCAGGAGATGGATCAGAAGGAGCGCATCGTCGAGGAGGGGAGCGAGTTCATCGCCTATGCGCCGTACGCGCCCCGCTTCCCTTTCGAGACGTGGATCGTGCCGAAGCGGCACCAGTGCGCCTACGAGATGATCGAGCCGGAGCAGACGCGGGCGCTGGCCGCCGTCTTCCGGCGGACCCTGCGGCGCCTGAACCTCGCCCTGGAGAACCCCCCGTTCAACTTCATCGTCCACAGCGCCCCGTTCCAGGAGAGGGCGGCGGACTTCTTCCACTGGCACATCGAGATCATGCCGAAACTCACGAAGGTGGCGGGGTTCGAGTGGGGGTCGGGTTTCTACATCAACCCGACGCCCCCGGAGGAGTCCGCCAAATACATGCGCGAGCTGCCCGAGTGAAGGCCGGGGTCCCGCGGTGAAGGTCCTCCTCGCCTCCTCGGAGATCGTCCCCTACGCCAAGACGGGGGGGCTGGCCGACGTCGCCGGCGCGCTCCCCAAGGCGCTTCGGAGGATCGGCGTCGAAGCGGACTGCATCATGCCCCTCTACCGGACGGTGGACCGCGGGCAGTTCCCCTACGCCGGCCCGGGGTTCCCGATCCGCGTCCCGCTGGGGCACCGGGAGGAGGCGGGGACCGTGGAGGAGACGGACGGCGGGGACGGGGTGCGCGCATTCCTGATCCGCAACGACCGGTATTTCGACCGGGAGTTCCTGTACGGCAACAAGGACGGAGACTACGTCGACAACTGCGAGCGCTTCACCTTCTTCTGCCGCGGCGTGATGGAGTGGATCCTGCGGTCGGGCCGGTCGTACGACATCATCCACTGCAACGACTGGCAGACGGCCCTGATCCCCGCGTACGTGAAGACCCTCTACGCGGCGGGGGCGGCGTTCCGGGGGATGGGGACCGTGTTCACCGTCCACAACCTGGGGTACCAGGGGCTGTTCTGGAACCACGATCTGCCCATGACGGGCCTGGGGTGGGATCTGTTCACCCCGCAGAGGCTCGAATTCTACGGGAAGCTGAACCTGATGAAGGCGGGGCTGGTCTTCGCGGACATCCTGACCACCGTCTCCGCCACCTACAGCCGCGAGATCCAGACGCCGGAATACGGCTACGGCCTCGAGGGGGTCCTCTACGAGCGCCGGGAGGACCTCTACGGGATCGTCAACGGCATCGACGACGAGGAGTGGCACCCCGCTACCGACCGTTTCATCGCGGAGAACTTCTCGGCCGGCGACCTGCGCGGGAAGGCGGCGTGCCGGCGGGACCTTCTCGCGGAGTTCGGCCTCCCCGACGAGGGCGTCCCGGTGCTGGGCTTCATCGGGCGCCTGAACGCGCAGAAGGGGTCCGACCTGCTGGACCAGATCGGGGTGTGGCTGGCGGGGCAGCGGCTGCGCGTGGTGTTCCTGGGGTCCGGGGAACGCCGGTACGAGGAGTCGATGGAAGCGCTCGGCCGGAAACACCCCGACCGGATCGCCATCCGCGTGGCGTACGACAACGCACTGGCGCACAAGATCGAGGCGGGGGCGGACATGTTCCTGATGCCGTCGCGCTACGAGCCGTGCGGCCTGAACCAGATCTACAGCCTGAAGTACGGGACCGTGCCCATCGTCCGCGAGACGGGGGGGCTGGCGGACACCGTGACGGACGCCGACGCGGACCCCGCCGGCGGGACCGGTTTCACCTTCCGCCGGTACGACGCGGAGGACCTGAAGGACGCGATCGCCCGCGCCCTGGCGGCGTACGCCGACCGGCCGCGCTGGGAGGCCATCGTCCAGCGGGGGATGGCCCTTGACTTCTCCTGGGACGCCTCCGCCCGGGAATACGCGTCCCTCTACGGGAAGGCGCTGCGCAAGCGGGGCCGCACGGGGTAGGACCCTTGACGGAACGCGCCGACAACCGCTTTTCCCACCTCGCGCGGGTCGTCGAGATCTCCAACTCGAACGTACAGATCGAGAACCGGCTGAAGCACATCTGCGACTTCCTCTCCCGGGAGACGGAGGCGGACTGCGTCTGCATCTACCGGCGGGACGGGCACGGGGACGACCTCGCCCCCTGGGTCTCCTCCTGCGTCGAGATCGAGGAGTGCACGAGGATGGACTTCGTCGTGCGGCCGGAGGAGGGGATCGCGGGGAAGGCCGCCCGCAAGCGGGCGCCGGTCTTCTACCCCGACGTGAAAACCAGCCCGCCGTCCCTGGCGGTTCCCCGGGAGCTCCGGGAGTTCACCTCGATCCTCTCCGTCCCCGTCATGGACGACGTCTACCTATACGGGGTAATGAACGTCTCCACCCTGCGCCCCGCGTCGTATTCCGCGGAGGACATGGCGTTCCTGTCCGCCGTGGCCACGGAAGTTGCGGGGGCGGTCCGCAACAGCCGGCTCTACAACGACGCGCGGAAGCGCGTGTCCGAGCTCATCACCCTGAACGAGATCGGCCGGGCGATCACCACCACCTTCGAGGTGAACGACATCCTCGGCTACGTCGCCACCACCACCTCCCGCCTCCTGTCGGCGGACGGCGTCACCGTGCGCCTGGCGACAGAGGGGCGCGGCGCCCTCAAGTCGATGGTGGACGAGGGGTACGACCATCCCGTGTTCCGCCGGGAGTCCCGCGCACTGGGGAAGCAGCTCGCCGTGCAGATCCACCACGAGATGCGCCCCCTCCTCGTCAACGCCCCGGAGGACTCCCCGTTCCACGCCGCCCTTGCCCGCCGGGGTGTCGTGTCCTTCCTGGGGCTGCCGATCCTCTCCAAGGGGAGGTCCCTCGGCGTCATCAGCTACTACTCCGCCTCGCCGCGCGTCCGCTTCGACACGGAGATGGTGCACCTGATGGAGACCGTGTGCTCCCAGCTGGCGAACGTGGTGGAGAACGCCATCGTGTTCCAGCGCGCGCAGCGGCTGGCCCAGGAGAACCAGGTCAAGGTGCAGAGGATTTCCACCCTTTACGACGTGGCCCGGGCGCTGATGTCCACGGTGAAGACGGATCGGCTCCTTCAGGTCATGCTGTACGCCCTCGTTTCTCCCGGGGGGCTGAATTTCAGCCGGGCGATCCTGTTCCTCCTCGCGGAGGACGGCCAGGCGCTCGTCGGTCGCATGGCGATGGGACCCCGGGATCGCGAGGAGGCCCTGCGGGGCGGCCCCGCGGAGGGGGCGCCCGACGCGATGGAGGAGGGGGTCCGGGGAATGCTGTGGCCCGGGATCGAAACCTTGCGGATCCCCCTGGCCACAACCCATTGCCTCGTCGCGAGAGCCGTGCTGGATAAGCGGGCGGTTCGCACCGAGACGGGGTGCGGCGGCACGGCGGGGGGCGCGGTTCCGGACGTTCGGGCGGGCTTCTGCGGCAACCATCCGGACAGCTTCGTCGTCGTCCCCCTGGTGATCAAGGGGGAGGCCCGCGGGGCGATCTACGTGGACAACCAGTTCCGGGAGCGTCCCATCGCGGACGAGGACATCCAGGTCCTCACGATGTTCGCCTCCAAGGCGTGCCTCGCGATGGAAAACGCCTCCCTGTACGAGTCCCTGGAGAGGGCGCTCCACGACGTGCGATCCACCCAGGACCGGCTGGTGCAGAGCGAGAAGCTGATGGCCCTGGGCGAAATGGCGGCCAAGATCGCCCACGAGATCAAGAACCCCCTCACGGTGATCGGCGGCTTCGCCCGGCGGATCGCCCGGGCCGCCGGCGGCGGGGCGTCGGACCCGCACTCCACGGCCCGGTACGCCCAGATCATCCTCAAGGAGGTCCAGCGACTGGAGCGGATCGTCCAGCAGACGCTATACTTCTCCCGCGAGGTGGTCCCCGCGCTGCGCAGCGTGGACCTCAACAGCGAAGTGCGGGACGTGCTGGCCATGTTCCGGGAGGAGATGGAGGAGGCGCGGATCACCACGGTGTCGGACCTCTCCCCCGCGATCCCGGTCATCTCCGTGGACCCGGACCAGCTGCGGCAGGTATTATGGAACCTCTTCTCCAACGCCGTCCAGGCGATGGAGGGAAGCGGCATCCTCACTATCGCAACCCGCCCCGCCCGCCCCGACGAGGGGGCCGGCGTGGTGTTCCAGGTGAGCGACACCGGCGGCGGCATCCCGCACGACGTGGTGCACAACATCTTCAACCCCTTCTTCACCACGAAGTCCAAGGGGACGGGGCTCGGGCTCCCCATCGTCCACGCCATCGTGGAGAAGCACGGGGGGACGATCCACCTGGACAACCGGGAGGGGCAGGGCGTCACCTTCTCCGTCTTCCTCCCTCTCTTCCCCAAGGAGACGGGGGCTGGGGATCGGATCCTCGAACAGATGCGCAAGGGCGGGGCCAATGAGAGCGGGATCAAGGCACATCCGGGATAAGGTCGAGGCGGGGGAGAGGCTGTCGGACGCCGACGCCCTTGCCCTGTACGGGACGCGGGATATCCTCGCCGTCGGCGAAATGGCCCAGCTGGCGAACCGGCGGGTGAACGGAGACCGGGTCTACTTCATCGTCAACCGCCACATCAACCCCACGAACATCTGCGTGAACCGGTGCAAGTTCTGCGCCTTCAGCAAGGGGAAGGGAGAGCCCCTCGCCTACACGATGACGATGGAGGAGATCCTCCGCCGTTCGGAGGAAGCCCGGGCGCAACGGGCGACGGAGCTCCACATCGTCGGGGGACTGCACCCCGACCTCCCCTTCGACTTCTACCTGATGATGCTGCGTTCCCTGCGGGAGCGGTTCCCCTCGCTGCACATCCAGGCGTTCACCGCCGTGGAGATCGACTACTTCGCGAAGATCACCGGGCTCCCTCTCCGCGAGGTGATCGGGCAGCTGAAGGACGCGGGGTTGGGAAGCCTCCCGGGGGGGGGCGCCGAGATCTTCGCCCCGGAGATCCGCAACCGGATCTGCCCGGAGAAGATCTCCGGGGACCGGTGGATCGAGGTGATGGAAGCGGTCCATGCGGCGGGGTTGCGCAGCAACGCCACGATGCTCTACGGCCACGTGGAGACCCTCGAGTCCCGCGTGGACCACATGCGGCGCCTCCGGGAGCTGCAGGACCGCACCGGCGGCTTCCAGTCCTTCATCCCCCTCGCCTTCCACCCGAAGAACACGGAGATCGCGAAGGGGTACACCACGGGCCTGTCGGACCTCCTCGCCCTGGCGGTGGCGCGCCTCTACCTCGACAACTTCCGGCACATCAAGTCGTTCTGGATCATGGTCGGGCCGAAGCTCGCCCAGATCTCCCTGCACTTCGGCGTCGACGACATCGACGGGACCGTCGTGGAGGAGAAGATCACCCATGCCGCGGGGGCGCAGGCGGGGCAGGAGATGCCGGTCGCCGAGCTCGTGACGATGATCCGGCAGGCGGGCCGGATCCCCGTCGAGCGGGACACGCTCTACAACGTGGTCCGAGAGTGGCCCGCGGAAGGCCCCCCGGCGTGACGGCTTGGGGAGGGGCGCTCGCGCGGGCGGAGCGAGGGGCCGTAGACGTCGCGGAGGGGGCGCGGCTGCTGCGGGAGGCGCCGCTGTTCGCGCTCGGCCGGGCGGCCGACGCCGTCCGCAGGCGCCTGCATCCGGACGGCGTGGTCACCTACATCGTCGACCGGAACATCAACTACACGAACGTGTGCTCCTGCGGCTGCTCCTTCTGCGCGTTCTACCGGGGGAAGGACGCCCCCGACGCGTACGTCCTCTCGGAGGAGGAGATCTCCGCGAAGATCGTGGAGACGATCGCGGCCGGCGGGGTACGGGTGCTCCTCCAGGGGGGGCTGCACCCCGACTGGGGGATCGGGGAGGCGGAGCGGCTGGTCCGCGCGGTGAAGCGCCACCCGATCCTGCTGCACGGCTTCTCGCCCCCGGAGATCTGGCACTTCGCGCACCAGTCCGGGTTGACGATCGGGGAAGTGATCGCCCGGCTGCGGGACGCCGGACTCGACTCGGTCCCCGGGGGCGGGGCGGAGATCCTCGACGACGAGGTGCGGCGGCGGATCAGCCCGAGGAAGATCGGATGGGAGCAGTGGGCGGAGGTGATGCGGGAGGCGCACCGGCAGGGATTGCGCACCTCCGCGACGATGATGTTCGGCAGCGTCGAGAGCCCGGAGGCGATCGTGACCCACCTCCTGCGGGTCCGGGCGCTCCAGGCGGAGACGGGCGGGTTCACCGCCTTCATCCCGTGGACCTTCCAGGCGGGGAACACGGAGCTGTCGCGGGATCCGCGCTTCGGCGACGCGGCGGTCCCGGGGTTCGGCCACGCCCTCGGGTACCTGCGGGTGCTGGCGTTCTCCCGGCTCCTGCTGCCGGACGTCCCCACGGTGCAGGTGTCCTGGGTGACCATGGGGGCGAAAGTGGCGCAGATCGGGCTGTTCTTCGGTGCGGACGACTTCGGCAGCACCATGATGGAGGAGAACGTGGTGGCCTCCGCCGGCGTCGCCTTCCGCATGTCGGAGGAGGAGATCGTCGCCACCATCCGGGACGCGGGGTTCACACCCGCGAGACGTGGCGGGGGACACTCCTGATGCTGGCGGGGGACACACCTTCCCTCCATCCCGGGTTTACACCAGGTATGTCCCCCTAAAAGGAGATCATGGGATGCTCGACCTGAAATTCGTCCGGGACAACGTCGCGGCGGTGGAGGAGGCGCTCCGGAAGCGCCGGTCGACGCTCTCCCTGGAGGGGTTCGTGGCGCTGGACCGGGAGCGGCGGGAACGGCTCGTACTCGTGGAGAGGATGCGGGCCGAGCGCAACGCCGCCTCGGAGGAGATCGGGCGCCTGCGACGGGAGAAGAAGGACGCCACGGACCTCATGGAACGGATGAAGTCGCTCTCGTCGCGGCTGAAAGGGGCGGAAGCCGAGCTGCCGGCCATCGAGGGGAAGATGGAAGAGTTCCTCCTCTCCATCCCCAACGTTCCGGCCCCTTCCGTCCCGGAAGGGGCGGGGGAGGAGGACAACCCCACGGTGCGGACGTGGGGGACCCCGGGGACCTTTTCCTTCCCCGTGAAGGATCACGTGGACATCGGAGCGGATCTGGACATCCTCGACTTCGACCGGGCCGCCAAGATCGCGGGGGGGCGGTTCTGCCTCTCGAAGGGGGCAGGGGCGCTGCTGGAGCGGGCCCTCATCGGCTTCATGCTCGACGTCCACACCCGGGAGCACGGCTATCTCGAAGTGCTCCCCCCGTTCCTGGCGAACAGCGCCTCGTTCCTGGGCACCGGGCAGCTCCCCAAGTTCGAGGAGGACCTGTTCCGCGTGGCGGGGACGGACTATTTCCTGATCCCGACGGCGGAGGTGCCGGTGACGAACATCGTCCGGGACGAGATCCTGCCGGTGGAATCGCTCCCGCTGAAGATGACCGCCTGGACGCCGTGCTTCCGGGCGGAGGCGGGTTCCTACGGGAAGGACACGCGGGGGATGATCCGGCAGCACCAGTTCAACAAGGTGGAGCTGGTCAAGATCTGCCGCCCGGAGCAGTCCGCGGAGGAGCTGGAGAAGCTCACCGCCGACGCGGAGGAGATCCTCAAGCGTCTCGGCCTGCCGTACCGCGTGGTGACGCTGTGCACCGGCGACCTCGGGTTCTCGGCCGCGAAGACGTACGACATCGAGGTGTGGATCCCCTCCCAGGGCCGGTACCGGGAGATCTCCTCCTGCAGCACCTTCACGGATTTCCAGGCCCGCCGGGCGAAGATCCGGTTCCGCGAGGGGGCGTCGGGGAAGACCCGGCTGGCCCACACACTGAACGGATCGGGGCTGGCGGTGGGGCGGACGGTGGTGGCGATCCTGGAGAACTTCCAGAGGGAGGACGGCTCGGTCGACGTCCCGGAGGCACTGCGCCCTTACATGGGCGGGATGGCGCGGATCGGGAAACGCTGCTAGAATCCATTTCCGGCCGGAGGAATTCTTCCTGCCCTGAAATATACGTGGCGAGGGATCGATGGCCGTCAAGGTGAACGTACCGCATCTCCACCCGATACTGATTCATTTCCCGCAGGGCCTGTTCCCGGTGGCGTTCGCCTCGTTCTGCCTCTATTTCGTAACGGGGGTGCGGGAGTTCGAGTCGGGGGCGTTCGTCATGGCGCTGTTCGGCCTGCTGGCGGCCCCCGTCACCACGGCGACGGGGTTCTTCGACTGGTGGAACCGGTACCAGGCGTACATGACCAGCGTCTTCAAGATCAAGATCGCCGGGGCCTTCGTCCTGATGGCGCTGGCCGGACCGGCGGTGCTCCTTCGCGCCTTCCAACCCGACCTCGCCGTCCTGCCCCTCGGGGGGCCGGGATGGGTGTATTTCGGACTCCTCGCCGCGTGCACGGCCACCTGCGTCGTACTCGGCCACTACGGCGGCAAGCTCGTTTTCCACTAGGACCGTTCGGCGTACAATCGGACAATCCGCACAAGGGGGTATCGCGATGAAGGGATCGGAAATCGTCGTCGTCGTCCACAAGGCCATCGACCGGGAAAAGGACGCCATCAGCCTGTACCTCAAGCTGGCCAAGGCGGTCAAGGACCCGAAGGCCAAGAACGTGCTGATCAACCTCGCCACCGACGAGGTGGGGCACCTGGACAAGCTCGAGCGGCACCTGACCTCCATCCTGTCCGGGAAGGAGGGGCTGCTCCCCAGTGCGTCCGAAGTCCGGGACGCGATGGCGGCCCAGCTTACCGAAAGCTCGAAGTTCGTCTTCCCGAGCGCGGCCGAACTCGCCAAGGCGGACGAGATCCGGATCCTCGAGATCGCGGTGGAGCGCGAGATCGTCGCGAACCGGACGTACCTCGAAATGGCGGCGTCGGCCCAGTCGGCGGTGGCGAAGGAGATGTTCCTCTCCCTGGCGAAGGAGGAGGAGACGCACGCGAAGATCCTGCGGGCCGAGGTGGACTCGATCGGGCAGAACGGGTTCTGGTTCGACATGCAGGAATTCACGATGGAGCAGTAGAGGCCGGATGGACCTGCTCCGGGAGGCTCGCCGGAAGCTGGAGGAGGAGGCGCAGCGGATCGAATACGAGCTGCGCGTCACCCTCCCGAAAGAGATCCAGAAGGCGCTGGGCCAGGGCGACCTCTCCGAGAACGCGGAGTACGAGGCCGCCAAGCAACGGCAGTCGACGCTCCACGCGCGCCTCAAGCAGATCCAGAAGCGCCTTGCGGACCTCTCCCGCATCGACGTGGCGTCCATCCCGAAGGACCGGGCGGGGCTCGGGAGCGAGGTAACCGTCGAGAACATGGAGAACGGGGAGGAACTCACCTACACCCTGGTGATCCCGGAGCTGGCGGACGGGAACAGGTCCTTCGTCTCCATGGCGTCGCCCGTGGGGAAGGCGCTGATGAACCGGCGGGTCGGCGATGCGGTGACGATCTCCATCCCCCGGGGTACGCTGGAGTACGAGGTCCGGCGCATCGTCACCCTGTTCGGCGACGTCCTCGGGTAAGGGGGGGTCAGGCCAGCGCGGGGAAGCGCCGCCGGACCTCCTCCACCATCCGCTTCACCTCCTCCGAGCGGGAGCGCGGGCAGACCAGCACCGCGTCCCCGCTGCGGACCACCACGACGGCGTCCATCCCCAGCACCGCGACCACCCCGGCGTCCGTGCGGACCAGGCAGCCCCGGCACTCCTCCAGGATCACGTCCCCGAAGGTGACGTTCCCACCGGCCCCCCCGAGGAACTCGTGGAGGGAATGCCACGTTCCGAGGTCGCTCCACCCGACGTCCGCAGGAAGGACGAGAATCCCCTTCTCCTTCTCCAGGATGCCGTAGTCGACGGATACCGCCGGCATCCGCCGGTACGCGTCGCGGAGCCGGCGCCCGAACCCTTTCCGGTCCCCGCGGAAGACGCTCCGGAACCCGCGGTCCACCTCCGGGAGGAAACGCCGCAGGCGGTCGGCGAACGTGTCGGCGCGGAACAGGAACAGGCCGCTGTTCCAGTCGAAGCGCCCCGTCCGGAGGAATCTGCGGGCCGTCGCGAGGTCGGGCTTCTCGGTGAACCGGGCGACCTCGAACGCTCCCTTCACGCTGCCCGGGAAGGGCCTCCCCCTCTCGATGTACCCGTACCCCGTGGACGGGTGCCCGGGCGGGATCCCGAGCGTGACGAAGCGGCCGGTGTCCCGGGCCAGCCGGAGGCCCTTGCGGATCACGGCGCGGAACTTCCGGAGGTCCCCGATGGCGTGGTCGGCCGGGGCGGCGAGGACCACCGCGCCGGGGTCCCTTCGCGCGATGCACGCCGCGGCGTACGCCACCGCCGGGGCGGTGTTGCGCCCTTCCGGCTCCAGCAGGATGTTCGATTTCGGGATTCCCAGGGCGCCGGGCGGAAGGTGGGAAGCGTCCTTCCGGCCTGCGACGACCCATACCCGCTCCGGCGGGACGACGGGGAAGAGGCGCAGGAGGGTCTCCCGGATCATCGGGCCGCCCCCCGTCAGGTCGAGGAACTGCTTCGACCGGTGCGCGCGGCTCTCCGGCCAGAACCGGGTGCCGGACCCCCCGGCCATCACCACCGCGTGATCCATGCCCGTACCCCCGTGCAAGCGGTTTACGATAGAATACCCCGGTGTCGGGCAACCTGAAAAAGAGTTTCGTGACCGGCGTGTTCGTCATCGTGCCCCTCGTGGTGTCGGTGTCGCTCCTCCTCTGGTTCTTCGAGAAGGCGGACAATCTCTTCTCCCCGGTGATCGGCGGGATCGTCCGCGCGATCGTTCCGGGGACGAGCCACATCCCGGGGACCGGGATCCTGTCCGGGATCATCATCATCCTCGTGGTGGGGATCTTCGCCCGGAACGTGGCGGGGAGGCAGATCCTGGACGCCCTCGACCGGCTGATCCACCGGATCCCCCTCTTCCGGACGGTCTACTCGACCATCAAGCATCTCACCAACGCCTTCTCCCCGGAGAGCACCCGCTCCTTCAAGGAGGTGCTGCTGGTGGAGTACCCGCGGGAGGGATCGTACGCCCTCGGTTTCCGGACGATGACGGTGGAGGAGGGGGAGCGCCGGCTGGTGGTGGTCTACGTGCCCACCAACAACCTCTACCTGGGGGAGGTGCTCTTCATTCCGGAGGAGAAGGCCGTCCGGCTGGAGATGACGGTGGAGCAGGCGGTCCGGCTCCTGGTGTCGGGCGGGACGGCGGCATCGAGGGAACTCCGCCGGGTCTCCCCGCCCGGGGCGTGACGTTTTTCATCGCGGGGGCTTGACACGGCGGACCCCGTGCCCGTACTCTTGTAACACCATGATGCGTGCGGCTGCAGACATCGCGGCGATCGGGTTGCCAGGGCTCGCTCTACTCCGCTCCCATAGGGACCGGGCCGCCGCCTGAGGACGTAAGCAGAACATACGTCGACACGGGCCGCGGGGCCGGCAGGTTCCCGCGGTTTTTGTTCCACCAGTGGCCCCCGGGAGCCGGCGCTCCCGGGGGCCTTACATTTCTGGCGGAGGACACTCTATCCCTTCCTCCCGGGAGGATAAACCGATGAGTGTCCCCCTGAAAGGAGAGCAGATGGACAAGGTTCTGATCTTCGACACGACGCTGCGGGACGGGGAGCAGGTACCCGGGGCGAAACTCGCCAAGGACCAGAAGGTCGAGATCGCCCGGCAGCTGGCGACGCTCAACGTGGATATCATCGAGGCGGGGTTCCCCGCCTCCTCGCCCGGGGACTTCGACTCGGTCCACACGGTGGCGAAGACCGTGAAGGGGCCGATCATCACGGGGCTGGCGCGGGCGGTGAAGAAGGACATCGACACCCTGTGGGAGGCGGTGAAGGTCGCGAAACGCCCCCGGATCCACACTTTCCTCGGCACCTCGGACATCCACATCCAGAAGAAGTTCCGCGCCGACCGGGAGAAGATCCTGCAGTGGTGCGTCGACACGGTGAAGTACGCGCGCTCCCTCTGCCGCGACGTGGAGTTCTCCACGGAGGACGCCTCCCGGACCGACTTCGATTACCTCTGCCGCACCGTGGAGGCGGTCGTGAAGGCGGGCGCGACCACGATCAACATCCCCGACACCGTCGGGTACGCCACTCCGCAGGAGATGGCGGACCGGGTCCGGCGCCTCAAGGAGAAGGTCCCCGCGCTGGACCACGCGATCCTCTCGATGCATTGCCACGACGACCTGGGGCTCTCCACGGCGAACACGCTGGCGGGGATCCTCGCCGGGGCACGCCAGGCGGAGGTGACGGTGAACGGGATCGGGGAGCGGGCCGGGAACGCCTCCCTCGAGGAGGTGGTGATGGCCATCAAGACACGGAAGGACATCTTCGGCGGCCTGTACACCGACGTGAAGACGAAGGAGATCTCCAAGACGAGCCGCATGGTGTCCAAGCTGATGGGCCTCCCCATCCAGCGGAACAAGGCGATCGTGGGGACGAATGCCTTCGCCCACTCCTCGGGGATCCACCAGGACGGGATCCTCAAGGACCGCTCCACCTACGAGATCATCCGCCCGGAGGACGTGGGGGTCACGGCCCACACCTTTGCCCTCACGGCCCGCTCCGGCCGGGCGGCCCTGAAGCACCACATCTCCGGGATGGGGCACCACCCGACGGACGCGCAGCTGGACGCGATCTACGACAAGTTCCTCGCCCTGGCGGACAAGAAGAAGGAGGTCATGATCGAGGACCTCGAGATCCTGGTCCAGGACGAGCTGTTCAAGGTCCCGGAGACGTACAAGCTGGTCCACCTCCAGATCCTGTCGGGGACGAAGGCCACGCCGATGGCGGCCCTGAAGGTGCAGCGGAATCAGGAGGTGATCGAGGAGGCGGCCACGGGGAACGGCCCGATCGACGCGGCGTACAAGTGCATCGAGCGGATCGTCGGGACGAACTTCCAGCTGATCGACTTCGGGTTGAACGCCGTCACTTCCGGGAAGGACGCCATCGGCGAGGCCCGGGTGCGGATCCGCTCCAATGGAACGATCTTCTCCGGGGGGGCGAGCTCCACGGACATCATCGAGGCGGCGATCAAGGCGTACCTCTCCGCCATCAACCGGTGGGTGGCGGCGGAGGCGAAGGAGAAGACGAAGACCGGGAAGAAGGGCGTCAAGATCACGGAACTGGCGCCGATGCAGTCCCCCTAGCGGTATTCCTCCCGGGGGGGCGCGAACGCGTCGAGCGCCACCGCCCCCCCGGGACCGGCTTTCGCCGCGTGCGGGACTCCTCCGGGGACGAGGTACATCTCGTTCCCCGTCAGGAGGCGCGTCTCCCCCGCGATCGTGAACTCCATCGCCCCCGACACCATCATCCCCATCTGCTCGTGCGGGTGGGAGTGCGCCGGGACCACCGCGCCCGGTTCCAGGGTGACCAGCGAAAACATCAGCTTCTCCCCGGAGACGATCCTCGCCGTCACCCCGGGAGCCAGCGTCCTCGGGGGGAGCTCCCCCGGCTTCCAGAACCCGTGCATGTTGTACCTCTTCCCGGGATGACCCTGCGGGTTTCCTCGTGCCCCCTTGGCACTTCCCATCGGGGGTACCCCACCGGCGTGAAGCTCGTGGGGGGGCGGGGGGCTTCCCCCCGCATCGTCAACCCGCGGGATCGGGGAGGACGTACCCCGCGTCCGGGATGACCAGCGGGACGGGCAGCTCGCCCAGCATCCCCTTCGCGATCCGGAGCGCCTCCGCCGGGGAGGCCGCTGGAGTCATTCCCATCGCCTCCACGTCCCCCGCCTTCAGGGAGGATACGAGCACCACGCGGCAGGCGCGGGCCTTCGTCAGGACCGCGTGCGCGGTCTGCCCGTAGATCTGGTAGTTCGCCCGGAGCTCCCGCTCCATCGCGTCCGGGTCCCCGAAGCGGAACCACGGGAAGAACGTGGGACTCCCGAACCCGTCCGGGCACTCGGCGAGCAGGACCAGCACCCCTCCGGCCTCCGTGGCGAGGAACGCGTTGTCCAGCGCCTTGTGCGACTGGATCAGGTTGATGTCCTTCGGAAAGCCGCCCGCGGAGGCGATCACCAACGGGTAGCGGCGCGACAGCGGCACGCGGTACTGCTTCGCGTAGACCGTGCACCCTTCCTCGTGCGCCTTCTGCCAGTGCCCGGCGACCATGCCGAAGAGCTTCCCCGATGGGGTCAGCAGGGTGTTCACCAGGAACGTCGGTGAGGCCATCGTCACCGCCTCGACGATGTCCTCGTGCACCGGGTTCCCCGCGAGGATCCCGGGACGCGCCATCGGGTGCTTGCCGGGCCCGTCGGGCCGAAAGATCCGGTAGTGGGTCTGGCGGGCCGTCTCCCGCCCCGCGCACCCCGGGACCAGCGCCTTCCGCCCCCCGCCGAAACCGGCGAAATAGTGGAACGAGATCGTGCCGGTCAGGACGATCCGGTCGTGCTCCATCAACGGTCGCGAGACGAGTACCCGCGTCCCGCGGGATGTCGTCCCCAGGTCGGCCAATGCCCCATCCGGGTTGGACTGGGCTACCCGGATGCCCGAGTCGATCTCCGGCCCGATCGCGTCCCGGAGCTCCCCCTCCGTCATCGCCCGGTGGGTCCCCCGGGCCACGAAGAGGGTCACACGTTCCCGGGGGATCCCCGCCCCGTCCGTCTCGCGGAGCAGCAGGGGGAGAAACGTTTCGGTCGCGCTGTACCGGGTCACGTCCGAGATCGCGACGGCGACGCGGTCGCCGGGGCGGACCAGCCGGGACAGCGGCAGGGAGCCGGAGGGGTGGGCCAGCCGTTGCGCCACGTGCGACTTGGCGGAAGGGGGCGGCACCGGCGGCTTCGCGGAGAGGACTTCCACCTCGCGGAAGGCCCCGCCCGGCAGCGACAGCGCGACGTGTCCGTACCGGAGGACAACGGGACGCCGGGTCCTTCCCGGCGGCGCCACTTTGCGCCGGATCACCGGTCGGCTCCGCACCGTGAACTCCCCGCGGGAAACCGGGGGGAGCTGTCGGGATAATGGCCGTCCCGGCGGCCGATGCGGGGTTTCAGCGGAATGCCGAGGGAAGAGGACACCCGCACAGGATAGCACGGCCGCCGCCGGCGGAAACCGGACACCGTGCTCGCTCGAATCCTTTCTGTGGCGAAATCTTAAACATCCTGAAGAGGCCGGGCCCCGCACACCGGACATCCCTGCATGGACAGCGGCTTCTCGAGCCGGCACGCTGCGAGGAGGCCGACGTCCCGGAAGATCTCGCGGGTCGGCCCGTCGGCGCGGACCTCCCCGTCGTGGAGGACGATCGTCCGCTCGCACAGGTCCAGCACCATGTCCAGGTCGTGGCTGGTGAAGATCTTGGTGTGGCGGAAATCCGCGAGCAGTTCGATGAGCCGCCTGCGGGCGAACGGGTCGAGCCCGTTCGTCGGTTCGTCCATGACGAGGATGTCCGGCGCCATGGAAAGCACCGTGGCAATGGCGACCCGCTTTTTCTCGCCGCCGGAGAGCCGGTAGGGGGGCCTGTCCCGGAGGTGTGCGACACCGACCCGTTCCAGGGCTTCCTTGACCCGAACCTCCACTTCCGGGTCGGAAAGTCCCAGATTCACCGGACCGAACGCGACGTCCTCGTAGACCGTCGGCATGAAGAGCTGGTCGTCCGGCTCCTGGAACACCATCCCGACCCGGCGCCGGATTTCCGGCAACGTCTTCTTCGTGAGGGACAGGTCGCCGACGCGGACCGCCCCGGCCGTCGGCGCCAGGTAGCCGTTCAGGTGGAGCAGCAACGTGGATTTCCCCGCACCGTTCGCCCCGATGATCGCCACCGACTCGCCGTGGGTGATCCGGAAGGAGACGTCCCGCAAGGCGACGGTCCCGTCCGGGTATACGTGCCGGAGGCTCTCGACCTCGACGAGGTGATGGCTCACCGCACCCCTCCCGTGACGAGCGATCCCAGGAGCTGCGGGATGTTGTGCAGCCGCAGGACGACGAAGAGCGTGGACCAGCCGAGGAGAAAGAGCGCTTCCTTCCCCCCGAACCGGGGCGGCCGCCGGGCGTGGAACTCGCCCGTGAAGCCCCGCGAGAGCATCGCCATGTGGATCCGGTCCGCCCGCATCCACGTCCGGAGCAGAAGGTGCCCGACGAGGGAGCCGTACGACGCGATTCCCAGTCCCTTGCCCCCGAAAGATCGGAGTTCCCGCGCCCGGGACGAACGCGCCCCCTCCTCGGTCAGCACGAAGATATACCGGTAGAGGAAGAGGAGCTGGACGGTGAAGGCCTGCGGCACCCCGAGACGCTCCATCGCGCGGCAGATTTCCGGAAATCCGGTCACGCCCACCAGCAGAAGCGCGGCGCTGACGGTCAGGACGGCCCGTACGACGATGGAGGCGCAGGAGACCCAGCCCCCCGGGATGCCGAACGGGCCCAGCCGGACCGCCACCTCCCGGTCGAACAGGGGGTTCAGCATTCCGACCGCCAGGGCGAACGGGAGGACCAGGGCGACCTTCCTGGCGAAATATCCTGCCGGAAGGCTCCCCCGGGCGAGGACGACCGCCGGGTATAGGAAGAAGGGAACCAGGGGGGCCAGCGCGTACCGGTCGAAGGAAACCACCGAGAGGATGAACACGATCGTCACCAGCACCTTGGCCCGCGCATCGAGGCGGTGGAGAGCCGTCTCCCCCGCGGCCAGCCGGTCCAGGCGCCGGAAATCCAGTATCGACCCCTCGAACGATGCCATCGGGGGATCAGGCCGCGCGGGAGCGCCGCTTCAGGAGAAACCCGGCCAGGAGAACCAGCGCGAGGGTGATCGTGGCGCCGACGAGACCGGAGACGCTGGTGCCCAGCCTGCCGCCTCCCTCCGTTTTCGCTTTCCCGTCCCGCCCCGGATCTCCCTGCGGCGTCCCCTCGCTTTTCGCTTCCGCCGGTTTTTTCAAGGTGTAGCCCGGCAGGAAGGCAGCCTTCTCCTGCAGGGCGGACAGCACGCCGTGAATCCCGTGTTCCTGCCCTTCCAAATCTTCCTTCCCCGTCACCTTCGCGACGGACCACTCCAGGCCGTCCGGGGCGCCCGAGGCGAACCACGAGACGACGCCGCCGGTCAGGGCGGCGGCGGCGAGAAACGACAGGAGGACGTTGCGCAGAGAGTGGCCGGCGGACGGCCGCGCCTCCGCGGCAGCCTGCAATATCTCAGGTCGCATCTTGCAGACGAACGAGACGACGGCCGCGGTCGCGAACCCTTCCACGATCCCGATGGCGAGGTGGATCGGCTGCATCAGGACGACGAACGCCCGGAACGGCAGAGACGAGATACCGGACGCGGCGGTTTCCAGGACCACCGCGAACGCCCCCATCTGCAACCCGGCGACGGCGGCGACGATGGCGGCGATGACGGGCCGGGCCGGTTCCGTGCGTTTTCCGGCGATTTTCCGGTAGAGGAAGGGATAGGCGACGAAGGTCGGGAGGAACCCGAGGTTGAAGATGTTGCATCCGAGGGCGAGCAGTCCCCCGTCGGCGAAGAACAACGCCTGCACGACCAGCACGGAGGCGATGGCGAGGAAAGCCGCGTGGGGGCCGAGCAGGATCGCCAGCAAAAGCCCCCCCCCGAGGTGGCCGCTCGACCCCGTACCGGGGATGCTGAAATTGATCATCTGCGCTGCGAACAGGAAGGCGCCGAGAACCCCCATCAGCGGCACCTTCCGGTCGTCGAGATCCTTCCGCACCTTCGCGGAGCAGTGCGCAATGGTGCCGGCGGAGGCAGCCCACAGGGTGCCGCCGACGGCAGGCGACAAGAGCGCATCGGCCATGTGCATGTGCGGTCTCCTGAACGGGAATGGTAACACGTTAATATTATTCGTGCCACCAGGGTGCGAAAAAAAATATCCGGTCAGGGGTACGCGAAGGGCTACCCGAGGGCTTCCCCCTCCGCTGTCGCGGAAAACGTCCCGTGCTTGACCCCGCGGGTGCCGATGAGCCGGTCCGCGATGCTCTTGAGCAACGCGGCCTTCCCGCGCAGGATGAGCACCTCGAGGCAATGGTGCGCGTCGAGGTGGACATGGAGCGTGGAGACGATCGCCTGGAAGTGGGCGTGCTGCAGCTCCGTGAGCCGCTCCTCCAGCTCACGGGTCTCGTGGTCGTACACCAGCGTCAGGGTGCCCACCGCCTCGGTGTCCCCGAGCTCCCATTGCTCCCGGACCAGGCCTTCCCGGATCAGGTCCCGGATCGCCTCGGATCGGTTTGCGTACCCCTTCCGCGCGTTCAGCCGGTCGAACTTCGCGAGGAGCCGTTTGTCCAGGGACACCCCGAATCGGGTGATGCCGGCCACGGTTTCGTCCCTCAGGGCCCGAGTTTTTCGGGAAGCGGGAACTCCCGCCCGCAGTGCGGGCAGATCACCGTGTCCCCCGGCTTCCACTCCTTCGCGACTTTCGTCGACGCGCAGGACGGAAGAAACAGCAGGAGCCAGGCGAGAAGCAGGAGGACGGATGCGGGCCGTTTCATCGGGGAGCCTCCGGTCGGCGCCATCGCTCCGGTGCTGGACGGTTCCGGGGGCGGCGCATCCCGGATATTATAATCTCCGGGGGCCCGACAGGGGCACGGGGAAATGGAGGAAGCGCATGGCGGAGAACGCGGAGCTGCGGGCCTTTTCGGAAAAGGTCGCACGGGGGGCAGGGGAGATTCTCCGGCGGAGCTACGGGCTTCAGCAGACGATTCACTTCAAGGGGGAGATCAACCTGGTCACGGATGTGGACCACGAGTCGGAGGCATACCTCCTCGCCCGGATCCGGGAGGCGTACCCGGACCACGGCGTGCTGTCCGAGGAGAGCCCGGAGCTTCTTTCTCCGTCCCGGTACCGGTGGATCGTCGACCCCCTCGACGGGACCACGAACTACGCACACGGCTACCCGTGCTTCTGCGTCTCCGTCGCCGTGGAGCGTCAGGGGGCGGTCGTGGCGGGGGCGGTATACGATCCCCTGCTGGACGAATCGTTCACGGCGGCGCTGGGGGGCGGGGCGTCCCGGAACGGGAAGCCCATCGCGGTGTCGAAGACCCGGGAACTCCGGAAATCGTTGCTGGCGACGGGCTTCGCCTACGACGTGAAATCTTCCTCGGACAATAACTTCGACTACTTCCGGGCCTTCGTCCTCACCGGGCAGGCGATCCGCAGGGACGGTTCCGCGGCGCTGGACCTCTGCTACCTGGCATGCGGACGCTTCGACGGGTTCTGGGAGCTGAAACTCAGGCCCTGGGACACGGCTGCGGGGCTGCTGATCCTTCAGGAGGCGGGAGGGGTTGCCTCGCGCCTCGACGGCGGGATCTACGATATCCACCAGCCGGATCTGCTGGCCTCGAACGGCCGCATCCACGAGCAGATGGTCGAGGTTCTCCGGAAAGCGAAAAAATAGGAGGTGGCCCTGGCGGGCCACCTCCTGTTGCAGGGCGGATGAGGACCGTCCTTACTTCTTGACCCCCTCGAGGAGCAACAGCCCGTACTTGTCGTGCTGGAACGGGTGCACGGCGGGGAACTTGGCGAAGAGCCAGCCGTGGAAGATCTCCTTGCCCCCCTGGAACACCTCGATCTGCGCCGCAGGGTTTTCCAGGTTGTTGGTGGCGGAGGTGATCTGGTCCCCCGCCATCGTGAAGTGCGGCAGGAAGCTTCCCACCTTCAGCGTGAGGTCGGAGTCTGGCACCTTGAACTCCGAGTTCAGCGCCACCGTGAACTGCTTCTTGCTCTTCTTGTCCTTGTACTCCACCTCGACCTTGACGGCCTTCCACGCCGCCTTGACCGAGTCGGGTATTGCTATCGTCTTCTCCACCGGGGGCGCCCCTTCCCCGTGTGGAGCGCCGGGCATCCCGGGCGTTCCGGGCATCCCGGGCGTTCCGGGCATCCCGGGTGTTCCGGGCATCCCGGGCATCCCGGGGGCGCCTTGGGGCGGCATCGGCGGCTTGGGGGGTTCCTTCTTCTTGCATCCCGGCCCGGCGAGAGCGAAAACCAGGAAAGCGGCGACCAGCAGCGTGACCTTTTTCATCGTTCCTCCTTGCCCTTTCTTCGTTCTGGCCGGTGCGTTCCCGCACGCGGCGATTTGAGGCCATGGGTGATGTTGGCGGAGAGGGAGGGATTCGAACCCTCGAGGCGGGTATAAGCCGCCTACGCGATTTCCAGTCGCGTTCCTTCGGCCAGCTCGGACACCTCTCCTGGCGTAGCGTGATCCTGTTCTTCGGCGTCGTGCCCGGGTCCGAATCCCGTCGGGGCCTCATCATTCACTCAAGGGCGAATGATGGCGGAGAGGGAGGGATTCGAACCCTCGGTACGGTTTTACCCGTACAACCGCTTAGCAGGCGGTTGCCTTCAGCCGACTCGGCCACCTCTCCGACCCATCGGGGACCTTCCTGGTTCCCATCCGGGATTCGGATAAGAGCGCCCCCGCCAATCGTGGCGGAGGGAGTAGGATTTGAACCTACGGAGCGTTTCCGCTCAGCGGTTTTCAAGACCGCCGCCTTCAGCCGCTCGGCCATCCCTCCACGAAACATGTATATATACCAGATAATTCCCTTGCGAGGGACAGGAAAAAAGGCCCGGGTGCGAAACCCGGAAAACGGGGTGTATGATACACCAGCGAGGCGGCGGACACCCGTTGCACCCACGGAAAGGCGGGACCCCATGCAGCTCTGTGCAGGCCGGCGCGTCCGGGAATTTTTCGGGAGATAGCAGCGCTTTGGCGGGGCGGGTTCCCGGATTCCGCAGGATCCTCATCGTCAAGCTGTCGGCCCTGGGGGACGTGGCCCACGCGATCCCCGTGGTCGACTTCCTCCGGAAAGCCGCGCCCGGCGCCTCCGTGGATTGGGCGGTCGACCGGCGATTTGCCCCCGTCCTGGAGGGGAATCCCGGCCTCCGCCGGGTCATCCCCCTGGACCTATCGCTCTGGAAACGGGAGTGGAGAGGGGCGGGGACCCGCCGGGCCGTCGCGGCGTGGGTCCGGGAGCTCCGTGCGTCCGGCTACGACGCTGCGTTCGATATCCAGGGGAACGTCAAGAGCGGGGTCGTCACCCTGCTTTCCGGGGCCCCCGTGCGGTGGGGGTTCGGCCGGAACGGCGTCCGGGAGACCCCGAACCTGCTGTTCACCAACCGGAAGGCGCATCTGCTCCCCGAAGACCGCCACATCACGGAGAAGATCCTCCGGGTCGCGAGCACCCCCTTCGGGGGTTCGTTCGACCTCTCCACCCTGAAGTCGGAGATCGTCACCGGAGAGGCCGAGGACGCCGTGGCGGAGGAAATCGCGCGGGAACGGATTCCCGGCGCAACAACGCTGGTCGTTCTCCACCCCGGAACGACCTGGATCACGAAGCGGATGGATCCACCCTTCTGGGCCGGGGTGGTGCGCGGGGTGATGGAACGGCTCCCGGCGTCCGGGGTCCTGCTTTCCTGGGGGACCGACGGGGAACGTCGCGAGGCGGAGGAGATCCGGGAGGGAGCGGGCGGTGCGGTCGCCCTGCTCCCGCGGCTGACGCTGAAAGAGCTGGCCGCGGTGTACAGGACGTGCGGCTACCTGATGGCGCCCGACACGGGGCCCCTCCACATCGCGGCGGCGGTCGGCGCGCGGACCGTTTCCGTCTTCCGGGCGACCGACGGGAACCGGAACGCGCCGCGCGGCGCAGGCCACAGCTTCCTGCAGGCCCCGCTGCCGTGCACGGCGTGCCTGCGGAAACGGTGCGACCGCGACGCGGAGTGCCGCGCGAGCATCCCGGCCGGGGAAGTGGCGGAAGCGATGGCGCGGCTGGTTTCGACCGGCGCCTAGCCCGTGCCTCCGTTCCGGGTCGTCAGCGTGAAGGCCAGGAACGCGAGAAATCCCACGCACACCAGGGGGGCCAGCCAGACCGACTGCGGAGGCGGAGTGATCCCCTTCGTGATCTGGGGGCTCCCCAGTATGCAGACCGCCGCAGCGGCCAGGGCTGCGGCCGGTTTCGGTCGCCGCTCGACCAGGAGGGCCTGCCCGCAGAACACGGCGATGGCGGGTCCCAGCATCGCGTAGGTGTTGTTTTCCGTCCTGGGGTTGAAGAGCATCAGGTAGCAGACGGACAGGGCGTAGAGCCATACGGCGGCCCGGTCGGCCGGGTACCGGTCCCGGGCGAGGCGGCAAAGCCATACCGTTCCCCCCGCGGCCAGGAGCCGGATCCCCGTCTGGACGGAAGAGGACACCGGAATCCCCGCGACCTTCAGCATCCCGAAGAAATGGGCCCAGTACGCGTCGAGGCCCAGGCGGGCCGTCGCCTGCATGCTGGCGGCGCACGACTGGTACTGGCTCACCACGTAGGCGGGGGCCTGGAACAGGAAGGGGGACGCGAGGAGGATCGCGGTCCCCGCCAGCAGGCGCCCCCGCATGGGCCTGTAGAGGGCCCCCGCCAACAGGGACAGGACGATGACCAGCGGTTTCAGCGCCACCCCCAGGGAGAGCCAGGCCGCGGCCCGGCTCCATCGGCGGTCCGCGATGTCCGCGACCGCGATCATCATCAGCGCGGCGATCGGAATGGTGGACTGGCCGTTCCGGAAACAGGAGAAGGCGAGCGGGAGCGAGAGGGCGGTCATCAGGGGGAACAGTTCCGCCCCCGTTTCCCGCCCCGCCAGCGAGGCGTACCGGCGGAGCCCGATCGCGAACGATCCGACGGAGACCGCCCGCCACGCGATCTCCCCCAGCATCAGCGGCAGCCAGGCGAACGGGGCGAACAGGATCGCCGCCTGCGGCAGATAGAGGAACCCCGTGCCCGCGCCGGTGTAGATTTCCTCCCCCCGGAACCAGAGGAGCGCGGCCTCGCGGTAATTCCCGGTCACCGTCCGCCGGTTCCCCGCCAGGACGAGGGCGACCAGGACCAGGAAGAGTAGACCCCACGCGAGCCAGGCGGCCCGGGGGTCGTTCACCCTGTGCCGCCATGGGGACGTCATTCCGCGAATCTCCCGAGCCGCCGTTCCAGCTCCCGGAGCTTCGCGTATTTCATGAACACTCCGTGAGACTCCATGACCGCGATGACGAACCCCGGCAGCCCGTCCAGGAAGCCGAGGCGTACCAGGTAGCGGTACAGGAAGGCGTACAGGGGCCGCAGGGTCAGATCGCTGACGAGGGCCCTCCGGCCGCTGCGGAAGTGATCGATGGCGGTCAGGGTCGAGTAGGAGTTCTTGGTGGCGGCGAAATGGCTCAGATCCCTGTAGATGAAGTGATGGAGGTCCCCCCGCAGTCTGCCCAGGGAGCCGGGTACCTGCACCTTGTCGTGGGGGGCATAGCCGCCCCAGGAACAGCGGTCCCTGCGGAACAGCCGGATTTTCCGGTCCGGGTACCAGGCGGAATGGTCGATCCGGCGCTTCATGAACCAGTGGCGCCGTGGCATTTCATAGGCGTCGTGCGGTGTCGAGTCGAGGTCGAGGGCCAGGATTTCGTCGCGCAGATCCTTCGAAACCCTCTCGTCGGCGTCCATGCTCATCACCCAGAGATTGCGGGCCTGATCGGTGATGAACTGGCTGGTGGGGATGTGGCCGGCCCAGGGCCGGACGATGATCCGCTCGGTGAACTCCCGAGCGATGGCCACCGTTCCGTCCGTGCTCTCCGCGTCCACCAGGGCGATCTCGTCGGCCCAGGCGACGCTCTCCAGGCACTCCCGGATATTCCGTTCCTCGTTGAAGGTCCGTACGGTGACGGTTATCTTTGCCCGCGGTGCCATCTTCACCCCGGTTGCTGCCCGGATCGGCCGCCCAGCGCGGCCCGGGCGGCTTCGATCACCTCGTCGACGGCGATCGCTTCCATGCACATCGGTTTCCCCCTTGGCGACGGGTCGCACTCTTCGAAGAACCTCTGCCTGCAGGGACTGCACGGGAACCGCTTGTAGAGGATCCGGCTCCGCTTCCCCCACGGCCCGAATTTCACCGGGGACTGGGGACCGAACAGGGCGATCAGCGGAAGGTCCAGCGCGGCGGCGAGGTGCATGATCCCGCTGTCGTTGCAGATCAGCAGGGCGCACTTCGACAGGAGGGCCATCGACTGGCGCAGGTCGGTTTCCCCGACCGCCGTGACGGGGGCCGGGCGGATCTCCCCCGCGATCCTCTTCGCCATCTCCCGGTCCCGTTTCCCGCCGAGGAGGAGGATCCGCACTCCGGACCGCGCCTGGAGGGTGTTCGCCGTCGCTACGAAGCCGTCCTCGTGCCAGGCCCTCGTCTGGTTCGCGCAGAACGGGTGGATGGCGACGATCCGCTCCCCCGGCGCCACGCCCCGCTCCGAGAGGAATCCCGCCGCGGCCGCGGTCTCTTCCGGGGATATCCACGCCTCCAGGTGGTCGTCGACGACCGGTACCCCGTCGGCCCGAAGGACGTCGAGGAAGTTCAGGACCTCGTGCCGGTCGTTCCTGTACGGGACCCGCCTCGTGAGGAGGAACCCCCTTCCCTCCGTGTCGAAGCCGATCCGCTCCCGCGCGCCGGAGAGGAAGGCGATGGCTGCACTGGAGAACGACCGCTTCAGGACGTACGCCTTGTCGTAGCGGCGCTTCCTCAGGTCCGCGACGAAACGGACTTTCGAGAGGAGAGTCCGGTGCCGGCCGCCGCTGTCCGCGTGGATCGTCGGCGGGTCGTAGACGATGAACTCGTCCACGTACGGGGTTCCCCGGAGCACGTCGGAGGAGTAGGGGGCCACCACGAGGTCGATCCGGGCGTCGGGGTGCGCCTTCCGGAGATTCCGTAAAAAGGGGACCGTGAGGATCGTGTCCCCGATGAACCGGTATCGCAGGACGAGGAGGTTCATGCGGATCCCTCGTACCGCGCGCGGATCTCCGGCAGCGACTTCCACTTCTTGTGGAACCAGAAATATTGCGCCGGCGCCTTCCGGACCTTCTCCTCCAGCCGCCGGGAATACTCGTCCAGGATGTTCCGCTCGGCCGCGTCGGGCGATCCGGCCGACGAATAGTCGATGGGCGGATGGATCTCGACCCGCAGCCGGCCGTCGACCCGGGTCGCGAAGCCCGTCGCCACCGGCACCCCGGCGCGGTGGGCGAAGCGGGCGGGACCGGACGGAAGGGACGTCGGCAGGCCGAAGAAGGTGCTCATGTACCCTTCCGGGCCCGCGTCCTGGTCGACCAGGGCGACGACGATCTCTCCCCGTTTCAGGCTGCGGTAGAGCCGCATCCCCCCCTGCGGGTCGTTCTTGAAGCCCCGCACGGGGATGATCGTGCTGCCGTGCCGGCCGTACACCTTCTCGATCTCCCGGTTCACGTGCTCGTTGGCGACCCGCTTGGCGACGAAGGTCATCGGGAACCCCAGAGACCGCAGATAGTAGCCGAGAACGACGAAATTCCCGATGTGCCCGGAGAGGATCAGGAGCCCTTTCCCGTCGCGAACGGCTTTCTCGAGGATGGACAGTCCGAGGGCCTCGAAATGCTCCTCCTTCCTGCGCAGGAGGCGGTCGGACGCGATGATCTCCGATACGATCCGGCCGTATTCGGCGTAGCAGTCCCTTGCGATTCTATCCAATTCCGGCGCCGGGAACTCCTTCCCGAACGCCGCGCGCAGGTTCTCCGTCACGATGCGGCGCCGGAACCCCAGGGCGTGGCAGGCGGCGGCCAGCGCCCGGAAGACGGGGGACAGGACGGAGAGCGGCAGCAGGGAAGCCGCCGCGAGGATGCCCTTCATCGCCAGCCAGGCAAGGAACGGGCCGGCCTTCATCCGCCGGTACCTCCCGGCGGGCGGGGCGGGGGGGCTACCGCGTCGAGGGCCTTCCTCACCTCCCCGAGGACCTCCTCCGGCGTGATGTCCTTCATGCACTGGGTCGTGCCCAGGGGGCACACCTTCTCCTCGCACGGCAGGCACCACAACTCCCGTTTCAGCACGACGTGGCCTTCCCCGATGGGCCTCGACCGCTCCGTGCTGACGGATCCGTACAGGCCGACGACTCTCGTCCCGACCGCCGCCGCGACGTGGAGGGGGCCGGTATCCCCCGACACGAGGAGATCCGCCCTGCGGATCAGGGCTGCGGTCTGCCCCAGCGTCAGTTCTCCGGCCGCGACGACCGGTTGCGGGTCCAGCCCTTCCGCGATCTTCCCGCAATACTCCCGGTCGGACGGGGCGCCGGTGAGAACGACGGCGGCGCCGAGTTCCCTCCCGATCCTCTCACCGAGGCGGGCGAAATATTCCGGGGGCCACAGCCGGGAAGGGATCGCCTGGCCGACGGTGGGATTCAGCACCACGATCCGGCGGTCTCCCCGCCCGCTCCCCGTTTGCGCATCGAGGAAGGCGTCCGCGGCCCGAACGTCTTCCTCCCGAAGATGGATCGGGTATTCCAGCTCCGACACGTTGCCGGTCAGGGGAAACACGGTGCGGAGCAGGTTCTCCACGGCGTGGAGCCGACGCTCCCCCCGTTTCGGTTTCCGCTGCTTCCGGTACGCCAGCACGGTGCGTGCTCCGGAAAGATTCCGGAGGAGGAACGACTTCACGTTGGACCGCAGATCCACGAACACGTCGGGGCGCAGGGCGCGCACCTCCCGGGCGAACCGCAGGAATCCCCGGATGTCGCCCCGGAACAGTCCGGAGGGGACGTACACCTTCTCGTCCACGAGGGGGTTCGCCTCGATCAGGTCCGACAGTTCCCGGCTGGTCACCACGCAGAGGTGCGCCCGCGGATATTTCTTCCGGAGGGCGTACACCACCGGTAGCGAGTGCAGGAAATCCCCGATCGGGCCGGGCTTGAAGACGAGGATGTTCGCGGGTCGGGCAACCTGCCGGGGATCACCCATCGGGGTGGTTTCTCCGGTAGTGCCGCTCCCACAGTTTCAGGTGGCGGAGGAAGTAATTCAACCCGATCAGTGCGGCGAGGGCGAAACCGTGGAATCCGTCCCGGTATCCGCGGTGCCGCACGTATCGCCCGAGGAAACGCTCCATGGGCACGAGGAACAGCTTGTGGAGGCGGAATTTCCTCCCCGCCGCGAAATCCTCCTCCGCGTCGATGGTGCTGTACCGGTTGAACTTGTCTACGAACACGGAGACGTCCCGGTAGGAGTCGTGGGCGAGGGGATTCGAGAAGGTGTGCACCGGGCCGGGGGTTTCGTATCTTTCATGGACCCGGCCCGCCCACGAACCGGCCCCTTTCCGATACATCCGGAGTTTATATTGGGGATACCACCCCCCGTGTCGGACCCACTTCCCGAAAATGATCTCCTTCCTCGGCATCCTGGCGCACGGGTGGTCCGCGGGGAGCCCCGACCGGAAGTAGCCGCGGATCTCGTGGGCCAGTTCGGGTGTCACGACTTCGTCCGCGTCGAGCTGGAGGACCCAGTCGCAGGCGGCGAACGTCTCGGCGCGGTTCCTCTGGGTGGAGAAGTTCCCCGGCCA
>Ga0316601_100000098_pt1 | contig 31902 bp, 26 predicted proteins | sample OWC_soil_day5_no_FD_207663 | JGI IMG/M metagenome (GOLD analysis project Ga0316601, IMG submission 207663) | Wetland soil microbial communities from Old Woman Creek delta, Ohio, United States - OWC_soil_day5_noCT | ecosystem: Environmental > Terrestrial > Soil > Wetlands | place: USA: Ohio... | reverse complement strand
AGTTAAAATAGCTGGCAGTGTTAGTAAAAAAACAGACTATGTATTAGTAGGCAAGGAGCCCGGCTCAAAATATGATAAAGCAGTATCGTTAGGGGTCAAGGTTATAACGGAAGAAGAGTTTGAGAAGATGCTATAATTTCATTAGGTAATGACAAAGAAGATAGGAAATTCCCCTGCATTCCTTGCAATAGAGCTTGAAGCTGGAAATTTGATTAAGGAATTCTAATCTTTTGCTCCAATAAGATTCCCTAACGCTCACATTCGCCTTCCTGGCTCAGGTTTGCTAGCCTGCCGTCCTGGCAGGCTTACGGGAATCTTATAATAGCAAAAGAGAATTCCTAAATCAAATTTCAATAGTTTCTGCGCTTCTTATTGCAAGTCACTTCGGGGAATTTTCTATCTTATTATTATTATTATTATTATTATTATTATTATTATTATTATTATTATTATTATTAAAAGAATTGCAATAAACAAAGGAACATCGTAATCATTAATTATTATGGTTCTATTGTTTCTTATAGAAATTTTAATTATATCTATGAAGAGTCTGTAAAACTCATTATATACTATCTATTACACACTTAAATGATTCACCATCATGATTATAACTTGTCTTAGCAAATACATAAAAAAGGAAAGGACGCCAACTTAAACTGACGTCCTTTTTTATGTTATGCTTCTAATATTTCTTTCTCAGTGGATTTAATAACATCTTCAATTTCAAGGTCTTCTTTAGGCAATTCTCTATTTTCGTGGTTTAAAGATAATTTAGAGGTATTATGTATAAGTTTTTCCATTAAATAATTCTTATATCTTAACTGATTAAATATTTTAATTAATAAAATGAAGCCCCATATTCCAATAAACATAAAGGTTAACATGGAAAGTATGGCAATTATTTGAACAGTTATTGTTAGCATTGAAAATTCCTCCTATATTCCTTTAGAATACATAAATTCTGTAAATAGATAATTATATTATAACATAATTAAAGAACAAAAAGCCACCATATAAAGGAAGTATAAACATTCAGTTGCTATTTTTATTATACTTTTGATTATTTCATATATTAAAAGTTAATACTTTGAATATACTAAGGAATATATTGGAGGTAAGTATGAAAAAGTTATTATGTATAATATTAATCTTTATGATGATGTTGACCAGTGGTTGTGTTGAAAAGAAAGTGAAGCCTTCAACTTCCAGAAAATATTTAGTTTATAATTTAGGAGAACTGCCGTCAGATTTGTTGATGCTAAATAATGATAATGTTAGAGAAAAAGATTTATTATTAGCTTTATTTGAAGGTTTAGTGAGAGAAGATAAATATGGGAAAATAGTACCTGCTATGGCGGAAAAGGTTGATATGACAAAGGATAAGATTGGGTATACATTTAAATTGAGAAAGGACCTTCATTATAGCGATGGAACGGTTATAAAAGCTAGCGATTTTGTAAGGCTTTTTCACAATATTTTATTGGAAAAAGAAAATATTTTTGCTAAGCAATTGTATTGTATATTTGGAGCTGAGGATTTTAGTAAGGGAAAAGTAAGTTTTAAAAATGTTGCTATTGTAGCACCTAATGATTTAACCTTAGAGATAAGGCTAAATAGCCCTAATGATTATTTTATAAATATTCTTAGTAATCCAGTTTTCACTTTAAGGGAAACTGATAGGAATATAAGAAACTGGAAAAATTACTACCAAGAAATTCAATATAGTGGACCATTTACTATAAAAGAGGTAAATGAAGATGGAGAAATATTTTTATTAAAGAATAAAAAGTATTGGCGAGAACATGAAATTGTTAGTAATGAAATGTTGGTTACTTCCATAAAGGATGAAGAGAAAAGCTTAGCAGATTTTCAAACTACTGAAGATAGCAATACCTCAAAAATTGATGTATTAGTAAGTCCACCAATAAGCGAAGGAAATTCTCTTAGTGCGGAAAAGAAAATTATAGCCATACCATCACAGGGGATGTATTATCTAACTTTTAATTTAAACACTAAAGGTCCAGTAGAGGACAATAATTTTAGGAAGGCAATTAGTGCAATAATATCTAAGGAATTTATTATACAGGCTATATCAAAAGATTTGGCGGTTCCAGCAATAAATTATACAACCGCTAGTACGGCTAATGACAATGGCGGTAAAATAATTTTTGATGTATTTGGGAGTAAGGATAAAGGAGAAAAGTATTTAAAGGAATATTTAAAGACCAACAACTATGAAAAGAAACCAGAATTAATTATTGTATATGAAAGTAAAAATCTTGATAGTAGGATGGCAAAGGAAATAGGAAAAAACATTAAAGAAAATTTAGATGAAATAGCTAAAAATATTAAAGGGCATTTCGATGATAAGGATTATTTAAATGTAAATGTAGTTTGCAAGGGCTATGAAAAAAAAGAACTTAATGAAGTCTTGCAGCAGGGGAACTATAATATATTATTCTCAAGAGTTGATGAAGAATATGGAGATAGTTATAAATTTTTTAGTAAATGGACATCAAATAATATTTATGGATATAAGAATTTAGAGTATGATAAAATTATAAAAAAAGCATTGATGGAGAAGGATAATAAAAATAAAATAGCAATTTATAATGAAGCACAAAAAATATTGGCAAAAGACTTGCCCTGCATACCTGTATATATAGCTAATACAGTTATTTGTAAAAAAGAAAATGTTAAAGATATTTATGCAACTAAGAGCGGGAATTTAGTATTTGATTATGCTTATAAAGATAATACGATGGGTGCAAAATGAGAAGTAATTAGGGACTAAGCGTTTTTTCTTCTATTATGCTATAACAAAAAGTATATATTGCTCGGAAAGCCTTCACTTCGCTAAGTAATTCTAAAATTTATTTTATTTATAGCTACTAAAAAACATAAACTCGCGTTCGCTCAAACATATGTTTTTCTTCACGTAGCTATAAATAAAATAAATTAAGAATTACTAAAGCTTGTTCAAATGCTTTCTACGCAATATATACTTTTGTTAGCATAATAGAAGAAAAAATACAATGTTTAGTCTATTCTTTCAAGAATTATTCAAGTATATTCTTCATTTTAAGTTATTAAATTTCAATTTTAGAGCCACGTTGATAATGAAAAAATAACTTTAACTATTCGAAAGAGCGTAGGGTAGAAATGCTTTAGACTGTATAAAATCAATGTTTACACCAAATCCAATAGATCTAACTTCAGCATAAAAGCTCCGCTTAAAGAGGTACTCTACTTCTTTTTAGTGTGTATAAATTTAATGCTAACACCTTAATTTCTTATTTTTGATTTTAATCTATTTTAATACTTTGTACAAATTCAGCATTTATAAGTTCATTACCTTTTTTAGTTTCAACTTCAATCCAATTTTCATTTACATCAATTATTTTTCCTATTACATTCGTACCAAAGGACCCAGTGGATATCCTACAATTCTTTCCTATATATTTTTTTATTACTTCGTTGGTCATAATTATTAACCCCTTTCTCTTCTTAATTTTTAGAATTATTGATTTTTGTATTAGACGCTGTTGCGGTAAAATGACAAAAAACAATACAAATAGTGGTAAATATATGGCGATCCATGTTCCAGAACTCAAGGAAAAATCACCCCTTATGTTAATTTTACATTTAGATACTTTTATATTTGATATACAATATTCTACTTTTACCATATAAAAATTATAACATTTTTTCTGTAAATTTACATATTATTATAAATATAAACATAATTAATTTTATGCTGCACTTCTAACTTATACAATAATCCTATATACAAATATCTTTTATATTGTCTTAATACTCTCGATTATTGGAGCAATTGAAGCTTATAAGAAAATTTACAATAAAAGGTGAAAATACAGATGGTGAGGGGGTTGTAAGGTGAATTATGACTTAATAAATTTAATGCAGTTAATACTTTTAATAGTAATTTTTACCAGGGTATTCTCCTATGCAGTACACTCCTATAAAAAGTTCAAACATAAAACTGAAGAAAATGTTATAAGAAATATTTTAATTCAGTGGCTTGAATTTATAAAAAAACTACTACCACAACATTATATAACTTATGAAAAGTATGGTATATGGAGATATTCAGGACGTTTTAAAATAGAAATGATGTTTAGCTAAAATTATTCAAAGGGGAGATAAGAATGAGCATCATTTTTAATTTTTTAAGTGTCTTATTAAATTCAATTTTTAACTTTACAGGAGATTGGGGATTAGCAATAGTTTTATTGACAGTAGGTGTGAGAATAGTACTTTTACCAATGTCATTTAAACAAAAGCAGTCTATACAACAGCAACAAAAGCTTGCTATAAAAATGCAAGCAATTAAAGAAAAATATAAAGATAACAAAGGCAAGCTTGATGAAGAAATTAAAAAACATTCTGCTGAAAGTGCAAAAAGTATGCTGGGATGCGTAGTAACTTTACTTCAAGCACCTATATTAATGACTATGTGGAGTGTAGTTAAAAAAATGCCTATGGATGTAGGGACATACCTTGTTCCTTGGGTGTCCAGCATTACTGTTTCTGACAGTTATTATATTATTCCACTGCTATATATGTTTATATCTTTAACTCCAAGCTTGCTTTCATATGTTACTTTCTTAAAAATTGAAGGTCAGGCTAAAATTAGTAAGGGTAACATTACAATAATGGCATTGATGGGTTTATTCATTGCTAAAGCAGCTCCAATTGCATTAGGCATATATTTAATAACCACAAGTATGTTTAGCTTTTTGGAAGAACTTGTTTTTAGGATATATATGAAAAATGTTAAAACTATATAATAATAAATAGTAAAATGAAAATCCTGTTAACTTGTTTGGTTAACAGGATTTTTGGTGTTTATGCTACAACATCTTAAATAGTTACCTGCTTATTGAGTTAGTTAAGATGTACGGTAATTGAATTTTTTACTATATTATGATACATTTAAAGGAAATAAATGTTATATTTCAGTAGTTTAAAAAGTAAATGTAAGTGTAAGTAAATTTTAAATCGTATGAGTGTTAAGACGGAACGGTAGAATATTGTTCATTAAATGATTTTAAAATATAGGGATTTTATATGAAAAAGATAATAAAAGTAAATATTAGGATGTGAAAGAAATGTTAACAATAAATTATGAGTTTTATAATAAATATTTAGAAGATTTAAAAGGGGAAATATTTATTGACGAGATATTATATGATACAATTGATGAAATTGAACATAAAAGAATGTATTTCGAACATGGTGGGAAAGTCTATTATATTAAATTTATTGAGTATAATGGAGATATTGTTTTTAATGTAGATTTAGATAATTTAAGTAATGAAGATACCTATTATGAAGATATAGATGAACTTTTTGATAAATACAATTGCGAAGATGAATACAGAATAATTTGTCATGAAGTAATAGATAATGAGTTAGAAATTACAAAGAAAGAAGCTAGAGAGTTAATTGAGAATGATATAACAGATGGGCGTAAATACTACATTCTAAATAGCGTATCTAGTAAGATTAATGATAAGTTAGTTGTTTTTACAGGTGGCAATAGAAATGATAATTATTATTATTTTAAAATCGCCGATGTTGATAGAAAAGCACGAATAGTTTGTCACACCTATCCAATGAAGCATTTGCTATAAATGATGGACATCTACAAATTATTTAATTTGATTTGCTACAAAGTTCAATTCAATTTGAGAACATAGACGAGAATTTATAGAGGGATGACTTCTAATAATAGTATTTCATTTGTATATCCACTTATAATGGAATAAGTCGAAATTGTAGATTAGTACGAATTAACTTGTTGTGGAAGGGAGCAATTCTTATGAACAAGATTTTAATATTGGGTGGAAGTGGACTTATAGGAAGAACAGCAATAAATGAGATGACTAAATATAACAAATTTGATGTTTATTCAACATATTTTCAAAATCCAATACCATTGAATCAAGGTAAATGTTTTAAACTCGATATTCAAGATGAAGATAACATAAGTAGTATATTGGATAACTTAAAACCTCAAATTATAATTTCATGTTTAAGAGGAGATTTTAATAAACAACTAATTTTACACGCAAAATCTGCGGAATATTTAAGAGAAAACGGTGGTAGTTTATACTTTTTCTCTACTACAAATGTCTTTGATAATGATTTAAGTAAACCTCATTATGAAGATGATTTACCAACTTCTCAAACTGATTATGGACAATATAAAATAGAGTGTGAGAATACAATATCGGGAATATTACATGATAATGCTTGTATATTAAGAATTCCTCAAGTTTGGGGAAAAAATTCTCCAAGGATGAGTGAACTATTAAATTCACTTTATAATAATAAAGAGATTATTGTATATCCCAAACTTTATCATAATACAAATACTAATTTTATGATAGCAAAACAATTATGCTACATTATAAATAACAATTTAAATGGGATTTTTCATTTAGTGTCAGAGGATATAGTTAATTATAAAGATTTTTATAAAGAATTAATAACAGGATTAGGGTTTGGAAATACAAGAATTGAAGAGAATTTTGAGGAAGAAGGTTACTTTGCACTTTTATCAAAAAGGACAAATGAATTTCCTAAACAATTAAGATTTAATAATAAATCAGTAATCAATTATTTGATTAATTGATACTAAAAATATATTCTAATACTATAGATGTTTTTTCTTAGATTATGCTAACAAAAGTATATATTGCGTAGAATGCATTTCTAGCAATATATACTTTTCGTTATAGCATAATCTAAGAAAAATTACTTAGACCATATTAGATTTAGTATTATTGATTCCTAAAAAATGTTGCTAAAAAGAATATAAACATATTCTTGCTACTATCAAAAGATAGTTTACTCTGTTTAAAGCTCTCTTTTCGCTTATTGTATACCACATTTTTAATGAAGATAGAAGCTAATTCATTATTTTCAGGTGTTGGTATAGTAGGCATTCTGAAATCTTCGTCTTGAAGTAAATCCTCTGATTTTAGTGAGAAATTCCTATAATGTTCTGTATTATCTAAAGCAGGAGAATCAGGCCAACTTAAAACTATACCAGAGTCTATAATTTGATGTTTAAAAATATCTTGAAGCATGTAAGAACTATCTTCAATATCATTAAAATCAGAATATATCATTACACTGTACATATATAGTAAGAGCTCATCACAAGTATAGTTTATCTCTTTATCAGCGCTTTCCTTTAGTAAAATGCCTTTATTACTATCATATAATTTTGTAAGCTTTTCATATAAATCATCACTAGTATCTTTAAATTTAAGTAGGTGAGTATTATTATATATAAGCATACAATTTATAAAAAGCATGCAGGAATAATCCAATTTTGCATTGATAATTACAGCTGGCTTAGTATTATATTGCTCAATAAGCAAATCTGAAAAATCTAACAATAAATTTTCGCATTTTTCTAGGCCGGAGTACTTGTAAAAGATGTTTAAGGCAAAACATATCTTATTGAGTTCCTCAAAAGAAACATTGTAAATTTCTTCTTTATACTGAATAAACATATTCAGGATATCAAGTGCAAATTTTTTATATTCATCCTCGTGTTTGCCTCTATCATAAGAAGAATATTTGTAATAAGCAGCCATCATGAAAGCTTGATCAGAAAATTTGAATTTAGTGTTTTTATCTTCAAAATTAAATTCTTGGTTCATAGGATCGGTTAAATCCCTTTTATCAACAAAGAGTCCATCTTTATTTCGGAAATAAGAAGCATAAAATTCTAACTGTTCCTTGCATAGTTTAAGGTATAGAGAGCTTAGGACATATTTATCATCATCAATGTTCTTAAAGCTATTATAATAGTCTACAAGTTCTAATAGGGATAAAGTCATGAATGCATTACTATTAATGGTTATTTCTTTTTTTACCTTGTTTTCGTTCCAAATTAACGTGCCTTCTTCAGATTTTAATTTAGCATCTGCTTTTTTGTAAATACATAAGAGTGGAGAATTTAAATTAATTGTGTTAATATCAATCTTAGAAAAAGATTTAGATTTTAAATCTTTTACGGGAATATATATCCCGCATTTCGAGTCAAAAACTATATCTTTTAATGATTCTTTTGATAAGTAGAAAAATTGATTTTTTATGTTATTTTTGTTTAATGTATTGATTCTTAAAAAAGGTCCTATAAATTTCAAAATAACACCACCATATATTAATCCTTATATAAATAATATGATTAGAGTTATTAAAATGTGCTAGTTTTATGAAATTAGAAAGGAAGAATTTACATGGAAGTTGGAAAACTAAACTGGGATGATTTAAAACAAATAATTGACAACAATAAAAGTGTTGTGCGAGATGATGTAAGAATTAGAAGTGGAATAGGGGAAGACTGCAGTGTCATAAATTTTGGTGAATATGAGTGCGTCGTTTCTACAGATCCAATAACGGGAGCAGATAAAAATATAGGCAAATTAGCAGTTCATATAAATTGTAATGATATAGCTTCTTGTGGAGTTGAGCCTATAGGTATTTTAGTAACAATTCTTGTGCCACCAACCGCCACCATAGAAGATATAAAAAACATTATGGAAGAAATTGATGAAGAGACAAAAAAACTAAATGTAGAGATATTAGGTGGACACACTGAGGTTACAGAAGCTGTGAATAGAATAGTAGTTTCGTGCACAGCAATTGGTAAAGGAAAAGCACAAAGAGCAGTGGCAACTTCAGGAGCAAAGCTAGGAGATGAAATTGTTGTTACCAAACTATTGTGTATGGAAGGAACCTCAATTATAGTAAATGATTATTTAGATAGGGTAAGTGATGTTTTAACTCACAGAGAAATAGAAGTAGCAAAAGAATATGTTAATAATATTAGTGTGGTTAATGAAGGGCGCATCGCAGGAGAATTTGGTGTTAATTCTATGCATGATATAACTGAAGGTGGAGTACTAGGAGCACTATGGGAGCTTGCTGAAGCTAGTAATTTGGGCTTTAAGGTATATAATGATAAAATGCCTATTAGCGATATTACATATAAAATATGTGCAAAACTAAATATTGACCCCTTAAAATTCATCTCTTCAGGAAGCATGCTAATAACTGCGACTTGTGGAAAAGAGTTAGCAGATAAATTAAATAGTGAAGGCATACAAGCTACAGTAATAGGAAACATGACTGCAGCTAGAGGACTATTAGTAACAGATGAAATTGAAAAAGATGTTCTGCCACCTACTAGAGATGAGTTATTTAGTATATAATACTTAAAATAGATTATCTTTTGATAGGGGAAAGGTAGCTAACAATTATTAATTAATAGCTACCATAGAGAACGACGAGGAGGCTAACAATGAAAAAATTAATAGTTGCAAGCAATAATGACCATAAAATTAAGGAGATTAAGGAAATGTTATCACAATTTCCTTTTGAAGTATTGTCTTTGAAAGAGGCTAACATTGATATTGATGTAGAGGAAACAGGCACTACCTTTATGGAGAATTCATACATAAAGGCTAGTGAAATTTTCAAAATAGCTCATGGAGACATGGTCCTTGCAGATGATTCGGGCTTATCAGTGGAAGCATTAAACGGTGCTCCAGGTGTTTTTTCAGCTAGATTTGCGGGTGAACATGGAAATAACAAAGCAAATAACGATAAATTACTATATCTTTTAGAGGGCATAAGTGAAGAACAGCGAAAAGCTAAATTTATTTGCGCTATGGTACTTATAGTCAATGAAGATGAAATAGTGAAAGTACAAGGGGAAGCAGAGGGGATAATTACAGCTGAATTTAGGGGAGAAGAGGGTTTTGGATATGATCCACTATTTTTTGTACCAGAATACAAGAAAACTTTCGCTCAGATGAGTTCTGATGAAAAAAATGCTATTAGTCATAGGGGAAGGGCTCTAGATAAATTAAAAAGTGAGCTAGAAAAAATAATATAGGAAATATAGTTATTAGGCATCTTCAAAATATCGTAAGTATAATGGATAGGTGTTTTTTAGATGCCCTATGTTCTTTTATAGGAAATTAATTTAGAATTGCTTAGTGAAGTGAATTAGCATTTCTAGTAATATATGATTTTGTTATATTAATGAAGAAGGTGATTTTAAATGCAAATAGGCGTTATAAGTGATACACATAGGGGGATTAGCAGTATAGAGCAGCTAGGTGGCAAAATAAAAGGATTAGATGTGTTAATTCACCTAGGCGATAATGTAGAGGATATAGCTATTATACAAAGGTATTATAAGGGCAAAATAATTAATGTAAGAGGTAATTGTGATTTTTCTACAGGTACCCCAAATGACCGTGTAGAGGAGATTGGTGGAAAAAGAATTTTTTTAACTCATGGACATAGATATGGTGTAAAAGAGAATTTATTTAAATTAAGATATAAGGCTTTAGAAACAGAGGCTGATATAGTTTTATATGGACACACTCATATAGGGCAAATAGACTTTGAAGAAGGAATATGGTATATAAATCCTGGCAGTGTTTCTCAGCCAAGAGATGGAGCCCGTAGCTTTGCTATTATAAGTATAGAACAAGAATGCATAGAAGCGAATTTAATAAGATTTTAGTACTTTATAACTAGGATTTTTAAATTTTAGTTTTTTGATAAATCTGAAAACTGGCTTAAAATAGAGGAAAATACTATGGTAAAATTTATTTAAATATTGAAGAAAAAAAGTTTTAGAAAAAGTATTGACGTATTAATATAAATGGTGTAGAATAATCCATGTCGTCAGAAAAAAACATTGAATTTAAATGAATGTGACGGAAGAGTTAATTTAGTATATTGAACGTTTTTATAAAGGTTTAATGAATATCGGGGTGTAGCGCAGCTGGGAGCGCGCGTGGTTTGGGACCATGAGGTCGCAGGTTCAATCCCTGTCACCCCGACCACTAAAAATTAACATGCGGGTATTACTTAATGGTAGAGTGCTAGCCTTCCAAGCTAGTTACGAGGGTTCGATTCCCTCTACCCGCTCCAAATATGCTAAGGCATATAAAAAGTATATAAGCGTCTTTAGCTCAGTTGGATAGAGCAACGCCCTTCTAAGGCGTGGGCCAGGGGTTCGAATCCCTTAAGACGCACCATATGGTGGACGTAGTTCAGTTGGTAGAGCGCCAGATTGTGGTTCTGGTTGTCGTGGGTTCGAGTCCCATCGTCCACCCCATTTAAATATTGGGATGTCGCCAAGCGGTAAGGCACCAGACTTTGACTCTGGCATTCGTAGGTTCAAATCCTGCTATCCCAGCCAATATGGTTTACTAGCTCAGTCGGTAGAGCACATGACTTTTAATCATGGTGTCCGGGGTTCGATTCCCCGGTAAGCCACCAAAATAGTAATAATATGCAGGTGTGGCGGAATTGGCAGACGCACTAGACTTAGGATCTAGCGCCTACGGCGTGGGGGTTCGACTCCCTTCACCTGCACCATTACTATTAAAAATTTACCATAAAACAAAAGTATGCGGGAGTGGCTCAGTGGTAGAGCGTCACCTTGCCAAGGTGAACGTCGCGAGTTCGAATCTCGTCTTCCGCTCCAAATATGCGGGTATTACTTAATGGTAGAGTGCTAGCCTTCCAAGCTAGTTACGAGGGTTCGATTCCCTCTACCCGCTCCAATCTAAGTCTTTAGTATTTATACTAAAGACTTTTTAAAAATTTTTTTTATTTTGCGCCCATAGCTCAGTTGGATAGAGTTACAGACTTCGAATCTGGAGGTCGTGGGTTCGACTCCCGCTGGGCGCACCAAAATCAAGGCTTTCGTGAATTAACGAAGGCTTTTTTTTATTGGAAAGAACACAACAGTAACATAACCCGGAAAAAATCATATAAAATATTACAATGAATAACATGACAATATAGAAATTATTTACTTTTTTTCTATAATTTAAAGGAAAACAATGAATGTTTGTTGAACTATGTTTATGGACGGTTTGAAGATATTCTTAAAAATCAGATAAATTATATAAGGAGAGAGTAAATAGCTAAAAGGATGATTTTATATTGAAAGGTGAGATATTCATGTTAAAGCCAAAAAAAATTTTACCATTTATCTTAAGTACTTTACTATTGTTACAAAATTTCCCCATTATTAGTGCATTTGCAGAACAAAACAATTATAGTAGTTCTATAACCTCAAGATTAGCAGGCGCTGATAGATACGCTACTTCCATAGCTATAAGTAAGAGTGGATGGGAGCATGCTAATAATGTTATCATTTCAACAGGCTCAAATTTCCCCGATGCTCTATCAGCCTCCGCATTATCTAAATCCAAGGATGCTCCAATTATTCTTATAAATAAGGATTTTATTAGTACTGATGCTATTGCGGAATTAAAAAGATTGAATGTATCTAATGCATATATCATTGGGGGTATAGGGGTAATTAGTGCTTCAGTTGAAAATCAATTAAAAAGCTTAAATATCAGTATAACTAGATTTGCTGGAACTGATAGATATGATACATCGGCGCAAATTGCTAATTATGTGGGAGTTAATAATGGAATCATTATTGCTACTGGTACTGACTTTCCAGATGCACTTTCAGTAGCTCCAATTTCTGCAATGAAGTCAATGCCAATTTTACTTTCACAAAAATCAGGACTTGATCCCAATATGTCAGCGTTTATAAAGGATAAAAATATACCTGTTTCATATATTATTGGTGGTACAGGAGTTTTAGATTCATCTATGGATGCAAGTCTTCCTAACAGCAAAAGACTAAGCGGAAATGATAGATTTGGGACAAACCTTAGTATAAATAATCAGTTTGCCACTGATTTAAGCTTTCACACCGTTTATTTAGCTACGGGACTAGATTTCCCAGATGCGCTCAGTGGTTCAGCTTTAGCTGCTAAGAATAATGCTCCAATCATACTAACAGATAAAGCGTCGATTTCTACAGATATTATTAATCTTATGAAAAATAAAAATGTTAAGCAGGTAGTTATTTTAGGCGGCACAGGAGTTGTAAGTCAAGCTGTGGAAGATGATGTGAATGCTAAAGTCAAAGTTAATGTTACTTCCATAAGTTTGAACAAAAGTTCTGAAACTTTGTCGGTGGGAGATTCTTACAATATGATTGCATCTATTTTGCCTTTAAATGCTACAAATCAATCTGTTACTTGGTCATCCTCTAATTCTTCAGTGGCATCGGTTGATTCTAATGGTAAGGTTACTGCAGTAAGTGCAGGAACAGCAACCATAACAGCTAAAACCGTAGATGGAAACAAGACTGATACATGTAATGTTGTAGTGGTAGTTAATGTTACTTCCATAAGTTTAAACAAAAGTTCTGAGACTTTTACAGTAGGATGTTCTGATACCATTATTGCAACTGTTTCTCCGTTAAATGCTACAAATCAATCTGTTACTTGGTTGTCCTCTAATTCTTCTGTGGCAACGGTTGATTCTAATGGTAAAGTTACTGCAGTAAGTGTAGGAACAGCAAGCATAACAGCTAAAACTGTAGATGGGAGCAAGACTGATACATGTAATGTTATAGTCTTGAGTGATCGAACTGGAAAAGGAGAACAAGTGGTATTTTATGCTACCTGTTTTCGAGGTACACCATATGTATGGGGTACTACGGGGCCTAATTCTTTTGACGCTTCTGGCTTTACACAATATGTCTATGCACACTTTGGCATTGAAATAGGTAGAACAACATATTCTCAAATTACTAATGGTTATGAGGTACCTAAAGAACAACTACAATTAGGAGATTTGGTGTTTTTTGGAACGAACAATTCACCACATCACGTAGGTATATATGTTGGATATGGACAATACATCCATGCCCCGCGTACAGGAGATTTCGTAAAAGTTTCTTCTTTATCAGGTCGGTCAGATTTTTTCGCTGCTAGAAGAATATTTAATTAATAAAATAATAAATTAAACCCCCATTTCTATAACCTTATAGAAATGGGGGTTTAATTAAGTTATTTAATTAGGTGTTTTATTAAGCTGCATTCTTTTCATTCTTTCTCTTTTTCTCTTCGAATACAAGCACAAGAGCTCCTAATCCAGAAATAGCTACACCAAAGTTAATTAATAATCCCATATCAATTGGTGAACCTGTTTTTGGAAGGTTTTGAGCATCTGTTACAAAGTAGTTAGTACTTGGATTAACCTTAACATTAATGTATCCTTCACTATCAACTACTAAATTACTTGCAACTGTTACATAAATGTTCTTATCGTTATTATAAGTGTTTAGAGTTACTGTTTTACCTGCCCACTCTTTTCCAACAAGTATCTTCATCATTGTACCTGCTTTAACATCAGCAGAAGTAGTAAATGAGAATATATTTTGAGTTTTTCCAGTAATAGATTTAACTTTAGCTGCGATTTTATCAATTATTACTTGAGTTGGAACAAGTATAGTTTTTGGAACTACAACAACTGGTGGTTCTGGAACTACTGGTGCTTCAATTTCTTGAGTTACAGCCTTTGTAGAAATCTTCCAGTTGTTAGAGTTTGTTGGAGAAACTGTTTTATTATCTTCAATATATTTAAGCATTAAGCTTCTAACTTGTCCATCATCACCAAGAGCTTTAGCTGAATCATAGGTAACGATTGAAGGATCTGTACTACTAAGACCAGCAGCAGCCATAAATCCACCACCACCATTGTATCTATAATTGTTTATAGCAACTGTAAATACATCTGTGTCTTTCACTAATTTTCCATTAACCTTTAGGTTCTTTATTCTATTACCAGATACAACTCTTTTAGTAACTGGGTCAATTGTGCAAGCTGGCTGTGTTAAATCGATGTCATAAGTAGCTCCAAACAATTGATCTAAATTATAATCAGCAACATTAAGTGTTGGATCTTTTACTATTGGATCTGTTGGGCTTGATACTTGTTTGTAGTATCTTTGTGTATATTCCATCCAATCCTTTACTTGTTTGCCTGTCATTTTTACTCCATAAAGGAAGTTTTCATATACGTATACACCCATAATGTCTTGTCTTTTAACATCACCTTGTGGTATTTGTGCTGTTAAACTAAGTGGAGCTGCTATTGAAAGTTGTGTTCCTGCAGCTTTCATTTGAACTTTATTCACAAGCTCCATTATTGATGAAGGTTCTGTTAATTGTTTTGTGCCTTCAAAGACTGCTGTTGATTTTCCTATTACAGTATTTGTATATTCTAATGTCTTATCTTGGTATGGCTTAGCTATTGCCAAGATAGCTGGATCTTCAGCTACGGTGTTCATTGATACAGCATTTGTTCTTAAAGCTATCATTTTTCCAGTTGTATCAAAGTTTAAATCAATTTGAGATACATTTTGTCCAAATTTGCCTGGCTCAGTTACAATAACATTCTTGCCATCTGGGTTTACTAATGTTTTGTTTACTATATTGTGTACATGTCCTGCAACTATTGCATCTATTCCTGATACCTTTGTTGCCATAGCGTTAATTTGATTTTCTTGTGTAGTATCACTTGCACTTTCGAGTCCGCTATGAGCAGTTACTATTACATAATCAGCTCCAGCTGTTTTTATTTTTGGCACCCAATACTTAGCCTCATCAACTAAGTCGTTAAATTTTAATCCTGCATAGTTAGATGGATTTTCCCATCCAGGTACATTCTTTGTTGTTAATCCAAGAATTGCAACCTTCTTTTCTACTCCATTAACTGTAAATGATTTAATAATATATGGTTTAACATAGTTTGTGCCACTTGTATTATACACATTAGCGGATAATACATTTATATTATTATTGCTAGCGTCATTAATAATTCTATTTAAAGTTGTTAAGCCATAGTTGAATTCGTGATTTCCAAGTGTCCATGCATCATACTTCATTGCTCCCATAACCTTCATCATAGGATACTCTGTTTTTGTATCAAGCATATTATAGTAATAAACAAGAGGATTTCCTTGAATAGTATCCCCATTATCAACTAACATAACATTAGGATTTGCTTTTCTTACACCAGTAACATAAGTTGAAATTTTAGCAAGTCCTTGTCCTGTACTAGGTGCTTTTGCAGTAGCATAATCATAATTTAATATGTTTCCATGTAAATCAGAAGTTGCTACAACTGAAATAGTCTTTACTGAATTTTCAAGTCTTGTGTTTAGTACGTATTTAATACCATTATTTGCTTTTACGTTATCAAGTAAAGCATCTCTAACTAACACACCTGTTTTAACCATAGTTTTGCTTACATTAGCATCTAGGAAGCCAGCAAAACCATCTCCACCAGTTAATATAAAGTCTGGTCCAGCTAATTTAAGAGTTTCTGTATCACCTATTGCTGTACCATCTTCTCTTGTTATATTAAATACTCTAGAACCAGATGCGGCTCCAGAACTATAAGTGAACTTAATTCCTGATATTTGTAATCCTTTTCCGCCATCTCTTACAGCTTGTTCTAATATAACTTTTAATTGTGCCTTTGTAACTAAAACTGTATTTATTTCATTATCAAATGGCATAAAATAAAAGATATTTCCAACAGTGATAGGGCCAGCTTTTATATCAGACCTTAGACCACCGTTGTTTTGTATACCTATATCAGCTTTTGCATTTGCTCTAACTGCATCTGCACTCCAATTACCAAGTATACTTTCACCAAAAGGCGCACCAACTTGAGTTCTTGTCAAATCTGTAGCAGTAGTTCCAATAACTTCAGAGAATGTAGGACCTACTTCCGTGATTGCAGCATCTATAATTGCTTTAACTTCTGGGTCTTGTACTGGAGTACCTGCAACATAACCTGTATCTCCTGGTTTTAAATTTGGGTTTCCTATTTTATATCCATTTGCAGCAGTTGTGTCTATTGCTTTATAATCTGCTGAACTTGGAGGTGCAAAACTAATTTTACCATCAGCTTGCACTGTCATTTTTGCGTCAATATAGCCTTTTCCACTAGAATTAGCGATATATATTGGTAAACCGTTAGCACCTACTGCTGTAACTATACTATGTGAATGTCCACCAAAAACTGCATTAACACCAGTTAACTTATTTGTTATGTCATATATTTCACCTTTACCTGTATCTTTATAACTAGCATCATATATGTTTCCTGAGTGTATGATAGCAATAATTACATCGGCAGTCTTAGCTGCTTTAATTTCAGCTGCACAAGCATTTACTTCAGTAGCAGCATCAGTAAAAATATAGTTATCTGTATATGCTGGCATTATTATGTTTTTTGCTTCAGCAGTAATTGCGCCAACGAATGCAATTTTAATACCATCTTTAGTTATGATTTTGTAAGGAGCAAATTTTCTAGTGCCCTTAGTTCCATCAGCATTCTTATTGTATAAGTTTGCTGCAACAATTGAGTAACTAGCATCTTTCATTGTTGTATTAACTACTGTATCTAATTGCCAGTCAAATTCATGATTTCCAAGAGCAGTTACTTCCATACCAATATTGCTAAGTGCCTTTTGTACTGGTACGCCTTTAAGAACATTTGAAACTGGAGAGCCTTGATATAGGTCTCCTCCACCAATTATAATTGTTCTGTCTGGATTTGCATTTTTTGCATCTTTTATGTTTTTCGCAAGAACCCCACCAACTGGTAAAGGCGTTGCATCAGAACTTAAAAGTGTTCCGTGAAAGTCAGTAAGCTCGATAATGTCAAATACTTTGTCGCCTGTAACTGCGTTTGCAGTCATTGAAAGAGCAGGAGAAATCAAAGTAAGAGTCAATAAAAATGTCATAGCTAAGGATGTCCATCTTTTTGTTTTGTTGGATCTAAAGGTTTTGAACAAAATACCACTCCCTTTTTCAAAATTTTTTGAAATTTCAATGTAGCTTATACCTAAACTTAATAGTGTGTAAACGGTACCACATAATAAGCACGGATATGTATATAATTATATTGTTTTACTAATATTTTGTAAATAGTAATAATTATATATATTAATGAAAATTATATCTTTTTATGAAAAAAATAAAATTAAATTAAAGGAAATAGGAAATTATCTTGTATTTTTGTTTTTATCCATCGCTGTTGACTTATAGAAGATGAAGGACTCCAGCTAGGGAATCATTTAATTTAATGAAAAAACTACCTTAAATTATATTTAAGGTAGTTTTGGTATTATAAAAAATTATAAATTTTTTAATCTATCTATTCCATAGAGTTTTCATAATAGTATCATATTCCTCTTCTACAGCACGTGATAGAACTGAAAGAATATCAAAAACTAATCGTGCATCAAAATTATCACTAAAAGGTATGCAACACTTAGCATTTATTATATTATCTACTTCATAAAAAGATATGAACTTATAAGAACTGTTAAGATCATTTAAAAGTTTATATAATTTTGCTTTTACAGTATCATCATTAATGACATTAGCTATGTCATGTATGTACATATCAGCGTAGGAATCGTCCTCAGTTATAGCAACTACAACTTTAACTTTTGTATCTTTAATACTTTGCTCTTCGGGAATAATAAAAGTTGTAAACCCTTCAATGTTATTATTAGTGACCATAGGTAGTTTATTTTCATTTATAAACTGTTGAAATAGATTAGCATTTTGTCCCATGTTTAAGCCCCCTCAAAAATTTTAATAATTTTAATTATTATCTCACAAATGCTTAAATAAGTAAATAAAACAAAAAACAGTTTTGTGAAATTATATTGACAGACATTCAAATATATAGTACTATAAACGAAAGAATAAATAATAAATAATAAATAACCTTTAATTTGGTCCGAGAGACTGAGAAGGAAGTAGATGTTTTATAGTGGTATTACTACGCCTTCTCATAATAGAGATGGCGTTTTTTATTTATTATATACTTAATTAAAAGTACTGTAGTACCTTTAAATTTAGTCCCGAGAGGCTGAGAAGGAGTGGAAGTAATATGTTAAAAGGAAGACACTTAATTGACCCTATGGATTTTACACTAATGGAGCTAGATGAGATTTTTGACTATGCAGATGAAATAATCAAAAGCCCTGAAAAATTTTCTCATATTTGTGATGGAAAAATTTTGGCTACACTATTCTACGAACCAAGTACACGAACAAGATTAAGCTTTGAAGCAGCAATGTTAAGACTTGGAGGTCAGGTGTTAGGTTTTTCTGAAGCGAATTCAAGCTCAGCAGCAAAAGGAGAAAGTGTAGCAGATACAATAAAAACAGTAGAATGCTATGCAGATATTGCAGCAATGAGACATCCTAAAGAAGGAGCCCCTAAGGTTGCATCTATGCATTCAACGATGCCAGTTATAAATGCAGGTGATGGCGGACATCAACATCCAACTCAAACACTAACAGATCTTTTAACCATAAGAAATATTAAAGGAACATTATCAAACTTAACCATAGGAATTTGTGGAGATTTAAAGTTTGGTAGAACAGTTCACTCATTAATAAAAGCCATGTCAAGATATGAAAACATTAAATTCATACTAATTTCACCAAATGAATTAACAATTCCTAAGTACATTAAAGTAGAAGTATTAGAAAAAAATAATATAGAGTTCCTTGAAGTTGAAAGATTAGAAGAGGTTATGCAAGATTTAGATATCTTATATATGACTAGAGTTCAAAAGGAAAGATTTTTTAATGAGGAAGATTATATAAGACTTAAAGATAGTTATATACTAGATAAAGAGAAAATGGAAAAAGCTAAGAAAGATATGATAGTTCTTCACCCACTTCCTAGAGTAAATGAAATAGCTGTGGAAATCGATACTGATCCAAGGGCTTGTTACTTTAAACAAGCAAAATATGGTATGTATGCAAGAATGGCACTTATTGCTAAGCTTTTGGGGGTGGATAAATAATGGTAACAATAAATAGTATAAAAAGAGGAATAGTAATAGATCATATTAAAGCTGGTGTTGGAATAAAAATATTTAACTATTTAGGTCTTGATAATGCGGACTTTACAGTGGCACTTATTATGAATGCACCTAGCAAGAAACTTGGCAAAAAAGATATAATTAAGATAGAAAATGAAATTGATATAGATTTTACAGTGTTAGGTTTTATAGATCCTAACATAACAATAAATATAATATCTGGAGAAGAAATTGAAAATAAAGTTAAATTAAATTTACCAGAGAAAATTGAGAATGTTATAAAATGCAATAATCCAAGATGTATCACATCTATAGAACAAGAAATTTTGCATAGTTTTTACTTAGCAAATAAAGAAAAGGGTCAATATAGATGTATATATTGTGATGAGGTTAATAATCCTACTAGTAAATCATAATAAAACACATAATTAAAATTATAAATTGTGTAGGATTTGAACAAAGGTTTAAATCCTACAAATAAATCTTAATGCAGTGTGAAGGGATGGTAGAGCTATGGAATTATTAATTAAAAATGCAAGAATAATTGATTCATCACAGGATTTTATTGGCGATGTTTATATAAATGAAGGAATAATATATGAAATAGGAAAAAAGCTAGAGAAAGACTGTGAGATTTTAAATGGAGAGGGATATATTTTAGCCCCTTCTTTTGTAGATCTTCACAGTCATTTTAGAGAGCCGGGATATACCTATAAAGAAGACTTGTTGTCTGGAAGCCAGGCAGGAGTTAGGGGTGGATATACTGCAGTAAACCTTATGGCAAATACAAATCCAGTATGTAGCTCCATGAACACAATAAATAAGGTGTTAAAAAAAGCTAGAGAAATAAATCTTTTGGACATTCATCAATGTGCATCTATTACAGAGGATCTAAAGGGAGAATCCATAGATCACCTATGTGAGCTAACCACTGAAGTAAGGTTTATATCGGATGACGGTAAAGGCGTTGCTAATAGTAAGATAATGTTAGATGCTATGCTAAAGGCTAAAGAAAAGAATTTAACAGTAATATCCCATGCTGAAAATGAAGAATTGGTAGATGTGGATACTAGACTTGCTGAAAATATGATGACCTGGAGAGACATAACTCTTTCAAAATTTACAGGGTGCAAGCTTCACTTAGCTCATGTTAGTACGAAAGAAGCTATGAAAGATATTATAGAGGGTAAAAAGCAGGGAGGAAGAATAACCTGTGAAGTAACTCCACATCATTTAGCATTGACTGAGGAAACTGAGTATAGAGTAAATCCACCTATGAGGAAATCTGAGGATGTAAGTTACTTAATTGAAGCTATAAAAGAGGGCTTTGTGGATGTTATTGCTACTGACCACGCACCACATAGCGAGGAGGATAAACTCAAAGGGGCTCCTGGTATCTCAGGGCTAGAAACCTCCTTTGCTGTATGCTTCACTAAATTGGTAGGGCAGGGGCATATTACTTTAAATAAACTTTCTGAGTTGATGTCAAAAAATCCAGCTAAAATTATGGGGCTGAACAAGGGTGAAATTAAAATAGGATTCGACGGAGACTTGGTGCTCTTGGATACTAAATCTAAATATAATATTGATACAACAGAGTTTTTATCTAAAGGAAAGAATTCTCCCTTTGAGGGCAAGGCTGTAATGGGGAAAATAATGTGCACCATTAAGGCAGGTAACATAGTTTATAAAGCAAAATAGCAAATTTAATAGTAAAGGTGGAGTAATAATTGATTATAGATAAATTATTTAAAAGTGTAGAAAAAAACGGTCATGTATGTGTAGGACTTGATACAGGGTTAGAATACTTACCTGCAAGTTTTAGAAATAAGTTTGAATATGAGGAACATGCTTTATATAGATTTAATCAGGCAATAATTGATGCTACTTTTGATGTATCAGCTTGTTATAAGGTACAAATAGCCTATTATGAAGCTCTAGGGCTCAAAGGATTAAAGGTATATAAAGATACTTTAAATTATATAAAAAGCAAAGGCGGCATAGTTATTGCAGATATTAAAAGAGGAGACATTGCAAAAACTGCAGAAATGTATGCCAAAGCTCACTTTGAAGGAGATTTTGAAAGTGATTTTATAACTGTAAACCCATACATGGGAATGGATAGTATAGAACCATATCTTCCTTATGTGAAAAATAAGGAAAAAGGATTATTTTCACTAGTAAGAACCTCAAATAAAGGAGCAGAGGATATAGAGTATATAGAGAATAAAGAAAATAAAAAGGTTTATGATGTTGTAGGGGAAAAACTGTTAAAAATCGGAGAAGAATTCATGGGAGAATGTGGATATAGCGACATAGGTGGAGTTGTTGGATGCACACATATAGATGAAGGATTAAAGATGAGAAAAGATTTAGAAAAAATGTTTTTCTTAATACCTGGCTATGGAGCACAGGGCGGTGCAGCTGAGGATGTGGCCATTTATTTAAAAAATGGAAATGGTGGAGTGGTAAATGCCTCTAGAAGTATTTTGCTGGCATATAAAAAGGCTGAGAACGGAGAAAATCATTTTGAAGAATACGCTAGAGCAGAAGCAATAAAAATGAGAGATGAAATAAGAGCAGCAGCCAATAGATAAAATAGTCCACAATTTTTATTAAGATACTGGAGGGGTTTATTTGATATGTTCAGTAGAAAAAACCTATGAAAATGTTGAAATTTGTGAGGGTGTGTACAGACTTTCTATAAAGGGTAAGTTTGACGTGAAGCCGGGGCAATTTTTTATGTTAAAGGTAGGCGAGGTGGAACCTTTATTACCAAGACCGATAAGTGTGTACGATGTAGACGAGGAGAAAATAAGTTTTTTGTATCAAATAGTAGGGCAAGGTACAAAACTTCTTAGTAAGCTTACGGAAAATGACGAAGTTCAGATAATGGGCCCTCTAGGAAATGGCTTTGATGTAGAAAAAATAAAAGGGAAGATTGCTGTAGTATCTGGGGGAATTGGCATAGCACCAATGGCTCATTTGATTAAAAAGCTTACAAACTGTGAAATAGATTTGTATGCAGGGTTTAGGACTGTGGATTATTCTGTGGATTCTGTGGAAAAATATGTAAATAAAATTTATTTATCCACAGAAAGTGGTCAAAAAGGTCATAAGGGATACGTGACAGATATAATAAATCCACAAAAATATCAAACAGTTATATGCTGCGGACCAGAAATTATGATGAAAAAGGTTATAAGTATATGCAATGATGCAAAAGTACCAGTATATGTGTCCATGGAAAATCATATGGCCTGCGGAATAGGTGCATGTCTTGTATGTACTTGTAAAACTAAGGGCGGAAATAAAAGAACTTGCAAGGATGGTCCAGTTTTTGATGGAAAGGATTTGATTTTTAATGATTAATGTGGAATTGTGTGGTGTAAGTTTAAAAAACCCTGTTATAGCTGCATCTGGTACTTTTGGATTTGGCGCGGAATATAAGCAGTATTACGATATCTCAAGACTTGGGGGGATATCCTCTAAAGGGCTTACCCTTAATGAAAAACAAGGTAATGATGGCATACGTGTTTATGAAACTCGTGGGGGAATGATGAACAGTGTAGGGCTTCAAAATCCAGGTATAGATAAGTTTATAAATACTGAACTGAAAGTTATGAAGGAATATAACACAGCTATAATTGCAAATGTTGGCGGTAGCACTATAGAAGAATATATGGCAGCAATAGAAAGATTAAATAATGAGGCTATAGACATAATTGAATTAAACATATCCTGCCCTAATGTAAAATGTGGCGGTATGGCTTTGGGAATTAATTCAAAGATAGCCTATGATGCAGTAAGAGAAGTGAGAAGTATTTGCAAGAAGCCTCTTATGGTTAAACTTTCACCTAATGCAGAGGATATAGTAGATATGGCCTACAAATGTTGTGAAGCTGGAGCGGATGCCTTATCTTTAGTAAATACTTTTAAAGGCATGGCAGTGGATATACATCGCAAAAAAGCGGTTTTTAATAATATATATGCAGGGGTGTCAGGACCAGCTATAAAACCTATGGCACTGCGTATGGTTCACGAGGTATGTAAGGCTGTAAATATACCAGTTGTAGGTATGGGTGGTATATGCTCTTTTGAAGATGCAATTGAATTTATAATGGTTGGAGCGCAAGCAATTCAAGTTGGAACCGCTAATTTCATAAAGCCAGATATTTGTATAGATATAATAGAAGGAATTGAAGAGTATATGATAAGAGAAGGTATTAAGGATTTAAGTGAGATTAGAGGAATCATATAAAATAAGCAAGACCTCCTAGTTTAAAAACTAGGAGGTCTTTATTTCATTCCAAAGGACGCGTTGCAATATTGTGCACTTTATGCTACTGAGGATTTTGATTTTTCCTTCATCTGTAGTAAGTTTTCTAAAAATGCTTGAAGTTCATTAGTTTTATCTTTATCCATTGGTTCTACACCTTTTAGTTTATAAGGGATGGACAGAGCTTCATATTTATTTACTCCTAGAACATGATATGGAAGAAGTTCTATTTTATCTACATTAGGAATTTCCTCACTAATAATTTCAGCAATATTAGCCATATGCTCCTTAGAATCTGTAAATCCAGGAACAACAACGTGTCTTACCCAAACCCTAGTTTTAGATTTTCTTAATGCGTGTAAAAATAAATTAACATCTTTCGTATCTTTACCGGTTAAAGTAACATAACCTTTGCTGTTTGAATGTTTTATATCTAAAAGCACTAAATCTGTATATTTTAATATCTCAGAATAGTCGCCTTGACCGAATCCAGCTGTATCTATAGCAGTATGAATGCCGTTTTGTTTACATAATTTTAAACATTCAAGTAGGAATTCTGGTTGTACTAATGGATCACCACCAGAGAAAGTAACTCCACCGTTAGAGCGATGAAAATAAGGTTTGAATCTAATGATCTTTTTAATAAGTTCTTCTGGAGTCATTTCCGTACCGCCACTTAGTTTCCAAGTATCTGGATTATGGCAATAGGCACATCTTAATTTGCAGCCTTGAAAAAAAACCACTGTTCTTATTCCTGGACCATCAACTAGTCCCATACTCTCTATTGAATGAATTTTACCTGTTACCATAAATATTCCTCCTTTGTGTAGTGTAAAAAATTAATGTTGAAACTATTCTGTATTCATTTCATATTAAAACAAAAATTAAATAATGTTTTTGCTTTAATATAAAATGTCATTTTATATTATTTGGGAAGTGCTTGTAAGAACAAGCACTTCTCAAATTTATAAAGGTTTAAGTATTAGTTAGGAACCTGTGTCCTAATTACATTCTTTCGTGGAAAGTTCTACTAATAACTTCAAGCTGTTGGGTTCTTGTTAATCTATTGAAGTTAACAGCATAGCCAGATACTCTAACTGTTAGTGTAGGGTATTTATCTGGATTTTCCATAGCATCCATTAATGTTTCTCTGTTAAGTACATTTACATTTAAGTGGAAGGCACTTTGAGCAAAGTATCCATCCATTATTGATACTAAATTATTGATTCTAGTTTCTTCATCTTTTCCCAGTGCATCTGGAACAATAGAGAATGTGTTAGAAACACCATCTTGGCAGTAATTTCTGTATGGGATTTTAGCTACTGAGTTTAGTGAAGCTAAAGCACCATTTTCATCTCTTCCATGCATTGGGTTAGCCCCTGGTGCTAATGGTTCTCCAGTTTTTCTTCCGTCAGGAGTAGCTCCAGTTTTCTTACCATATACTACGTTTGAAGTTATTGTTAATACTGATAAAGTATGCTCAGCATCTCTGTAAGTAGGGTGTTTTTTAAGTTCGTTCGAGAATTTTTTAACTACTTCAACAGCTATATCGTCAACTCTGTCATCATCATTTCCGTATTTAGGGAAATCTCCTTCAATTTCAAAGTCAATAGTTATGCCTTGTTCATTTCTTATTGGTTTAACTTTAGCAAATTTTATAGCACTTAATGAGTCAGCAACTACGGATAATCCTGCTATACCAAAAGCCATAAATCTTTTTACTTCTGTATCATGAAGAGACATCTGACCAGCTTCATAAGCATATTTATCGTGCATATAGTGGATAGTATTCATTGTGTTTACATATATATCTGCAACATACTCCATTACTTTCCAGAAGCTATGCTTAACTGTTTTGTAGTCAAGAACTTCATCTTCCATTTTAGCTAGGTTTGGGACTACTAATTTTGCTTTAAGTTCATCTACACCACCATTAATAGCATATAATAGTGATTTTGCAAGGTTAGCTCTAGCTCCGAAGAACTGCATTCTCTTTCCAAGCTCCATAGCAGATACGCAACAAGCGATACCGTAGTCATCTCCATATATAGGTTCCATTATGTCATCATTTTCATATTGAATAGAATCTGTTAGTATTGACATTTTAGCACAGTATTTTTTGAAGTTTTCTGGTAATTTTTCAGACCATAAAACAGTCATATTTGGTTCTGGTGAAGGATCTAAAGTAGTTAGCGTGTGTAAGAATCTAAAAGTTGTTTTAGTTACTAGTGGCTTACCATTAGTACTAACACCACCAAGAGCTTCTGTTATCCAGTTAGGATCTCCAGCAAATAAATCATTATATTCAGGAGTTCTTAAGTGTCTTGCAAGTCTTAATTTAATAACAAATTGATCAATAATTTCTTGAGACTCAGCTTCAGTAATTATTCCGTTTCTTAAATCTCTATCCATATAGCAATCTAAGAAGGTAGTAACTCTTCCTAGAGACATTGCAGCACCATTATTCTCTTTTATAGCAGCTAGGTATCCGAAGTATACAAATTGTACAGCTTCTTTAGCAGTAGTAGCTGGCTGAGAAATGTCAATTCCATAAGACATAGCCATATTTTTGATACTTGTCATAGCTCTTAATTGCTCATTTAATTCTTCTCTGCTTCTAATTAATTGCTCAGAAGCATGACCAGTTAAGGCATTAAGATCTTCTTTCTTTTTCTCTATTAAGAAATCCATACCATAAAGTGCGATTCTTCTATAGTCACCTATTATTCTTCCTCGTCCATAAGCATCTGGGAGTGCAGTTAAAAGTCCAACATTTCTAGCTACTTTTGTTTCAGCAGAATAAGCATCAAAAACTCCTTGGTTATGAGTTTTTCTATATTTAGGGAAATATTCTTCTATATCCTTGTCTAATTTGAAACCATAAGCTTCTAGTGATTGCTCTACCATTCTAAATCCACCAAATGGGTTTACGATTCTTTTTAATGGAGCATCTGTTTGTAATCCAACAATTACTTCATTTTCTTTATCTAAATATCCAGGACCAAAATTATCTATTCCTGAAATTGCATTAGTTTCTACATCTATGATACCTTTTTTTATTTCTTCTATAATAAGTGAATGAGCTTTATCCCAAACCTTAATAGTCTTTTCAGTTTTTTCTACTAAGAAACTATCATCACCTTCATATAGAGCATAGTTTTTTTGAATGAAGTCTCTTACATCAATCTGATCCTTCCATACTTCGCCTTTGAAGCCTTCCCATTGTTTAAACATTTTGTTTCCTCCTTCAATACATTAATTTTATGGTGCTTTCTAAATTGGTTGTTATGCCATAAAATTAAATGGGTAAAATATATTAATAATGAATGTTATTTAATAATAAATATTGTTTAGTTTTATTATACAATATTTTGATTGGCTTGTTAATACTTAAAGGTAAAGTTTACAACAGATTCATAAAGTAGTTAATGGATATAAGTGTCGTCTAAAACTTAACCTCTCGATATAATACATTGTAATATTAAAAGTGAAACAGTTCAAGTGATTATATAAAAGTTGGAATGTTTATAATATTCAGATAATTATGAGAGTGTTGAAATATAAGGGTTTGTCGATGATAAAAATTCAATATTAAGAAATAAAACAGAATACTTTTAAAATGAAACAACACCCAATTTTTATGCTTTATAATAGAAAAACATGTTTAATTATTTAAAATTGTAATAATTTATAGTAATGTTAATATTGCAGCATCACAGATGATCATTTAATTAGGCACATGAAAAGTAATTCGCTTATATAGTTGCTCTATAAAAAAAATTATTATTTTTATTTATAATGAGGTATAATAAATAATAGTGGATTATTTATTGTGGAGGTAAATTAGATGAGCAAACCTAGCATATTTAGCAAGAATTATGAAAAAGAAATGAAAAGACGAAGAAAGAGAATATTTTTATTAATTATTGTACCTATATTAGGGTTAACCATATTTTTAATTACAGATTTTAATGCTTTGTTAAATAAAGGTATAAGTATGAAAAAGGGGATAAACAATATCCTATTAAATAAATCAAAAGATAATATTAAAAATAAAGAAAATAAGGTAGTAGAAGTGCCAAAAAAAACAGAGGAAGCTGTTAAACCACAGGTGAGTTCTGAAAAACCCAAAGATCCACAGGCAAAGCCTGATGTAAAAAATGAAGTTTTTCTTGTTTTATTGTCTGACGGGCAAAAGATTAGTGTTGAATACAATATAAAGGGAACAGAAAAAAATATAATAGGTGTATCAGATGATAAAGATATATCATATGATATAAGTCCAAGTAAAAAATCAATAGTTATACAAAGCAAAAAGAATCAGGATCTACTATATTTTGATGTAAATAAAATTAGTAAGGATGTTACAAAAAAAGAACATAAGTCTAGCAAAGGCCAAATTTTTTCAAAAGAAGAACGCCTTAGAAAACACCCAACTTACCTTTGGTCAATTACACCTAAGTTTATAGATGAAGATAATATTGTTTATGTTTCTGAATTACCTTGGATAAGTGAAAAGGCAGTGCAATATATATGGAAAGTAAATTTAAAAGATAATATTCATGTGCAGGTGAAAAAAGTATCAGGTAAGAGTGTTACTTTTAAAAACATAACCACAAAGGGGTTAGAGACAATTATAGATGGCAATGTTGTGTATGTAAATTCATTAGGCGAAGTAATAGAATAAGGGGAAGAGGTTTAAAATGGATATAGGATTATCTTCCGCCTGTTTTTATCCTAATTTGTATACAGAGCACAGTATAGGAAAGATGAAAGAGTTAGGATTTAAGCATGGTGAAATATTTTTAAATACACCAAGTGAGTACGAAGAAGAATTTTTAAAGCTACTTTTAGAAAAAAAAGAAATCTATGAATTCAATGTAAATTCCATTCATGCATTTTCAGGTTCTTTTGAGCCATACCTTTTTGATAAATATGACAGGCGAAGAAAAGACATGTTAAAACATTTCAAAAAAGTTTGCAGAGCAGCACAGGTATTAGGCGCAAGTTGTTATACCTTTCATGGTATGAGGTATACAGATTTTAATGAACTTGATACTAAATTTGTTATAGATATATATAATGAACTAACCTATATTGCTCTAGAAGCAGGTATAAAATTGGCGCAGGAAAATGTATCTTGGTGCATGTCAGCTGATTTAAAGTTTTTAACCCTTTTATCTAAAGAGTGTAAGTACCCAATATATTTTACTTTAGATTTGAAACAAGCGTATAAAGCTGATATATCTATTGAAAAGTATATTAAGGTTATGGGTAGTAATATAGTAAATCTACACATTAATGATAGAGATGAAAATTATCCTTGTCTTTTACCTGGAAAAGGAAATTTGAATTATAAAAATATATCCAATAGTCTTAAGAATGTTGGATATAGTGGAAAAGGAATTATTGAGGTTTACAGTAGTAATTATTTGAATTATGAAGAACTTACAGAGGCGAAGGATTTTGTTTTGAAGATTTTTAATGAAAAATGTTAATAGATTTTAACATTACTAAAATTATGTTGTAAATTATAAAAAATTTGGTTATAATCAGTAATATTAGACTATAGAAGCAAAAATGCTTAATAATATTTGTAAATATCTTAAAAGTTATGTTATAATGTTTAAGTTAATAAGCATTTGTGGTAATTAGGAGGAGTAATATAATGAACGTTAAAATGGAAAAATTAGAAAAGAATATTATTAAATTAGAAATAACTGTAGAAGCAGAAAGATTTAATGCAGCTTTGAAGAAATCTTGTGCAAAAAACTCAAAGACTATCAACATACCTGGTTTTAGAAAAGGTAAAGCACCAATGAATATTATAAAGAAAATGTATGGTGAAGGTGTTTTCTTTGAAGATGCTATAAATTTCTGCTGTGATGATACATATCCAGAAGCTTTAAAGCAGTATGATATCAATCCATTGGATTATCCTCAAATTGATATTATTCAAATAGGAGAAGGAAAAGAGTTTGTATATACTGCATCTGTAGCAGTAATTCCAGAAGTTCAACTTGGAGAATACAAAGGATTAGAAGTTAAAAAAACTGAATATAATGTAACAGATGATGAAATTGAAAATCAACTAAAAGGCATGCAAGAAAAAAATGCTAGAATTGAAGAAAAAGTTGATGGTGCTGTTGCAATGGGCAATATAGCTGTTATAGACTTTAAAGGATTTATTGACGAGGTAGCTTTTGAAGGTGGAGAAGGAACAGATTTTGAACTTGAAATTGGTTCAGGATCATTCATTGATACTTTTGAAGAACAATTAATCGGCTTAAAAGTTGGGGAAACTAAAGAAGTTAAAGTTAATTTCCCAGAGCAATACGGAAGAGAAGAATTAAACGGAAAACCTGCAACTTTTAATGTTACTATTAAAAGCATGAAGGAAAAAGAATTACCAGCTATTGATGATGAATTTGCTAAAGAAGTATCAGAATTTGATACTTTAGAAGAATTAAGAAATGACATAAAAGTAGCACTTCAAAAATCAAGTGAAGATAGAGAAAAGAAAGAATTTGAAGAAGCTGTAATAGATGCAGTTTGTTCAAATGTTGTAATGGACATTCCAGAAGTTATGATTAAAAGAGAAACTGATGTTATGTTAAAAGATTTAGAAATGAAATTAAAATATCAAGGTTTAGATCTTGAATCATATTATCAGTATACTAACAATACTGAAGAAAAAGTTAGAGAATTCATGAAAGAAGCTGCTGAAAAGAGAGTTAAAACTGATTTAGTAATAACAGAAATAGCTAAAATAGAAAAAGTTGAGGCTAGCGATGAAGAAATGTTAGAAAAAGCTAAAGAAGTTGCTAAACAATACGGAGACAAAGATTTAGATAAAACAGCAGATTTAATTATGCAAGCACAAAAACAATATCTAAAAATTGATGTTGTAAATGAAAAAGTAATAAAAATGTTAGTTGATAGCGCTAAAGTTATTGCATAATATATACTAGACTTAATTGCCAGATATTTTTCTGGCAATTAATTTTAAATATAGGATAAAATTATATGGTTAAAAAATAATTATTTAGGATAGAATTAAGTAATAGATTACCTTTTGAAGTAGTTCTATTATTTGAGTAGAGGAGGGAATTATATGAGTTTAGTGCCAATGGTTGTTGAACAAACTAATAGGGGTGAAAGATCCTATGACATTTATTCAAGGTTATTAAAAGAAAGAATAATTTTTCTAGGAGAAGAGGTAAATGATACCACTGCTAGTTTAGTTGTTGCTCAATTATTGTTTTTAGAGTCTGAAGACCCTGATAAAGACATTTATTTATATATAAATAGTCCAGGTGGATCAATTACATCAGGTATGGCTATTTTTGACACAATGAATTATATAAAACCACAAGTTTCAACTATTTGTATTGGTATGGCAGCATCCATGGGAGCTTTCTTATTAGCTGCTGGAGAAAAGGGAAAAAGATTTGCATTACCTAATAGTGAAATTATGATACATCAGCCTTTAGGAGGCTTTAAAGGTCAAGCAACGGATATCGATATCCATGCAAAACGAATTCTTAACACTAAAGATACATTAAACAGGATATTGAGTGAAAGAACTGGTCAACCAATGGAGAAAATTCAACATGATGTTGAAAGAGATTACTTCATGAGTTCACAAGAAGCTATGGAGTATGGATTAATAGATGAAGTTATTACTAAAAAGAAATAACATTTAGTGAGGTGAAAATATGCCAAAGTATGATGAAAAAAAACAACTGAAATGTTCTTTCTGTGGTAAAAGCCAAGACCAAGTTAGAAGATTAATTGCAGGACCAGGAGTG
>Ga0316601_100000097_pt1 | contig 32011 bp, 29 predicted proteins | sample OWC_soil_day5_no_FD_207663 | JGI IMG/M metagenome (GOLD analysis project Ga0316601, IMG submission 207663) | Wetland soil microbial communities from Old Woman Creek delta, Ohio, United States - OWC_soil_day5_noCT | ecosystem: Environmental > Terrestrial > Soil > Wetlands | place: USA: Ohio... | reverse complement strand
TTCATAGAAATTTCTTCTAGATTTTCAGCTGCTGCTGTTATCTCTTCTATTGAAGCAGCTTGTTCTTCCGTCGAAGCTGCAACTTCTTCAATTGCAGCTGCACCTTCCTGTGAAACAGTTGAAATATCATCAATATTTTTACCTACAGTAATTGAATTTTCACTAATAACGCCTGCTGCATGCAAAACCTCTTCAACATTGTTTATTACAACGGTAACATCATCTTGAATTTCTTCAAAAATCATCTCCACTTCTTTAGATGTCTTTTCTTGTTCACTTACAATTATTTCTGCCTTAGTCATTTCTCCAACTGCATTTTCAACAGTTGTTCTTATTTCCCCTATAATCTCACTTATATCTTTAGCTGCTTTGCCTGACTCTTCTGCTAGCTTTTTCACTTCATCTGCTACAACAGCAAATCCCCTTCCATGCTCACCAGCTCTTGCCGCTTCAATTGCTGCATTTAAGGCTAGGAGATTAGTTTGTTCTGCTATACCGCTTATAAATGCTACTATTTCTCCTATTTGTTGAGATTTAGTTGATAATGCACTAATTGTTTCTCCAACTTTCATTGCAGCTTCTTTGTTTTCTACAGTCTTTAAATTTTGATATTTTCCTATTTCCATTCCTCTTTCAACAGTTTCCATAGCCTTTAGTGCAAGGGACTCTGAATTTGCAGAACTCTCAAATATTTTAGAAATTTCCTCTACTAATGCGTTTACTCTATCACTTCCTTGCTGAGCTGACATAGCCTGTTCAGTAGCTCCTTGTGCAATTTCTGATATTGTATCAGCCACCTGTTCAGCGCTTTTATTTGTCTCTTCTATAGCTGCTATCATTTGATGAGCTGATGAAGCCACAGTTTCTCCGATTTCCTTCATTCCTAATAATATTATTCTATTCTCATCAACCATTGAATTAAATTCACTGGCAAGTCTGCCTAACTCATCATTACTATTTACATCAAGTTTTACATTAAAATTTCCTGAGGATACTTCTTTTAAGGCATTTTCAATCTTCTTTATAGGCTTGGTTGTTTTACCGATAGTAAAAGATATTATAACTCCACAAATGACAATTGTTATCAATCCAAATATTATTACAGTATTTCTAAGCTCAACTATACTATTAATGTCATTGCTTAATACTGCTTTGGCCTTAAAATAAACTATTAATGCTATAGACAAAATTCCTATCACAGCTGCAGATAAAACTGGCACCGTAATTTTTGTTTTAATACTTTTCATACTATCACTCCTTGTTTAGCTTAGGTAACTATAGATTTTTGAAATTCATTGCTCTGAATTATTTTTAAAAAAGCAGATGCTATTTCTTCATCAAATTGATGATTTTTATTTTTTTCAATTTCATAAGCTGCTTCATCAATAGAGAAAGATCTTTTATATGGCCTTATTGAAACCATTGCGTCAAAGGAATCTGCAATGGATACAATCCTTGATAAAAATGGGATTTCACTACCTTTTAAGCCATAGGGATATCCTTTTCCATCATACCTTTCATGATGGTGCAAAATACTATTTGCTGCTGGTCGAAAATGTTTACATTTAAATAAAAAATCACACCCTCCTTTTGAGTGTTCCTTCATGGTTTCATATTCATTTTCTGTCAACCTGCTAGGCTTGTTTAATATTTGACCAGGAATAAATACCTTACCGATATCATGAAGCATTGACGCTATAAATAAATCCTCCATATCCTTTGAAGAAAGACTGCAAGCTTTGCCAATTTCTAAAGCAATCTCTCCAACCCGTATACAATGTTCTGCAGTAGCTGTAGATTTGTAAGCTATTATGTTTATAAAACTCTCAATATAATCCATTAGAAAGTAGTTATCCAATTCTTTACTCCATAGTTTTTGGCTAATAATCATATCTCTTCACCATTCCAAATATTAAATCAATTTTAAAAAACACTTCGACTTTTTACCTCTTTTATATAAAATTTCTCGTTTTTTTTCATAAAGAAATACTAATATATTTGGAAAGCCCCTAGAGTTTTATCACCAAGGGCTCATTTGATAGTTAAAACTTCCTTTTTAATGTACAAACAACTTATTTTCTAATTCATAAACTGTTATTAAAATTACTGCTTATCCTAGTTTCTATTCTCTAGTGCTTTAGCGATATACCCTTTATGCTTATTTAATAACATTCTTCCTTCTTCCTTTGAAAGTCCTGTTTCTATCATTAGTATAGTTAGTTTTACATCATAGACTGTTTCTTCAAGAAGTTTATCAATAAGCTCCTCTTCAGCTTCTGTAGCAAGCTTCACTATTCTTTTAGCTCTAGTTATAAGCTTTTTATTAGAAGGCTGAACATCTACCATTAGATTGCCATATACTTTTCCTAGTTTAATCATAGCTCCTGTGGTAAGCATATTTAAAATCATCTTTTGTGCAGTACCTGATTTCATTCTTGTAGAACCCATAATAGCCTCAGGTCCTACCACTACAGAGATAGCTACATCAGCTAGTTTTGCAATTTCACTATTTTCACACATAGAAACTGAAAGTACAGCTGCGCCAACCACTTTACCATATTTCATAGCACCAATAACATAAGGTGTTCTTCCAGAAGCAGCTATACCGCACACCACATCATTTTCCTTTAGATTTTTTTCCATTAAATCTTGTTTTCCCATCTCAGGGTCATCCTCAGCCCCCTCAACAGCCTTAAAAATTGCAGTATGTCCACCTGCTATTATACCTTGTACTAAATCAAAATCCACTCCATAAGTAGGAGGACATTCTGAAGCATCTAGTATTCCCAATCTCCCGCTGGTGCCTGCTCCTACATATAAAAGCCTTCCACCTCTTGCTAGTCTTTCAGCAATTATATCAACAGCTTTAGCTATTTCTTCTTTAGCTTCACCTACTGCTAAGGCAACCTTCTTATCTTCTTCATTAATCATCTCAATCATTTCTAAGGTACTGACTCTATCTATATTCAGTGTATTAGGGTTTCTTCCTTCTGTGTTTAACTTCGCTAACTCTTTTAATTCCATGTTGTACCTCCTTCATAAGTGTAATTATTTTCTTTCTACTAAACCAAACTTTTGCCATGCCTCAATATAATCTAAAAGGAACAATTCCTCTTCTGCTATTCTTCCAACCACATTAGTCTTGCCAGAATTTTTCATATCCTTTACTGCTAATTGAAGTTCTCCTGCATAATGACCATAAAGTGATGTATCTATTAATATGTCTCCTCTTTTTATATCAGGAGTATTGAATGGTACAAATTCATGTCCCTTATACTTAACCCTGCTCTGAGTAGATCTTATTAAGTAATCAGATACATCTCCCCTGTTAAAATGAAGTTCCTCTAATACAATTTTCTTCTCAATCTCTGGAATATTATCTACTAGAACGACATCGAAGGTAAGCTTCTCTTTATTAATCCTGCTTATTGCTTCTAACTCTTTCTCTGAAGCAAAGGCATTGGCAATTATTACATCATCCACAACTCCTGTAGCAAAAAGATGCTTAACTTGTGCTGTTACAGGAAGCTCTCTATGCATCTCTAAGGTACATAAGCCCTCTTTTACAGGCCAAGGACCAAAGGTAGCATCATTAGAGGATACAAAGGCTGCTGTTCTTATGCCAAATTGTTTAAATTGCTTTGAACAGTACATGAAATGCTCATAGCTTAGACCCGAATAATTGTGAGGATAAAAGTTGTGACAACCTAATAATTTTTCTGTATTAGGCTTGTAGCTCATAATATTTTCTAGATATTTTGTTCCATTACTCATATTTATTTCAATATATAGGCCGTAGTCATTGAAGGTCATTAAGGATTCTTCAAGTCCACTATAGCCTAAATCTAATCTTATTCCATAGGCACCAAGATCGTTAAAGAAGGATAAGTCACTATAGCTAATACCTAGTGCTCCAAAAACTCTTGGGCTAACGTCTGCAATAACCTCCATGCCTAATCTGTTAGCTTCTTTAATTACCTCTTTAAATTCATTTACTATGGCTTCCTTGTCTCCTTCTACAGATAAAAGACAAGTAAATACTCTTGTAAAACCATATTTGTGTGCTAAATTTAAATAAGCTAAATTATCTTCAAGGCTTGCATGATTTGGGTAAACTGATATGCCTAATCTTCTCATAATTAAAATCTCCTTCTTCCTAAAGTTATATTTCCTAAAATTACTCTTTCCTTAGCTCCCGTAGCTCCAGTTACATTTCCACAGTCTCCATTTAAGGTCTCATTTGCCAGCACCGCAAAGGCAATTGCTTCCTTTGCATCTGAGGAATATCCAATATCCTCTTGAATCATTACCTTACATTCAGGCAAAAACCCTCTTATCATGTTAAGCAGTGTATTATTGTAGCTTCCACCACCACCTATAATCACTTCATCAATAGGATACTTAGGAAAAACAAAGTTTCTATAATTTTCTGCTATTGATTTTGCAGTGAAGGCAGTTACCGTAGCTATAAGATCTTCTGCTCTAAGATTTCCCCACTTTTCAAGAAGCATGTCTACAAATTGGCTTCCAAAAAGCTCTCTGCCAGTAGACTTCGGTGGTGCCTTTTTAATATAATCTATCTTCATAAGTCCTTCTAAAAGTATATACTTTACATTGCCTCTTGCAGCAAATTCTCCACCTTTATCATAGCTGACACCTTTTAATCTCCTTGTGACTTCATCAATTATCATGTTTCCTGGACCGGTATCAAAAGCATACATTTGATCTAGGCTGCAGTTTTTGGGCAGTACTGTCACATTTCCTATGCCTCCAATGTTTTGTAATGCTCTATTTTTATCTGATCTATATAAAAGATATTCTGTGTAAGGTACTAAAGGTGCTCCTTCTCCCCCTGCTGCCATGTCCATTGTTCTAAAATTTGAAACCACTGTAGCACCAGTTTCATATGCTATCACTGCAGGCTCTCCTATTTGCAGCGTTGACTTTGTAAAACTATCATAAGCCTTTGGAATATGAAAAACAGTTTGTCCATGTGAACCTACAAAATCAAGGTTATTTATATCAAGATCGGCCTTTTTGCATACTTTTTTTACTGTATCTGCAAATAAATAACCCAATTTATAGTTTAAGCTGCATATAAGTGCTGATGAAGACTTATCCATAGTGCAGCATTGTCTTATTTCATTTTTAACTTCTTCAGGTATTTCTTCATTTAGAAATTCAATTAGCTTTACCTTAGTATTTTCACCAAAGCCTTCAATTTCCACTAAAGCTCCATCTATTCCATCTAAAGATGTACCAGACATGAGCCCCACTGCATACTTTTTCATTTTAAAGCCTCCTTATATAGGCAGTCCCATTGATTTTCTAGCTAAATAGTAAGCTCCTTTTGCAGGAGACACTTCTTTCTTAACTATAGTGAATAACTTTATGCTGTCTCTTAAAGTTTTTTCGAATTCCGCACTAACTAAATCAACCTCTGAAAGTATGCTTCCTTTAACAGCTATTTTAACTTCTCCATTAAAGTCTAGCTTTTTATAAAGCCTTTCAGTAATAATTGCTAATTCTCTACCTGCCTGTTTTAATATAGCAATGGCCTTTTCATCTCCCGCATTAGCTAAGCTAACTACAATTGGAGCAAAGGAAGCAATTTCTCCCTTTGAAGAGGAATATATGAAATTTTTAATCCCCCTTACATTATTTATCTCCAGCTTATTCATATAAGCCTTTGTAAGTCCGCTTTTTTCTAGCCCTAGGTCTTCCTCTAGAGCCATATTCTTAAAGCCTTCCATTGCTATGAAATATCCACTACCTTCGTCTCCAAGAAGGTGACCCCACCCTCCTGTTCTTCCTTTCTTTCCTTCACAAGCGCCATAGCTTATTGAACCTGTGCCTGAAATAGTAAGGATACCATCATTTCCTTCAAGCATGGCGGCTAAGGCTATATCTGCATCGTTTGTAGCCTTGACCCTTACCTTAAATCTTTCCATAAGTTCACTTTCAACTCTTTCTTTAATGCCCTCTGCCTCTATACCTGCTAAACCTAAATATATAAATTCACACTTAGAAATATTCTTTAATTGAGAAGCCTTATCCACAGAATCTCTTATAGCCAGCTCAATATTATTTAACGCTTCTTCAAAGCCTAAAAGCAGATTTCCAAAACCAGCATATCCTCTTCCTAGTTCTTCCCCTTCTAAGCTGTAAGCTATTGCTTCAGTTTTAGTTCCCCCGCCATCTATGCCAATGATATACTTCACAATTTACACCAACCTTTAAACTATAAATTAATCAATATTTCAACTATATTAGCTAAATCATCATCGGAGAATTTTATATCGAGGGTGCGCTCTAAATCCTGAGTACCCTCTCTTAAATAATTTAAAATATCTTGATGTCTGGATAATATATGCTCAAGGTTTCTACAGCCTTCAGTTTCTTCTCTATTTATTAGTTTTTGAATAAGACAACCAAAATGCATAAGCAAGCCATTAAGCTTTTCACTATCCAAATGTATATCAAAAACATACTTCATTGTAGATATCAATTCCATAAAGCTATTTACTATATATTCTCCATCTTCTAGCTCCAAATAATCCTTATAAACTATTTTAATGTTCATAATAAGGTTTTCGTCTTTAATATGATTTTCAAAATCTTCTCCCATGAATTCCTTAAAGAACCTGTCCATAGGCATATAATTTATGCCTTCCATATTTATATTAAAAGCACTAATTATAGAAACAATATTAGTATCTTTTCGTATGTTTTCTACTGCTTTTATAAATTCATCCTTATCCTTTATGCTCAAATTAATAACTTCATATTTTTCCTTGTCATACTTGTTGTATATAATTTCTTTGATCTTTTGAGCTGTACCCTCTCCAGTAGAGCAAGCTGTAATTATTACCTCTTTTTTAGGCTTAATTGAAGGCTCTAAAAAATTTCCTAAATATCTGCTCTCAAAATCTACAGACTTTACAATTTCCTCTAAGCTCTGATGCATAGCCGCTTTTCTTGTAGCCTCAATAACTGTTGCAGTAGTAGCCATATCTACGGCCTTTACTTCAATTCCCGTATTATTTTTTATAATATTATCAAAAAACTTTAAGGACCCCATATCTACTAAAAGTATTGCACCCACACCTTCATTTCTTTCGATTATAAGCTCCTGGATTTTTTGAAGAGCTGTTTCCGGCTTCATAGATAAAGGCATATCAAAGGCTATGGCATGATTTGTATTTAAAAGCTGGTTAGCCACTTCAGCCATGGAGGATGCTGTACTATTGCCATGCATAGCTACAATCACCGTTACTCTCCCTGCAGTTTCCTGTACATCTGCTGCAAAAAACATAGAAATATAACCAATCTCATCCATAGGAACTGATACAGCATACTTTTGCTCCAGCTTTTCCGCAAGCTTCATTGCAAGCTTAAATTCTTCAGGATATTTTTTTCTTATTTCGTCTATTTTAGGATTTTCTATAATCCTGTTTTCATTTATTCTGCCTAAAAAGGTGTCTATGTGAACTAAAAGCCCTAAAAAAGTATTTTTTGAAATCTTTCTCTTAAGCTTATATTCAGCTAAATACATGAAGTTACTTAAAAAGTCATATATATCATTATTTACTATACGCTTAATATCATCTTCTTCAGAATGATTTTTCATGTTAGTTAAATAATTATTTATAAAGCTCTCAACTTCATTAGATATTTTGCTTTTTATTGTCTCTTCATCAAGGCCTCTTGCTTTTAAATTCTCTGTTCTTGTTTCAATAAATTCATACAAATTATTAGAAAGACTATACTTATCTTCACTATCTTCATTATTAAAATCTTCACTTCTGCTAATTTTAAGCTTTAAATCCTTAGGGTTTATCTTTTTAGATACTAAAAGTGCCGCTCTTACCTCATCCGAAAAATCCTCCAATTGAATTTTAACTTTATCCTCCTTAAACATCGTCCTTAAAAAAGCTTTAGCACAAGCTATTTGTATATGACTTTTAAGTTCCCCAATGTTATTAGGACATTCATAATTTAACAGAGCAGTAAAAGCATCCTCATCTACTTCTATTTTCTTTCCTATTCTTTTAGCCTCTTCTTTGAAGAAGTTTTCAATTAAGTATACCCTCTCTTCCACAGTCCTCTCTCGAAGACTTGGCAGTGTTATGGTTACAGGTATTCTTCTCTTAAAAGTTTTTAATAGAGTTGATGCTATATTTTCTGTTGTAGCGCAAATAATCATAGTGTTTATATTCACTTCTTTTGTGCTGCCCAGTGGAGTGTATTTTCCTTCATCAATAAGAGTAAATAGCATCTCTTGCCCTTCTGCAGGCAGTCTATGGACTTCATCTAAAAATAAAATACCATCCCTTGCCTTTTCAATAATTCCTTCCCTGTCCTCGGACGCTCCAGTATAAGCTCCCTTTTTCACTCCAAAAAGATGGGATACTAGAAGCTGTGAATTATTAGCATAGTCCGCACAATTAAACACTGCAAAGCTGTTATTATCTTTAATACTGTTAATTTCTATGGCATATTTAAACATGCACTTGGCAAAGAAAGACTTCCCTACCCCAGTCTCTCCGACTATAAGGGTATGGAGTCCTCTTGGAGGATATACAATAGCAGCCTTAGCTAGGGCTATAGGATGTTTAAGACTAGAATTTTTTCCTACAATTAAGTCAAACACTGAAGATATTTGTTTAAGATTATCATTTTCAAACTTATCACTTTCATTCAAATTATTTACATAATACATTACTGGTCTACCCTCACTCTTAGAAACAGTCCCATCTTTTGTGAGCTTTCCAAGTTCCCTTGCCACATTAGTTCTCTTCATATCTAAGAGCTCTGCCAAGTTTTCAGTGCTCATGCCAGTAATTTTACCTTGCTCTCTAAGCTGCCTACTGCACTGTTCTCTTAATGTATTATAAACAATCTCTATCTTCACTGTTTATCCCGCCTTATTTATTTTTTCTTTTTTTTCGCAAGCATTAATTTACTCTTTGCCTCTTTTTCTTCCATTCTTATTCTTGTTAACTCAAAAAACATTATACATATTACTACAAAAATTACTAGTAGTACATTCCAAATTACTGAATTAATTTCTTTAAAAACAATTGATGGGACAATGAGTAGGAAGGGAGCTACCCCACCCAAAACCCATCGATTTAATTTAATTTTTTTATCTATAGACCTTGTAAAAAGCACTGTTCCAACAACTAATGCCATAAAAAATACTATATAAAGAAGCTTCATTATCATAATTTTTCTCCTATTTGCTGTGGATTATTTTAAGCATCTCCACCATTTGTTCTATTAGATTTTTTTCTGATATCGCAGTCATAAGTTGATCTTGAGCATGAACCATTAATAGTGACATTTTTAAGTCCTGCCCATTTATTTCTGCTTGGATAAGCTTTGTTTGTGTATTATGAGCTAAATCTAATTCCTCTTGTGCTTTAACCAATAGTTCCCTTGCCTTTTCAATTTCATTTGCTCTAGCTGCCTTTAATGCTTCAAAGGCAAAACCTCTAGCATCCCCACCGTGGGATATTATTTCAAAAATTTCTTGTTCCATTTTTTGAACCCTCCATTAAGTCATTTACTTTTTAAATTGTGGTAAATATTCTTCATTTATTTTTAATAACTCTTCTAATAATCCTTGTGCAGCCTCCACTGAAGGTACTAGTGGATGACTTGATAAAGCTAGCAACGCCTTATTCTTATCTCCATTAACAGCAGCCTCTACTGCCAATATTTCATAAGCTTTTACAGCTTGAATAAGTCCTAAAACCTCTGATGGCAAGTGTTCTGTAAGGCTAAGTGGAGTTGCTCCTCTACTATCCACCATACAGTTAACTTCAATAACAGAATCATCAGGAATTCCTTTAATTATTCCATTATTTCTTGTATTTACTGTATGAATCTCTCTCTTATCATTGTAAATTGCACTAATTAATGATACTGCTGCATCTGAATAGTAGGCTCCACCTCTTTTTTCAAGTTCTGCAGGCTTTACATCAAGATTTGGATCCTTATAAAGTTCAAACAATCTGTCTTCAATAGCTTTAACCTGCTCTGCTCTTGTGCCTTTTCCACCCTTTGCTGCCAATTCCTTTTCTTCTTTTAAAAGTCTATCAGTCATATAGTAATATCTATGATAAGGACAAGGTACCATTCCTAAAGCATCTAAGAATTCTTTTGGCCACTTTAAATCTGTTATGTTTTTCATAGTAAGCTCAGCGCCATTTTGAAGTTTTTCTAAAACTGCTTTTGTAACATCTTTTCCCTTGTGCCATACTTTTCTTCCCCAAACAAGGTGATTTAATCCAGCAAATTCAACAAATATATCCCTACTGTCTATCTCTAACATGCTTGAAATATCCATAGTCATGTGAATAGGTACATTACATAATCCTATACTCTTTATGTCAGTATATTTTAATACTGCCTCTGTAACTAAACCAGATGGATTAGTAAAGTTTATTAACCAAGCCTCTGGACATAGTTCTTTCATATCCTTACATATGTCAAGTATTACAGGAATTGTTCTTAAAGCTTTAGCAAACCCTCCTGGTCCTGTAGTTTCTTGACCTAAAACATCGTAATTTAATGGAAATCTTTCATCGTTTGCTCTAGCAGCTAGCCCTCCAACTCTAAATTGAGTAGTTACAAAATCTGCATCCTTAAGAGCTTCTCTTCTATTCAATGTAAGCTTTATAGCTATATCAAGTCCAGCCTTTTCAACCATTCTCTTAGCTAAATTTCCAACAATATTTAATTTTTCTTCTCCCTCTTTTATATCTACTAAAAATATTTCTCCAACCGGTAATTCATTATACCTTTTTATAAAACCTTCTATAATTTCAGGAGTATAGCTACTCCCACCTCCTATTATAGCAATCTTTAATTTTTTCATCTTTAACCCTCCATTTTGCAAAAATTCTTGCACCTAGAATTTTAATTTCAAATTCATCAATGGCACCAACTAACGCCGATGCCATTGATAAATAAATTATGCTGTTACTTGAGCTTCAGCTTGTTCAGCTTCTAAGCCTTCTTTTATTAATTTCTTTTCATATGCTTTGAAGAATGGATAGTATATTACAGTTGTTATAGCAACATTTATAAGAACTAATATTATAGCCTTCCAATCTCCGCCTGTTGCAAGGTACGCTCCAATTGGCGCTGGTAATGTCCATGGTGGAAGTATATATGGTCTTGCAACCATATGGAAATACATTGCAAAGTAAGTAATTGTACCACATACTAATGGTCCAACAATAAATGGTATCATGAATAATGGGTTTAACATTATTGGTGCACCAAAGATTACTGGTTCATTAATATTACATATTCCAGGTACAATTGATGCTTTTCCAAGCTCTTTTAGGTACTTGGATTTAGAGAATAACATTAATAGTACAAGGCCTATAGTAGTACCTGATCCACCTATCCAAACAAACCATTGGAAGAATGGCTCTGGAGCTATATTAGGAAGTGCCTTTCCTGCTGCTTGTGCTGCAAGGTTTCCATCTAATAAAGTTAACCAGATTGGTCTTGCTACTGTACCAACTATTGAGTCTCCGTGTATACCACAGGACCAAAGTAAAGTTACAAGTAATATTGGAATCAATACTCCTGGAAGAGTATTACCTGCTGTTACAAGTGGTTTAAATATATCCATAATAAATTCTTGGATATTGAAGTTTAACATATCTCTAACTATCCAAACAGTGAACATTATAAATGCTGCTGGAATTAATGCTGCAAAGGAATTTGCAACAGATTGTGGAACTTCTTTTGGCATTTTAATTGTAAGGTTTTTTTGTTTTGCAAATCTTAATACTTCTACTGCAAATATTGACATTATGATAGCAACAAACATTCCTGCTCCGCCAAGGTTTTCTAGAGCAATTACCCAACCGTGGTCTTTAGTGCTTATAGGAAGGTTTGTAAGTAAAAATGATGCCATAGCTAGCATACCGCCTGCTAATGGATCAAGCTTATATGACTTTGACAGGTTATAACCTATACCAAAGGATGCGTATAAGGCCATGATACCCATACTAAGTCTGTACGGGAATAGTATTTTTAGAATACTTGGTTTTACAAGTGCAGCTAATGCTGGCACTGGCGGAAAAGCTATTATTAGGAAAAAGCTGCCTACAATAATAAGTGGAATTGTAGCAATAATACCATCACGAATAGCTCTTAAGTGTCTTTGCTCTGACAATTTAGTCATTGGTGGCAAAAGAACTTTTTCAAGAAAATTAAAAAATGCGTTCATTGTTTTTTCCCCCTTATGTTTTTATTTAAAATATTCTTATTTAGAATATTTTTTAATTTGCTCTAATACCTTTGGTGCTCCAATTGGTGTATATCCCATAGGTACTATAAGTTCTACTGGTACATTTACTGATTTTGCTGCTTCTTCAAAAACAGACATTCTGTGTTTTACTTGAGGAGCTACTATAGCTAGGTCATATCCCCCTACCTTTAACTCATCCTCAAACTCTCCAGTTCCTACTGCTTTTATTTCTAGTGGAAAGTCTTTCTTATCAGCCTCTTGCTTAATAGCTTTAACTACTATTGCGCTAGACATTCCTCCGGAACAAACCATTAAAACCTTCATTTGTTTTCCTCCTTACTGTGAAATATTTTTACAGTTATATACTAAGCAATTGTCATGCCAACTTTGTGAAACCTTGAATTTTCAAGGCTGTAAAAACAGTGTATCATTTTTAGAAGCTATGATACACTATTTTTACTTGCATGTGATACACTATATTACCTTACGTTTCAAACATTTTTCTCTAGATACAAAAATAAATACATGCTAATGCTAAACCCGCCAATTAATACAGCTAGCATATTATATAATACATGCTGAATGCTCCAAATAGTTAAGTCTTTTGTTTTCTCATAAATCCTTAAAGGTACCCATAAAATCACTAATTGAGAAATTATAAATATGAATGCATTTCCACCACTAGGAGCAGGAATAAATTTACTGCTTTATTTTCCATATTAACTCTCCTCAAAAATATAGATCTTAAATATTAAAACTAGTGTAAAATTCATCAAATGTAAGAATTTTATCTCTACTCATATAAATAAAGTTTTGAATAATCATATATCCTATTTTATCCGGAGGTATAGAAACTTTTATATTTCCTTTCAATATTTCTGCTTCTATAAATTTTTTCATATTTTCATATATTGTATCTACAATTTCATGATTTTTATTAACGGCATTGCCTTCAGAAAAAATTATTTCATTAAAAATAGGATGATAATTATTCACAAACTCATATACAGATAAATAGATTTCTAAAAGTTTATTTTTTAAATCCATTGGTGAATCTATTAAGTCATTTATTCTTTGAATAATTGTAAACCAATCGTCTTTAAGTATCTCAATTACAAAATCCTCTTTATTATTAAAGTAATTATAAAATGTTCCTATTCCAATACCACATTTAGCAATTAGTTTTCTAATGCTAAATACTGAAATATGAGATTAGCATCCTCTCTCTTCTTTTTATTCATCTGTAGATATTGCTGTAGTTCACATGCCTTCATAATGTATCTACCATATAAGTTATATTTTAATGTAATTACAATTAAAATTTCTTATACTTGGGAATATTAAATTTGAGAACTATGAGTAGTTTTTAAATACAGGAAGAAAGGATAGAACAGAATGAGATTGGCATCTATACTATCTATTTTCTCTTTTTTTATATTTACCTATTTTGGAGCAACAGTTTTTAAACGAAATAAAAAAGCTATTTTAAATATAATGTTTTTAATTTTATGCTTAGATTATGCCAGTTGGAGCTTTTTTTCTATTCTTCAGTATTCGGCTCTTTCTCTTTCTGAATGCCTTTTATGGAATAAATTTACAATACCATTTTCTTTTTTAAGTATAGGCATAATGATGCATTTTTACATAGAACTTTGTTTAGGAAAAACTTATAATTTCGAAGATAAGTGAATTATTAATTTTGGTTAATAGGAAAGATAAGATTATTGAAGTAAGCGGAGACTATTGGGGGATATTTTGTCAATCCTATGAGGATTTTTTAAATTTCAGCATTAAAGATTTTTTCCTTGAAAGAGAATTAGAAAAGTATCTTACTGATTATAAAAAAGAAATGAAAATTAATGAAACTTCCTTTTTAAAAAAGGATGGTACCATTTTGCCAGTTGCAGTGTTTATTTCACCTATAATTAATTCTTCCTATGAATTAGAGGGAGCCATATATGTTATTCAAGATATTTCTTTGATAAAAAAATTAGAATACGAAGGAACAGTAGATTTTTTAACTGAAGTGTATAATAGACACAAATTCACAAAAATGTTTAATGAAAAGATTACATCATCTATAATGGACAATAAAAGCATAGCTATTCTAATGCTGGATATAGATAGATTTAAAAGTGTTAATGATATCTATGGACACACTGTGGGGGATTATGTTTTGAAAAATTTTATTAGTAACGTTAAGGCTGTTATAGAGGACCACTCAACTATTGGAAGGTATGGAGGAGAAGAATTTATTGTTCTTCTAGAGAATACTGATAGTAATCAAGCTATTAAAATTGCCGAAAATATAAGAAAATTAATAGAAAGTACAGAATTTGTTTGCGAAAATAAGACTATAAAAATTACAGTATCTATCGGAATTTGTATGTCATCTTCAGAAAAAAACTTAAAAGATATGATAAAGGATGCAGATAAAGCTTTGTATGAAGCTAAGGAGCAAGGAAGAAATAGGGTTGTTTTAAAAATACGATAAGAAGCTTTCCTTGAATTGATTACAAGAATGCTCCTAAAATAAAAAGGCATGAAGCAATACAGAAAATATCTGCATTAACTACATGCTTTATATAATTACTTTATTTGCAGTAAACCGCAAATTTACTGATATATTTTCACTCTATATGAGCAAGTAAAACTATTATTTTCTTCAAGTGAAATTATACCTGCTTTATCTTTAAATTCTCCGTTGAAATCCTCAAAATCAGCATGACCAAACCATGGTTCTATACATACAAATGGCGCACCAGTTGGTTTTGACCATAACCCCAAATATGGAAAATTAGTAAAATCAAATTCAAGAAATTTATTGTGATTCTTTGATTTTAAAGATATTATATGTGACTTTAGATTATGAAAAACTAAAGCATCATTTTTGAATACTTCTTTTGATATAGGTATTATATTTTCGTTGTTTAAATAAGGCTGCTCATTATGAGTAAAGTATCCCAAGCTAGATAGTTCCATAATTGAAGCTGATTCCTTTTCCCTAAATTCAAAGTAATAATCATCAAAGCTTTCATTAGAAAATATAGGACACATAAAAGCTGGATGTGCTCCTAATGAAAATAATATATTTTTAGTATCCTTATTTATAACTTTATATTTAGTAATTATTGAATCATTATCTAAAGTATAAGTTATTTCAAAATAAAATTTAAATGGGTATACTTTTAGAGTCTCTTCTGAATAATCTAATTTAAAGGTTATGGTTGATTCAGAGTGAGCTATTTTTCTAAACTTAGACACTCTTGCTAGTCCATGTTGAGGAAGTGAGTAAGTAATTCCATCAACAATATATTTATTATTAAGAACCTTACCTACTATTGGAAACAATACAGGGGCGTGATATTTCCAATATTCCTCATTACCATTCCATAAGAATTGGATACCTTCTTTTTTTCCTTTAATACTATAGACTTCTGCACCATCATCACAAAAAGAAATTTCTAAAAGATCATTTTCTAAACTGTAATTCATATTTTTCCTTCTTTCTGAAATACTTGTTATTAATTTTAAAATTTTACTTAATGGTAGTTTGATTAACATTCTAATAATATCACTTATTATAATGAAAATCCATGTAGCTTTTGGTTCTGTTCGCCTTCATCACTTTAACCTGAGAAAGATTTTCAAGAAATGGCCTTGCTAATAGAATTATCCATGTAAAATATGGGGAAAATATTATACACTATTTATACAATTTTAAATTAGCTAAAGGAGCATTTCATGATGGAAGAAAATCAAGTTGTGATATTATTAAAAAAGGTAGTGAAACAGATTATAAGATATCTGCATCCATATATAATATTGAAAGCGAAAATAAAATTTCAGATGTAGTTTTAAGTTCCGTAAGTAAAAGCATACCTGAGACAAGAGAACTAAGGCAAACTCAATTAAATCGTAAATTTATTTTTGGATTAGAAAAAATAATTGTATGCAGTGATGAGTTTGCATCTAATGGAATAAATAATTTAATTGATTCACTGTTCCACCATATAGATGTAAATGATACTGCCTTAATGATTGTATGTTCAGGCAGTGCTGAAGATATTTTAAAATTTCAGGTTCCGGGATATTATAGTTCAAGCGACTACATAAATGGAATGGTAGAGCGAGCAGTAGAATATAATTTTTACTCTCCAAATTTTAAATTCATTGACGCTTACGTTCGTATTGCTTCAGAAGGGAGAGACTTTGTAACTCCCCATATAGAAATAAAAGATAATAAAATACAAATGGATGGAACTGCTGTATTTAATAAAGATAAAATGGTGGCAAAGTTAAATAACAAGGATAGTAAGTATATGAATATTATGAGGTCAGATGAGGGCTTTGGCATATTAACCTTACAATATGAATCTTCTTCCTATATTAACCTTAATGCTGCATCAAAGAGAAAAGTTCAGTGTATAAAGACTGAAAAGGGATACGATTTTAATATAACTCTACTTATTGATGGGCAAATAGCAAGCAATACAACAAATGAAAATTTATCTATAAACCCTGAAAATATAGTCAAATTAGAAAAAGAATTCCAAGCGCAAGTGAAAAAACAATGTGAAGAATTTATAAGTAAAATGCAAAACGAATTAAAAACTGATTGTCTTGAGCTTGGAAATGTTGCAGCCTCAAAGTATGGAAGAAGGAAAGGAATTGTCTGGAATAAAGAAGTTGTTGATGCAAATATAAAAGTAGAGGTTAAAGTTAAGATAAGTGAAAACGGAAGAGGGGATTTTTAAATTTAACAGCAAGTTAAGGTACGTTATACCTTAACTTGCTGTTAAATTACACTTATACACAAGGCTTTTAAAGGTTTTCAAAGGTACCATAGACCATTACTTTTTTATTATCAACCATTGTTGTACCCTTTGCAATAACAGAGTTTATTTCTAAAGTGTTATCCTCAAGAATTACCAAATCTGCATCCATACCTTCTGCAAGCCTGCCTTTATTTTTAAGCTTTAATGCAGTGGCTGGATTTAATGTAATTACTTTTAAAGCCTCCTGTAGAGGTACATTCTCTTCTAAAACTGCAGCTCTAACTTCCTGGAACAAGGTTTCAACTTTACCAACCCTTAAGCCAATATATTCTTTTTTATCATTAAACATAGGCAGGCTGCCTTGACCATCGGAACTAAATGTAATTTGTGTTGAAGGAACACCAGAATCAAGACAAAGCTTCAACGCTTTACTTGCTTTTACTTCTCCTTCTTCCCAAAATACTGGATCTGAACTAGTTGTGAAATCTATGAAACCTCCAGCTTTAGCATACCTTATCCCCTCTTCAAATAAATATGGATTTCTATTCATATGAGTAGGCATGAATTGGCTATATGGAATTTCAGTATTGTTTACTATATCAAGTACTTGCTCTAACATTCTTCTTCCATCACCTAAATGAATATTTACAACTCCAGCTTTACCTGCTAGTATCCCTCCAACTCTTGCATCTGCCGCTAGTTTTTTTAATTCAGTTAATTCTGGCTGTGAAGATCTATGGTCTGATATAGCTATTTCTCCTACACCTATAACTTTATCTATACACATTAAGTCTTTCATTACTTCTCCAGTTATTGTAGTGACGGGAATCCTGTACGACCCAGAATATATATAAGTACTGATTCCCTCTTCTTCAAGTCCTCTTGCTTTTGAAAGAAGAGAGAGCATATTTCTGCTTACTCCGTCTGTTCCAAGGCATCCAACTACCGTTGTTACTCCGCCAGTAGTAATGTCTGTTAGAGTGATTTCTGGTGTTCTTGTTTTAAAACCACCTTCTCCTCCTCCGCCCAGTATATGAACATGTGAATCAATAAATCCAGGAGTTAAAATTTTATTACTGCCGTCAATAACATCAATTTTTACTCCACAGCTTGCAGTAAGGTTTATGCTATCCTCAATAGCTGCTATTTTTCCTGATAATATAAGTACATCTTTAATCCCTATATATTCAGGAGTATAAACCTTTATAGCTTTAATAAGTTTAATCATATAAATCACCTCGTTAAGAACTTCTTATTAGAGTGAATTTTAAAATAATGGACAGGTATAAAACCTGCCCATATTTAAGGTTTAACTAAAGTTAATTGCTACTGCAATAATAATAAATATAGAACCTAGTCCAAAGAAGAATGCCTGCATTTTTATTTGCCATTTAGCCCATTTAGTCCAATCAATTTTAGCAACACCTAAAACACCCATTAAGCTTGCAGAGGTAGGAATTATAGCATCTGCAAAACCTGCTCCTAATTGGTAAGCAAGAGTAGACACCTGTCTTGAAACTCCTACTATATCAGATAATGGTGCAAGTATAGGCATTGTTAAAGCCGCTTGGCCTGAGCCTGAAGGTACAAAGAAATTAAATATTGTTTGGAATGCATACATAAACAAAGCTGAAATTGCTGGTGGAAATCCTTTTAATGCTTCTCCTGTACTATGAAGAATAGTATTTAAGGAATTGAATTCGCTTGCAGTTGAACCACCAAGAACTAATAATATACCCTTAGCCATACCTACAACGATAGCAGCACCAACAAGGTCAGCAGCTCCATTTTGGAAAGCAGAAGCAACGTCATTAGTTCTCATATTGTTTAAATTGAAGATAACAGCAATTATACCAGCAACAAGTCCCATTACAAAGAATTGGGAAGCGATTTCAGCTATGTAGAATTCCTTCTTTGTAACTCCCCATACAATCCAAACTATACCAGTAAGTATGGTTAATAGAACAAGAGCGTGTCCTAATTTAAATTCAACCTTTTCACCATCTTGAGGTTTATTTGCTCTAAAATAGTTATCTGTTTCATAAACAATAGATGATTCTGGATTTTTCTTTATTTTCTTTGCATAATACATTAAATAAGCTGCACCGGCACCAGTAGTTATTACCCACATAACTATTCTAAATGGTGCACCTGATAGAACTGGAACTCCTGCTATACCTTGTGCTATAGCAATTCCAAATGGATTCATCCAGGAAGTTGCATTACCGACCTGACTTGCAACAAAGGTTATGCTAACACCTACCAATGAATCATATCCCATGGCAATTACAAAAGGAATTACTATCATTGCAAAAGGAATTGTTTCCTCCGACATGCCAAATATAGCGCCGCCTGCAGAGAATAATATGAATAATAGTGGAAGTGCTAAAGCTTCGTAGCCTTTTGTTTTTCTTATGAATGCATATATTCCAGCATCAATAGCTCCAGTTTTCATAATGATACCAAATGCTCCACCGATAACAAGTATGAAAGCTACTATACCTACAGCAGAACCCCATTTATCACCTGTTACTAAGCCTTCAAATACGTAGTTTAAAACGCCAAAGCCCTTATAATCATCTGTTCCCCAAATTCTAGCATGTTTTGTTATTTTTTTATCTGTGTTATATACTGTATCTTTATACAAGCCATATATAGTTGATTCTGTTAATCCTGCCTCTTCTAAAGTCTTTGAATCCCATTTAGCAGCATCAGCTTTTAAAAGTCCTTCTAGCTTTGACTTATCCAAGTTATTTTCTTTTAACTTAGCATCGTCATTTATTAGAGTTTCAAGATTAGTTTTTAGTTTTCCATTGTTAAGCTCATACTCATATCTGAAGGTTTCTGATTTAAGTACTGTTTTAGATTTTGTTTTGCCCTGATCATTCGTCCACTCAACCTTATGAGTATCGTATTTACCCACTGGAACTAGGAAAGTTAATAACCAGCAAGCTATAATAACGAAAAATATAATTACGTAGGTATGTGGTACTTTAACTTGCTTTGTCTCTTTAACAGTAACTTTTTTGTTTTTTAGTTTTGGTTCAGTCATTGATATTCCCCCTTTATACATTTGATATAATACTATAGCAATATCTATGCCAAAACCTAATTCACCCAAAAATGGTGAATACCTGTTGGTAAATACGAATAACAGGTTCATATCGGGTAACAATGTCAACCAATATGAACCTAAATAAACCTTCTATTTATTTACTAATGTTTTTATTTTTTTCATACCTATGTCAGTTAGGATTGTACCAGCTTTACCCATGCCTTTTTTTACGTATCCAAGTGATTCTAATTCTTTAAGCCTGCTTCTTATCATTTGTTCCGTTAAAGCCATATCACTTAATTTGGCTAAAGCCGCAAGCTTAGCTCTGCTTCCGCTTTGTCCTTTTATATTAAGCTCGTACAGTGATTTTAAAATAAATGACAAATCTCCACGAACTTCTATATCTTCTGTTAAAGAATTATTTTCATAGGTACTATTTAAACTATAGTTTTCATTTTCTTTCTTGGTAAAAAAACTTTCTTCAGGTAAATCGTTAATACATAAAGATTCATTATTACAAACTGCAAGCATATAATCTAAAGTGTTTTTAAGCTCTCTGACATTGCCATGCCAATCATAGGAAGTAAGTTTATTAATAACTTCAGTGGTAATTTTAACATGCTCCTTGTTTTTTTGTATCATAAAGTAATTTATTAAATGTGGAATGTCTTCTTTTCTTTCTTTTAAAGCTGGCAGTCTTAAATATAAAACTTTTAGTCTATGATACAAATCGTTTCTAAATGTACCGTTGCTTACTAGAAGATTTAAGTTTTGATTAGTTGCAGAAATTATTCTCACATCAATTTGTATGATTTTGTTGCCTCCAACTCTCATAATTTCCTTCTCTTGAAGTACTCTTAGAAGCCTAGCTTGTACCCTTGCAGATATGTCACCAATTTCATCTAGGAAAATGGTTCCCCCATTTGCTTGTTCAAAAAGACCAGGCTTGCCTCCTTTAACTGCGCCAGTAAAAGCACCATCCTCATAACCGAACAATTCACTTTCAACTAAATTTTCTGCCAAGGAGGAACAATTAACTGCTACAAAGGGCTTATCTTTACGTTTAGATGCATTATGAATAGCAGAAGCAAAAAGCTCTTTACCAGTGCCGCTTTGACCTTCAATTAATACTGTTAAATCTGTTGAAGCAAGCTTCTGCGCAATTTTTTTTGTATGCTGAATTTCATCACTGAATCCAATAATATCAAAAAAATAATATTTACCGAAATATCCTTTGTTGTATAAATCCTTAATTGTACGTTTTTCTTCTTCAAGCTTGTTATCTGCATTTTTGAATATAATCACCGTAATATTATCTTCTTTAATACTAAATTTAGTTAATATAACATTTGCCCCTCTTAACTCAATTGTTTTAGGTTCATTACATTCACCATTGTTTAAGAATTCTAAAAGGTTTTTGTCATGTATTACTTGTTTTATGTTCTTACCTAAAATATTATGGATTTTTGTTCCCAGCATATATTTTAAATTTTCATTAAATACTGTAATGTTTCCATTATTATTAAAAGCCAGAAGTCCTTCATTTACGCTGTTTATAACTTTTGTAATATGATCGTAATTTTCTGTTTTTTCTTTCGTAATTTGAGTGAGTTTTTTTCCCATATCTATTATCTTGTTTAAATATTTAGTAGAAATATGTTCCCATTTTTCTTCGAAGATATTCAAATTTTTTAAAATTTCAGTAATAGTTGTTATATCTATAAGTCTAGGTCCAATATTTATAACATTTTTAATGAACTTAGGTACCAGTTCTACCTCACCAGGAGTAACAGCATATTTTATTTCTTTATTTTCACAAGTACACCCTGGATAGAAAGGAACGTAATTGTAATTATCTATGCCTAGTTTTTCGATCCATTCAATTGACTCCACAGCTGTTTCTTTACAGTCGTTTACAAATAGAATGGTTTCATTTGTAGGTATGAAGAGCATCTTTTCAATTTCACTGTAATTAAGAATTCTTCTTGCAACAATAATAGGACAGTTGTTACATATATGCTTTAATGAATCTTCGTAAATGAGAGTTGTAGAAATTATTATTAAGTCAGCCTTAAGCTGTCCTTCTATTCCTGTGTCAATTGCATATGAATCTATATCAGCAAAATCCTTTATATAACTATTTAATTGTTCAAGTAATGTTACTCTAGTTCCTTCCGTGCCAGTTATTAAGATTATTTTTTTTCTAATCATATACATCTCCACCTGCCTGTGCCACGGGGACGTTTCCTATGGCATATTCTTTTACCAAAATACATAATTTTACTATATTATATCTATAAAAAATATATTTTTCAAATACTATTCCTTCTTAACACGTTGTATAACTAGACTAAAGAAATTAGATATTATGGATGAATGTATAAAAAACATTGATTTCCAATAAGAAATCAATGTTTTTTAGTTTGATCTTTATTTTTTAATTATTCTATTGGTAATGATAACAGCTATGGAATTGATGTCTACAGCTACATTTACAGCTGAATAATCATCCATTGTACCGTTAAGATATTTCCAATACCCCTTAGTATCCTTGGTCTTTCTAAAAATCACTTCCGAACCTATACCCTTTTCATCAAAACAATAACTTTTTACTAAATCACCTTTAGAATTATCAACTAAATCATAAGTAATTAAATCCTTAACAGTATTATGGGAGCTTAACACTCCAGTAACAGCAGTAGGCGTATAGTTATTGTATTCGTATCCATTAGTTAAATCTTTTTCTGGATTAATAACAAATTCCTTAGTCATTAAAGTTAACTCATCACCTTGGTCAATAACACTGATATATATATCCTTTAAATTCACTCTTGCTTTATTTTTATCTCTTACTGCCTTAGATGTATCTACTACTGTAATTGAACCTTTGCCGCAAATTTGAATCTTTTTATTAATATTGTCTACTATCATTGCAGTGTTTTCGTCAATGCCATAAGCAAATTGGGTTTTGTCCCCCTTCTCCATGGCAGTCATTATTAGTCTGCCCAGCCTTGCTTTTGAATCAAAATGCTGGTCAATGATACCATAACCGAAGAACCCTAATCCCTGGGTAAGATATACTGGACCATATTCTTGTTGGTCAGAGTTAGTATAATTTTCAGTAAATCCCTCATTTATTGCACCAAGGCTGTCTCCGCCGCCAATCATAACGCTGCTCATTACGGCAGCACCAGCACTTGTTCCTCCTAATACTCCGCCACTTTTATACATATCCCATATTGCATCAAGGGCAAGAGTATTGCTGCCATCTTTGTTTAACAGAGCAGTTGTTATTTTTGTTTGATCTCCGCCTACAAACCATATTGCTGTGTAAGATTTTAATTTTTCAGCTATTTCAGGTTTGTTAACATTTTCTATCCACTTAGATTCGTCTACATCTTTCGTGCTTTTATCATCCGTAATAGCAATAGGAATTATTTCAATATTATTTTCTAAAGCACCATATTTTACAAGATCATACTTAAAGGCCTTTGAACTTTTTAAACTGCTGCTTGCAGCAGGTATAATACCAATTTTGCAATTATCCTTCCCTTTACCTAAGTCAATAAACTTATTATAGACATCTACATTACTGCTTCCTAAGGCCCCTCCAACTATTACAAGCCTTCCTTTTATATCTTCCCTATTTACTCTAGGTAAAATAGGCTTAAAATTTGACGAGTTAAATTTACCACTTGAAAAATCATTTTTTATTTTAACGTTAATAGGTTTTAAGCTCATAATAACATTTACAGCAGAATAATCATCAATGTTTCCATCGGAATAAGCCCAATAACCTTTTGTTTCGCTGTCTTTTTTAAAAGCTATCTCATACCCCTGTCCCTTACTGTCATAGGAATAGCTTTTTATTTCATCGGCAGCAGCATTATCTACTAGGTCATAGGCTATAAATTTTTTGAAAATGTTATAGCTTGTGAAAACACCTGTGTTCACAGGAGGTTTGAAATTATAATATTCATAACCGTTGGTTAAATCCTTTGAAGGATTTATACTAATCTCTTTAGTTTTAAAATTAATTTTATCACCTTTGGTTAGATAACTGACTCTAATATTAGTCATATCAAACAAATCATTATTTGGGTCTTGAACTGCTTTAGTTAAATCTACAATTGTAATTCCACCAGAACCTAATATCTCTGCAGTTTCATTGTTATTATTTACTACCATTGCAGTGTTTTCATCAATACCATAGGCAAGCTGTTTTTTATTACCTTTCTCATTAACAGCCACTATAAGTCTTCCAAGTCTTGATCTTTTATCAAAATGCTGATCTATCATACCGTACTTAAAGAAACCAAGTCCTCTAACCACGTAAGGAGGAACAAATTCATATTTATTAATATTTGTACCTGCATCTATTACCCCCTCATTCAACGCTCCAAGACTGTCTCCATCAAGAATCATAGGTTCACTCATTATGGCTGCACCAGCGCTTGTTCCTCCAATAACTCCACCATTTTTATATATTTCCCATATGGTATCAAGTGTCTTAGTATTGCTGCTGTCAGAATTATATAATGCAGTTGTAATTCTTTCCTGGTCTCCGCCAATAAACCATACAGCAGTACATTCTTTAATTTTATCAGCAATTTCCTGTTTGTTCACATTCTCAATCCATTTTGATTCATCTATATCTAGTGTAGTGCTATCATCTTTTAAAGCAATAGGAGCAATATATATATTTCTCTCCTTAACGCCGTAACTAATTAAGTCATTTTTAAACAATTCCCCATATTTTGTGGGCTTTGAACTTGCTGCAGGTATTATTGCAACCTTTGCCATATCTTTCCCACCAGCAAGTTCAATAAATTTGTTATAAACCTCTGAATTTGTGCTCTCTAAGGCACCACCAAGAATTATCAAATTTCCTTTAATATCATTTGTGCTAATGGGGTCAGCTTTAATAGAACCAGTAGTGATTGTAGACAGTATTAAAATCACCGTCATAAAAATTGAAAACAGCTTCTTTCTCATGAATATACCTCCTTTTTTTACTGAGATATTTAACAGCAAAACTCATGCCATTTGTAAAATTAAGGTATTTCCAAGAATTAAAGCACTCTTGTTAGAAATTATAAATATTAAATTTATTTTCAGGTTCTTTCTGGTTTGTTATAGTTTTATTGGTTATATATGGTTATTTTTACGACTAAAATACTCTTTAAAATTTAGTATCTATATAATTAAATCGTGTGGTAATGTATCTATATAGAAACTAAGTATAGCTACATACAAAGCAGTTATTGTTACTGTTAAAGGATAAATATTGCCCAATTACACAAATAATGTCAATATGCGTAAATATTAAGCTATAAAAAAACACCTTACCTTAAATACTTTATGTATTTAAAAGTAAAGTGTTAACATAAAATTTTTAGAGAATTTTTACAGGGGGCTCATCACTTTATTGCACAGAATTTTTCCACGCTTTGTAGAAGTGATTATATTTTTTTTCATCTCCTATAGTGCTACTAGAGCAATGTGCTGGGTGTATTCTTATATTTTCATCTTGACTATCTATTTACTTAACCACGGTTTTTTTCAGTGTATTTAAATTCCCTGTTGGGAAAGTCCATTTTCCTACAGTACCTTCAAAAAGTGTATCCCCAGTGTATAAATCATTATCAATCTTATAGCAAACTCCTCCGATTGTATGCCCTGGTGTGTGTATAACTTCAATTTTTTTATCATCAAGTTCCAAAACCGTTGATTCATCAATTTTTACAATATTCAAGCCATCTAAAGAATATGGTTTTTGTCTTCCGTAAAACTCAAATCCATTCTTAGAATCATCTATTAGTATTTCATACTCAATTTCATGTAAATATATGGGTACATCAAAGCAATCTATTGCACAAACATGATCTATATGTGCATGAGTTAAAAGTATTCCTTCCACTTTTAGATTATTGTCCTTTACATATTTAATAACTTTTTCTTTTTCATAGCCTGGATCAACAATATAGCATTTATTATTGTGTTCAATAAAATAGCAATTTACATCTATTTCTCCAAGAAGTAATATTTTTTTCATAATTCTTATCTCCTCTTGTTAAATTATCTTCATTGATTGACCATTTTCCAATATTTTAACTTTATTCTTTTGTTCTATTTTGGCCAAGTCTGATTTTGATGTCTCAAAATGTGCAAAATCATCAGTATGAATAGGCAATGTAACAGTAGGATTTAAAGCTCTCATAAATTTATTGAGCATTTCCACATTCATTGTGAATGGACTGCCTATCATTTTTGATTTTGCTTGACCTAAGTTAGCTATGAGGATATCTATTTGCTTGTTCTTTAGAGCCCGCCTTCTGGTTCCCACCTTCCCTCTTTTACCTTTTCTTTTATTTCTTCATAAAGTTCAGGTTCTTCTTCTTTTATAAATTGATATAACTGAGGTTGGCTGGAAAAGAAGATATATTCAGGATATTTTTTCATTAAATTCAGTGCAGTTGCAAAACTTCTCACCACTTTATGTCTAGTTTGTGCTACAGTCCATCTCCATGCCACATCAATATGGGTATGGCCTATACAATGAGCAGTTATTCCTTCATGCCAAAGGCTGCTGTTAAAAATTTCCTCTTCTATAAATTTATTAGCCTCATTCACCGACCTAATAAACTCCTCTGAAAAAGGTCTTCTTAAATCCAAAATAGTTACTGCCTTATTAAGGACGTTTAACATATCTATTCTGGCTTTATCATCTTCTTTAAGCAATTCAATTACATCCATTGGTACTTTTAAGTTATAGTAAAGAGTATCAACCTCAGGGACTAAAGCACATATTCTAGTTTTTAAATTTGACAGCATATGGTCCATTCCAGAATGAGCATGTAAGGTTATTGAGAAAACCTCATTGGCTTTAGCACAGCTAGTAATTTCAACCTCTCTATGGTTGATGTCTAGTCCCTGAATAAGCTTTCCGTTTATATGAATTTTAAATTGAGGATTTATACTGTCCCATGCATGTTCTCTTCCAGTTTTAACTTCATATACTACTGCTTTACCGTCAAGACTTTCAGGTATCTTTATTTCTGTCCTAAACCAAAAATCCTTGTCATAACCACCCCACTGCTCTGAAGTGTGAAAATTGCCCCAATCACTAAGGTCTAAATTTATTTCTTCCCCACCCTTAAAGGTTGCTTCTTTAATTTTATAGTTTTCAATGACCTGTATGTCTGAATATATATATTGCTGTACTTCACACATAAGCTTATTTATTCGCTCTTTTAGCATTAACATTTTAACCCTCTTTTCCTTTTAGTAATTTTTTTATGAAAATTCACCTTATCTTCATAGTTTATTCTTGTATTTTACTTCTAAAACAATAATAACTCTCGTGTTAATTTGCTTATTTATATGACAATATTGCTATTTAAGTAACTCTATAAATGATAAACAAAGTTATAAAAAGACCTTAAGATCAAGTTTTATTATAAACTTAAATCTTAAGGTGTTTTTATAGTTAAAATTTAATATTAAAAAGCTTTAATGCATTTTTAAGCATTAGCTTCTCATAGTCTTCCTTAGATAAAATATTTTTTATATCTCTAAAATAGAAATTATAAAAATTATCGTCATCATAAGTATCTAATCCATTTATCGGACTATCTGTTCCAAATAAAATTTTATGAGAGCCGCAGACTTTTATAGCTTTAAGTGCTTTTTCAGGTGCTACCCATGTTATATCCCCATAGAGGTTTGGCAGCTTCGATATAAGTTCTATAGCCTTTTCATTGTCAGTTCCAAGTCCCATATGCACCATTACAAAATTAATATCAGGATTTTTTAATGCAACCTCATAAACAAGCTCAGGGTTAGAATCGTAATCATTAGCAGTATGGGTAACTACTGGCAGTGAGTACTTTCTTGCAAGCTCTATGTACTTTTCCACTTCTCTACTGTTGAAAGCAGTCTTTGAATGATATGGATGAACTTTAATCCCATAAACTAATTCTCTGTTTTTAATGATTAACTCCTCAAATTCCTTTGTACAGCTATCAGTTAAAGGCTTTATCCAAAGCAATGCACCTATTTTTTTAGGATTTTTTTTTGCAAACTCAATTGTTTTTTTGTTCAACTCTATCTGATCAAATTGCAGCTCCTTAGGAATAAGCTTTTGATCATGGTCTACTTCTGAGGCTTCCACATTAGATACTAAAGAAAAATCTATACCGTACTTTTCCATAGATGCTAAAACCATTTCCTCTGGCATATTAAAATTTAAAACCTTACCAATATGTACATGTGAATCAATAACCATTTTCACATTACCCCCTTATTTTTTACATCAATGACACCAATAATTAATATTACTGTATTGATTATAATTTTCTTATTTAGTATGATACTGTTAAACTAATATTTTAGCTAGTATTATATTGCTGATTATAAGATGGTTATTCATTATTAATAGGACAATATTGCTATATAGGAGAATTTATGAAAAGTAAAGATTATTTAGAGCTTAAAGAAAAAGTTAATCATGGAGATTTTCAGCTCCCTATGAACATTTATGTTGGAGAGTTTCGCAATTTTTTTGCTCTCTATCTCCATTGGCATGACGAGATGGAATTTATATACATTAAGCAGGGAAAAGGAACGCTATATTTAGATTTAGAATTCTACGACATCCATGAAGGAGACTTTATTTTAATAAAAAAAGACTCTCTCCATTATGTAATTGGTGATAAAATTTCTATACTAAAATATGAAGCTGTAGTATTTGACTTGGATATGCTGAAAAATCCACTTTTTGATTATTGTCAGCTTGAGTTCATTGAACCTATGATAAAAAACGAGCTTCATTTAGCACCTATAATAAAGAAGTGTAATAATGGATATGAAGTAATTATGGATTATTATAATAAAATAGTAAAAAGTTATCTTAAAAAGGAGTTTGGATATCAACTTGAAATTAAAGGATTACTTTTTTTATTGTTTTTTCAAATTTTTAATAATAAATATGCCGAAAGAATTAATGCCGATAGTTTGAATAAAAATAAAAAGCTAGATATCATAAAAAAGCTTATACAGTATATCAAAGCTCATTATAATGAACCAATAACTGTGAAGGAGCTAGCAAATATCGCAGAATACAGTGAATATCACTTTATAAGGTTTTTTAAAGCTCAAACAGGCAAAACATGCACTCAATTTATTAATTCAGTACGTTTAGAAGAGGCAGCAAGGTTATTAGTTACAACAAAGCTTTCTATAACAGAAATTGCTTATGAAGTTGGTTTTGGAGATGTATCATATTTTATTAAAATATTTAAAAAGCAGTTTTCTGATTCCCCAAGCAATTATAGAAAAAAATAATACAATGATAGCTGTTAAGCCCCCTATTCTTTAGGGGGTTCACTTATACTATATAGACTTTGGAATTTTTCTATCATCATTTGAAAAATGCTTTTCTACTATTTGTATAAATAACTTCATAGCTGGATTAATCCATTTATTTTTATGATAAGCAATAGAAGCAGTAATCATTAAATTATCGTCTTCTCCTTGAAGCAGCCTTAGCTCTTGGGACTTTATGTCTTCCGTCACCGCCATTTCTGGAAGCAAAGCGATTCCTAGGCCACTTTTAACACATTTTTTTATAGATTCGATGCTCCATAGCTCAATTAAATTATCAACAATTATATTTTTTGTTTTAAGATAATCTTCAAATATATTACGGTAAATACATTCAGGTTCATTTACAATTATACTTGTTTTAATGAGCTGGTCATGAGTATTCAAATTAATATCATTTAGACATTGGCTTGGGCTGCATACAAAAACAAGAGGTATTTCTGCCAAGGCCTTTGAATAAAGATTATCATTTTCATTGCAGGGAGCAAAAAGTAAGGCAACATCTACTTCACCCTTGATTGTACGGTTTTTAATATCGTAGCAATTTGAATTTATAATAGACAATTTAACCTTCGGAGCATTTTCTCTAAACTCTTTTAATATAGGTTCCAGCATGTAAATCGTTAAGGTTTCTGGTGCTGCAATTTTTAGTTCACCTGTAATATTGTCTGAATCCTTCCCTATTAATTCAATTTTATACATCACATTAAGCAATTCAGTAGTAAGGGGAAGCAGTTCTTTTCCTGCATTAGTTAATACCATTTTTCTTCCTATCTTTTCAAAGAGTTTAATATTTAATGATGCTTCAAGCTGTTGTATGTGGGAAGTTATTGTCGATTGAGTATATCCAAGTTTATTGGCAGCATTAATAAAGCTGCCAGTATCAACTATATTTTTAAATGTTACAAAATGCCTGATATCCATAGTTCATCCTCCAAGATTGTTTTATCTAATAATATATCATTAAAATTGAAGTGTCAATTCAGAAACTTCAATTTTACAAATATATTATCCCTTCATATAATTAGAGTCATGGAGGTGAAAATGGTGAAGAGACTATTAGTTTATATATCAGGAATTTTAATTTCAAGCATAGGAATTGCATTGGCTATTAAGAGCAGCTTAGGGGGTAGCTCTTGGGATTCAGTTTTTGCGGCATTAGGAAAACTCACCCCTCTAACCATGGGCATTTGGTCAATAATAATTCAAAGTATTTTTCTTTTTATAACAGCAGCTCTTACTAAAAGACTTGAAATTGCTGCTGTGATACCAATAATACTTAGAGGTGCTACCCTTGATTTTGTAATGCCAATTGTTAATAGCATATTTATAAATGAATATGGTTTTTGGGGAAGGTTATTTTTATTCATTACCGGATTTATATTAGCAGGTATAGGAATCGGAACTTATATTATTCCAAAGCTTCCCAGACTGCCTATTGATGGACTAATGCTGGCACTGAGCAACAGGCTTAACTGGAGTATTAACAAGTCTCGATTTGCAATAGAAATCACAGGCTTTTGTATAGGAATTATACTAAGGGGACCAATAGGATTTGGAACAGTTATAATTACATTTTTAATTGCCCCTGTAATAGCTTTTTCAAACAAATATATTTCTAAGGTTATTAAATAGGAGGAATTGTAATGAAGATAATTACTTATGAAGATAAATATAAAAATCAAATTATAGATTTAATACTATACATTCAAAATGTTGAGTATTCTGTAGGATTAACTATTGAGGACCAGCCAGATTTATTAAATATAGGAAAATATTATCTTACCAATGGAGGTGGGTTTTGGATTGCTGTTGATGATAACGACAAGGTTATAGGGACTTTAGGCTTACAAAAAAGAGAAAATAATACTGGAATATTAAAGAAGTTCTTTGTCCATAAAGATTATAGGGGGAAGGTATTTGGCATAGCGACGCAGTTGTATAATGAGCTATTAACGCATGCAAAAAAAGAGGGAATGAATTCAATTATTTTAGATACGCCTTCCGTTGCTGCACGGTCCCACAGCTTTTATAAAAAAGCAGGATTTAAGGAGATTACAAGGGAGCAACTTCCTATAAAATATGAATTTCCAGACAGGCATTCATTGCTGTTTATATTAGAGCTGTCATAGAACTTCAATTGCTTGTAAGACAAAACTATTTATTTTATCTCTTCTAGTTGACTATCCCCTAAAGAGCAGAGAGCAACAAATTTCTTATATATTTTAGTGGCATACCAGTATTTTTAAGGTGTATTATAAAGCACCCTACGGGTTTATAGTATGTTCATGCTTTAGTTTTTTATTTTAAAGCTAAAGTACAAGTCAGTAGACAAAAACTATCGTTTTTTTAAGAAATTAGAATCAAAGAATACCACTCCTTTAGCCCCCGCTTGTCTCACTGCTTCAACTTGCTTTGCTGATTCAATTGGTCTTAGTTTATGGAACATTGGACATATACCTGCGTAATTACTTACTTGTCCATAGTTATCAACCATAAATTTAACATCAGACTTAA
>Ga0316601_100000096_pt1 | contig 32091 bp, 30 predicted proteins | sample OWC_soil_day5_no_FD_207663 | JGI IMG/M metagenome (GOLD analysis project Ga0316601, IMG submission 207663) | Wetland soil microbial communities from Old Woman Creek delta, Ohio, United States - OWC_soil_day5_noCT | ecosystem: Environmental > Terrestrial > Soil > Wetlands | place: USA: Ohio... | reverse complement strand
CCGGGTTCTGATTTCCGCGATGAGATCGTCGATCTGATTCTTGACAGGCCGGACCTCCACCTCGGGGTCCAGCAGGCCCGTCGGACGGATGACCTGTTCCACGATGACGCCGCCCGATTTCCGGAGCTCATAGTCTGCGGGAGTGGCGCTGACAAAGATCACCTGCCCGACCATCCCTTCCCACTCATCGAACGTCAGCGGCCGGTTGTCCAGCGCAGAAGGGAGCCGGAAGCCATGTTCGACGAGGGTCACTTTGCGTGACCGGTCGCCATGGTACATCCCGCCGATCTGGGGCACTGTCACGTGGGATTCATCCAGCACCACCAGAAAGTCCTTCGGGAAATAGTCCAGCAGACAGGCAGGCCGTGAGCCCGGCGGCCGCCCGGCGATGTGCCGTGAGTAGTTCTCAATCCCTGAACAGTATCCCACTTCCCGCATCATCTCCAGGTCGAAGCGCGTACGCTGCTCGAGCCGCTGGGCTTCGAGCAGTTTGTTCTGCTGGCGGAGTTCGTTGAGCCGCTCTTCGAGCTCGACTTCGATCCCGTGGATTGCCCGGTCAAGTGTTTCGCGCGAGGTGACGAATTGTTTGGCCGGATAGATGACTTCGTAGTCGGTGTCGCCGAGCACTTTGCCATCGATCGCTGTGATGTAGGAAATCCGTTCAATTTCATCGCCGAAGAACGCGATCCGTATCGCCTCTTCGTTCTCCGACGCGGGGATCACTTCCACAACGTCCCCCCGGACGCGCATGGTGCCACGCACGAACTCGAAGTCATTGCGGACATAGTAGATGTTCAGCAGTTTGCGCAGCAGCGCGTTCCGGTCCATCCGCTCACCCTTCCGCACAACCACAATCTGGCTTGCCCACTCTTCCGGTGCGCCGATGCCGTAGATGCAGCTCACGGACGCCACGACGATAACGTTCTTCTCGCCGCTCAGCAACGCGCTGGTCGCACGCAGCCGCAGCCGGTCTATCTCGTCGTTGATGGACGCATCTTTGGCGATGTAGGTGTCGGTGGACGGGACGTATGCTTCAGGCTGGTAGTAATCATAGTAGCTGATGAAGAACTCCACGCGATTGCGGGGAAAGAAGTTCTTGAACTCGCTGTACAGCTGCGCAGCGAGAGTCTTGTTGTGCGACATCACCAGGACAGGCCTGTCCAGATTGGCGATGACGTTGGAGATGGTGAACGTCTTCCCGCTACCCGTCACACCCAGGAGTGTCTGGTACCGGTCGCCCCGTGCGATTCCCTCACTCAGCTGCCGTATGGCATCGGGTTGATCGCCGGAAGGGCTGAAATCAGAAACAAGAGCATACGGCATGACGGCAGTTCCCGGGTCGCGTCATTCTTCAGGAGATATATCGCCGGCGTTGAGCGGCGGGTGTTCAGTCGGTGACACGGCGGACGAGGAAGACCGTGCCCATGGCTTTTCCGGTTCCGTCCTTCAGCGGCTTCGCCTGCAGCACCGCAGACCGAAGCGTGCCGTCGCAGCACCGGAGCCGCACACGGGCCTCGCCGTCCGCCGGCAGTGCGACCCCCTGGGCATCATCGGGGAGTTCGACGAACTGCGTCAGGGGTTTCCCGATCAGGTCGACGCTGCCGCACCCGATGTCCGTGCCGACCTGCTCGCTGACATAGGTGATGATCTCCAGCGAATCCGTCACCAGGACGCCATCGGCCAGACTTTCAAGAATGAAGCGAAGGCGGGATTCCGCGCCCCGAACACCCGCTTCGTGCCGGAGCCGTTCCATTTCCATTGCCGTGCGCCCCGACACCTCTGTCAGCATGCGCTGTGCCCTGGATGGATCCGCCATGCGCTTGTCGTCCATGATGAACAGATGGCCGACGATAGTGGAGTCAGACCCGATCAATGGCACTCCGAGATAACTCCGGGCCTCCATCTCGACGAGTGCCGTCTCCTTGGGAAAGAGCTCCTGGATGCTGTCCGGGTAGTGCACCGGACCTCGCGTGGAGTACACTGCCTCGCATGTCGTATCAGCCAGGTCGTACTCGAATGGCGGCATCAGCATCCCGTTCGCCCAGTATGCAATAGAGCGGACGCGTTCATAGGGTTGATACAGGCTTTCGGACACCAAAACGTACCGCACTTTCAGCGTCTCGGCAAGCACATAGACCAGGTTATGAAAGTACCGTTCACCAGTCAACGGTCCCAGCGCTTTCAAGAGCGCCTCGCGGTCCTGTTCCTGATGGACGCGATCCGTGACGTCCCGTGAAATAACTACCGCACGGGCCTCTCCTGCGGAAGAAGAAGGAAGGACGATTGCGACGGACTCCATCACGCGGACCGATCCCTTCTTGTCCATCAACCGGTATTCAACGCGCGTTTCTTTCCCTCCCTTGAACGCTCCGCGGAATGCATCTCCGACCATCTGACGGTCATCAGGATGGATATCCACATACGCGATCGTTCCCTGAAGCCGCTCAGGGCTGTCCAAGACTTCTGTATGCAGAGGGTTGCTGTAGAGACGTTTCCCCTGCTCGTCGAGCACCGCAACAAGATCTCCGGCGTGCTCGACGATCTCCTGGAAGAGCTGATGCTCCCGTGATGACGGCTGTGCTGACGGCCGTGCAGTCGCCGCCTGAACGTGAGGCGGGGGAGGAGCTGCCGCAGCGGCTGGCTGAGCGCCCGGCATCACATCCTGCGCTGAAGAGATCAGAGAGGACTCCTCTTGCGGTATGGGCTCACCAAAAGCATCCAGCTGGACGGGAGTGGCAGATCCGGGAGAGCCGGCGGACGAAGCAGCCTGCCCGGAGGGTTGTGCTTGTCCGGCACGAGCTGGTCCTGGTGTGGGAGCCGGGCCGGTTGGCGCCGGCCGGGGAGGCTGCATCGGAGACGGCGGCACACGTGGCGGCGGCGCAGCATGCACGGGTCCCGACGCAGATGGCGGTGCACCCGGAGCCGGCCGCGCAGGTTGTGCCGAAGTCACTGACGCACCCGGAGCCGGCCGGGGAGGTTGCCCGGATGGTGAGGGTGCGACCCCTGGAGCGGGTCCCGAGAACGGGGCGCGCTGACCCCGAGGAGATCCGGGGGCGGGGTGGGCAGCATCGGAAGTCTGGCCTGCCGGCCGCTTGCTCAGGAGTTCCGAAGCGACATTCCCGAGCCGGGTGTAGTTCTTGCGCGTCACAACATCTGCGGCCCCGGCTTTCATCCATCGCACCAGCGCATCCTCAGCCTGGCTCGTCGACAGGACAACCCACGGGATCCCGGGAGACACCTGCAACGCATACTGCATGATGCCCGCAACGTCAAGCCGCGGAAACCCACCGTCGACGATCGCGAGATCCGGCGGTGCGCTTCGCATCGCTTTCAGGAACTGGTCTTTCTGAGTCACCCGTTGAACGGTACACCGGACGTGCGCCTTCCGCATCTGCATCTCCACCATCTCGCCATCCATGGCATCATGCACAAACACGAGGACACGCGATTCACGTGACACGGTTTTCTCCCCCTCCGGCCTTGTCTCTGTGCCGGATTGTTAGTGATGAGCGATTGTAATCGTCTCCAGTCCGTGCGCCTGCGGCCCGCGTTCACGCCGGAGCAGGAGGAGCGCAAAGAAAACGCCGAGGATACCCAGCACAGTGAATATCCACATACCCGGAACGTAGCCCTCCGGGTGAGAGACACTCGCGCCCGATGCGTCATTCGTCCAACCGATCAACAGATTGAATCCGGCCAGTCCGATGTTCTGGATCATGGTCATGAGTCCGTATGCGGTACCGAGCCGTTCCTGACCCACAATGTACGCAACCGAGGGCCACATGACGGCGGGGATCAACGAGAAAGCGACTCCCATCATGGCCATCGGAATGTACAATGAGAGAGACGTATATGCCATCAGGAGGTACGCTGGAATTAGCAGGATTGATCCGAAGACCATCAGCGACGCCCGCCGTCCGTAACGGTCAGCGCTGTACCCGAATATGGGCGTGGCGATCATGGCAAAGAGGGTCAGAATGCTGGACAGAAATCCGCCGGTTTCGCGCGTGGTGCCATGGGCCTCAATGAAGAACTTGACGGCAAAAGTCTGAAACGGGAAGACGGCGGAGTAGAAGACGACGCAGAGGGCGACGATCATCCAGTAGGATGTACCAAACCGCATGAGATCGGCGAGCACGACTTTGTCGGTCGAGCCGCCTTTTCCCAGATCGTACTTTTTCTCACCGGTGCGTTCAAGAACCCAGTAGATCGTTGCGCCCGCGACGCAGATGACCCCGGCTGCAACGGAGACGAGCAGGGGCAGGCGCCAGCTCTCATACAGCGATGATCCCCAGCTCGGCGAGTTGAGCGCGGCGAATGATCCAAGCCGTGCAATCGTAAGATTCAGCCCGAACGCAAGGCTCAGCTCTTTTCCGCGGAACCACTTGGCCACGGCGGTCGTGACCGCAACGATCAGCGATTCTGCGCCGAGGCCAAACACAAGCCGTCCTGCCGCCATGATTTCAAGGACGCCCGAGCTGACAGTGATCGTAGCGCCGACGAGGCAGAGAGCCGCAAAGATGGCAACCGAACGCCGGATCCCGATGCGGTCAATGATTATACCGCCGATCAGCACCATGAAGATGTTGGGGAGGCTGTAGATGGCGTTCAGCCACCCGATATCGGCATCGGAGAATCCGAGCTGCGCTTTCAGGACGTCGGCAAGCGGACTGATGCTGTCGTAGATATAGTAGTTGCCGAACATCGCCAGGCTGATCAGCACCAGCACCATCCAGCGGTACCAGCGGGGGGGAGGGAGATTCGCGGCAATCGGCGTTTCGGGAGCGGCGGTCATGCATCCTCGCAGACGATGGAAAGGTCAATCGTAAGAATGTACGAAAAAGCGCGTCGAAAGCAAAGCTCCGAGTGGCCTTTCACTTCAATTTTTCCAGCTTGCTGCGCAGGGTGCTCCTTGGAAGCTGCAGTAACCGGGCGGCCACGGTGACGTTCCCGCCGGCTTGTTCCATGGCCCAGGTGATGATTTCCCGTTCCTTCAGTTCCATGAGGGACGAGTATGATGTCCCGGATTCTCTGCGGGAGGCGCCGGTCTCCCCGTTACGCGGTTCGATCTGAAGGGTGTCACGGACAATTTCTTCGACTCCAAGCGTATCCGACAGTGCAATCACGCGCTCAACCAGGTTCTCCAGCTCCCGCACGTTGCCCGGCCAGTCGTACACGCGCAGGTACTCCAGAATCGGCGGAGAAAGTTTCCGGAAGGCCTCCCTGGCCCCGTGCTTCTCGAAGAAGTGGGCCGCCAGCGGGATGAGATCCTCCTTCCGGTCGCGGAGCGGAGGGATCGTGATCGGGATGATGTTGAGACGGTAGTAGAGATCCGCCCTGAACCGTCCGGTCTTCACCTCCTCCTGAAGGTCCTTTTTGGTAGCCCCGATCATCCGCACATCCACACCAAGGCTGGCGGACCCTCCCACACGGACAATTTCCTTTTCCTGCAGGACTCGGAGCAGTTTTGGCTGAAGGTCAAGAGGAAAGTCGTCGATTTCATCGATGAAGACCGTGCCCGCTGCAGCCCGCTCAAAATACCCGTCATGCCGGCGTACCGCACCCGTAAACGCGCCGCGCTCGTGGCCGAAAAGTTCGCTTTCCAGAAGTGACGCAGGCAGTGCCGCGCAGTTCAGCGTCACGAAAGGATGGTCCCGCCGCGGACTCTGGTCATGGAGCGCACGGGCGACCAGCTCTTTGCCCGTCCCGCTCTCGCCCCTGATGAGCACGGTGTATTCACGTGGCGCAACAAGCCGGATGGTCTCCTGAAGTTTCCGCATCGGAGCGGAATCGCCGACAATGGACGAAGTCTCAATCCGCCTGATGCGCTGCCGCAGTTGCTCGTTCTCATCCATCACCTGCCTGAACTGCCTGACGTGCTGCAGGATCCGCAGCAGTCGATCGGGGGCAAACGGCTTGGTCAGATAATCATAGGCACCCATCTTGAGTGCTTCCACTGCGGTGTCCACCGTGCCATATGCCGTCATCATGATGACCACTGTGTGCGGCGACCGCGCCTTCGCTTCCTTCAAAACATCCAACCCTCCGGCGCCGGGCAGGCGCAGATCCGTGAGCACGACATCGAATTCCCTGGTTCGCAGATGTCCCAGTGCCCCTTCTCCGTCTTCGCATGCTGTGACATCATGTCCCTCTTTGACGAGGAGATCCGTCAGAGTGATCCGGTTGATCCGTTCGTCTTCAGCAAGCAGCACATTCATGCGGCTTCTCCGGTAATCGGCAACTCAACGGTGAAGCAGGCGCCCTGGCCGGGAGCACTCTGGACACGGATCGAACCGCCGTGCGTTTCCACGATGCCCAGGCTGACGGACAATCCCAATCCGGTTCCCTCTTTCGGCCCCTTCGTGGTAAAGAAGGGATCGAAGATATGGGGCAGATGCTCGGCCGTGATGCCCATGCCGTCGTCTTCGATTTGGACGAGCACATGGGACTGGTCACGCGCCATACTGCGTATGGTGATATGGCCGCGTTCCTCCACGGCATCGATGGCATTCAGGAGGATGTTCATCATGACTTCCGAGAGCAATTGGGGATCCCCGCGCAGCCCCGGGATGCTGCGGTCCAGGAGAAGCTCAAGACGCACCTTTCGCCGCTGGATAGTGAAGTCCAGCAGCCGTACCACCGAATCCAGGATGGCGTTGATGTCCACCGCTTGCATGGCCGCAGGTTGCTGCCGCGCGAAACCGAGCAGTTTCTGGACCACTGTCTCGATGTAGTCTACTCCTTCCTTCATCAGCTGCAGATACAGACGGGTCTGTGCGTAGTTCTCCGGCTCCCGTTCCATCGCATACAGGCAGTTCTTCAAGCCGCTCAGGGGATTGTTGATTTCGTGGGCGACACCGGATGCGAGGCGTCCGATGGAGGCGAGTTTCTCCGCCCGCGCAATCTGCTGTTGCACGGAAAGCAGTTCCTGCCTCGACTGTGCCAGACGTTGCCGGAGCAGGTCGAAATGGTGAAGCAGAACGCCAACCTCATCATTGCGCTGTGGCACGGGAAGCGGATCATCGGATTCAAACCCCGTCCGGTCCATGAGTACCGCGACGTGGTGGAGAGAATCCGTGAGACGGCCGATCAGCAGATAGAGCACGATCAGCGTTATCGCAGTAACTCCCCAGGTCAGTCCCATCAGGAGGAAGAACAGCGAGCGGATTTCCGACCGCGCCGGCTCTGCATCAAATGCCGTCCGGACGACCCCCCACCGTTTGCCGGCGACCTGCAGCGGCTGCACCGTTTCCAGAATCCAGCCTTTCTCCGGTGACTGGTAAATAGCGCTGATCAGACTGTCAGTTTGATTTGTCGCACGGGTGAGAGAGTCATCGAACCTGCGGCCGTAGAGGGCATGGTCCGTGTGGGCAAGAATGCGTCCGCTGTTGTCGACGACGGCCATGCGGACCAGCCCTGGAATGGTACCGGCAAAGCTCCGGACGTTTCGCTCCAGGAGATCTTCCAGCGGAGGATCTTCCGCTTCGCCATAGGAAAATGCATCGGTCAGTGTAATGGCAATCGCACGCGTGACACCCTCCGCGTTATAGCGTTGATTCTCCACGATCATCTCGCGCCACTGATAGAGGATGCTCATGGAGATCAGAGTCATCAGCACTGCCGTGATGCCGCCGATTATGAGCATGAGGCGGGCTTTAAGGCTGAAGCGCAGCGTGCGAGGGGCAGTCATTCCCTGCTCCTTCTCTGTCCCTGCAGCAACGCGCGGACCTCATCGTAGTCTTCGTCCGTTGCCACCACGAATCCGTACCGGAATTCCTGATCCCACTGGCGAACGCGTTCGCGGCCAGCGGGCGTCCGCACGTCGATTGCCAGCAGCGCTCCCTGCAGGCTCTGCACGATGGCGGTGTCACAATCACGCTTCACGACAAGCGGGGATCCTGGAATAGGGCTGGACGATGAGACGATCCGGAGGTTGCGATCACCGAATTCGCGGGCGACACGCTCTTTCACCACGCCCGCATCGAAACTCCCCTTCAGCACCTGGTAGACCACAGACTGGTGGTGCGAGAAATGCCGCACCACGGGAAGATCCTTTGAGGCAAACCCGGCGCGGGGAAACTCAGCCAACGGAAGCCAGTTTCCGGAAAACGAATCCTGAGAAGGCAACGCAACGCGCTTGCCCCGCAAATCCCTGATCGCCCGTATCGGACTTTCCGTTCTTGTGATCAGAACGGAACGCGAGAATGGCTCGCCGTTTTCATTCAGAGGCTTGAGGATGGGGCGAACAAGGAATTGCTGATGCGCGCGGACATAAATGTATGTCCCCAGAAATGCAGCTGCGACCTCGCCGCGCACGAGCTGATCCACTGCGTCCTGGTACGAGCTTGCGGTCCGGAGTTCACAACGGTAGCGCGTGTGATCCGTGAGATAGTCCATGATCGGCTGGTACCCGTGATAAATGACGGGTGGCGGGTAGCGAGAAACGACGCCGATGGCCAGGAGGGGTTTTTGTATGCGGAGACTGTCCTCTTCGGCGGGCCCGCGGACCGCCGGGAAAGGTTGTGAAATGTCGGTCACTGCCGTGTGAAGAGTGATCGTCGCCACCGCCAGCGCCGCAAACAACCCGGTGAGATACAATAATGCCCTCGTCCGGTTACGCATGAATCTCCCTCCTTTGCACTCCATAATAGAATAGTATGTCCCGACATGCAATCAAAAAAAGGCGATTTCTCGTCAGCTGGATGGCGAAAAATCGCCTTTTTACCCATTCTTTCATACAAAAGCCTTCATTTCAAGCTGAAAACTACAGAATAACCGTTGGCATGCATCGTGAGAGCACATGTTTTGTTATCCCCATCCTCATGCGTTCTCACATAGTGAACGGAGTCTACCGATGGACAAGATCATCCCCAGATGGGAATGGAGGACTTTTGGCGAGTCGTTCGGCGAGGCGGATGAACGCTTCAGGGCATGCACGCCGGAAAAGATCCGGGAGAGCTCGGAGATCTACATCCTCTCGGCAGTGAGCAATGACAACACCAAGATCCGTGACACGCTCATGGATATCAAGACCCTGCAGCAGGTCAACGAGGATGGCCTCGAGCAATGGATGCCTGTCATGAAGGGTTCCTTCCCGCTGCCCACCGGGGAGATCACAAAGGTCTTTGCGGCATTCCGCGTCGCTCCTCCCCCGTTCACTCGAGAGAGCTATACGCTGGAACAGTTCCTCGGAGAGCTCGTGCAGAAAAGCCGCCATCTCCGTGCGGTGGATGTGAAGAAGGTGAGAACGGGTTACACGATCAACGGATGCATCGCCGAACTCGCCCAGGTCACGGCCGGTGGAAAGACCATACGCACCGCGGCCGTCGAAGCCGAAGATCCCGGCCGTGTGATCGCAACAGTGCGTGATCTCCAGCTCATCAGGTTTCCGAACATCAACTATCTCCGTGGACTGAAGTCGCTGGTCCATATGACCGTGTGAGGACCCGCCCATGGCACGTTATGCAGTCATAGACATCGGCACCAACTCCATCAAGTTTCACATCGGCGAGAAGCACGACGATGGATCGTGGGGCGTGATCGTGGACCGTGCAGAAATCACCCGCCTCGGAGAACAGTTGCAGGAATCCGGAATCATCCACGCCGAGGCGCTTGAGCGCAATGCCGCTGCAATCGCCGACATGGTGGCCGAGGCCGCCCGGCAGGGGGTCACCGGGATCGCTGCCGTCGGGACCATGGCGCTCCGCACAGCACGCAACAGCAAACAGTTCATCGACCGGGTCCGTGAACTCTGCGGTTTGACCATCGAGGTGATTCCCGGCGAAGAAGAAAGTCGCCTCTCATACCTCGCCGTGAAGTCAGGGATCGGACTTTCCAAAGGCTCCATGGTGATCTTCGACACCGGAGGAGGAAGCACAGAGTTCGTGTTCGGTCAGGGTGTCTCGGTGCTCGATCGGTTCAGCCTGAATGTCGGAGCACTGCGCTTCACAGAGAAGTACGGTCTGGCACATGCTGTCTCGGCGGAACGGCTGCAGGAGGCACTGCAGGAGATCGCACAGGACCTGCAGCGCCTCGACGGCACCCCGACGCCCGAGGCACTTGTCGGCATGGGCGGGACGGTCACGACGATCGCCGGGGTGCGACACCGCCTGGTCAAGTATGATCCGGATATCGTCCAGGGATCCACGATCGATCGCTGGGAGATCGACAGACAGATGGAACTGTACCGGACGCAATCGACGGAGGAACGGAAACGGATCATCGGGCTTCAGCCAAAGCGTGCCGACGTCATCCTCGGAGGACTGTGCATCGTGAGCACCATCATGCACAAGGTACAGAAAGAGCATTTTGTGGTCAGTGACCGCGGGTTGCGTCACGGACTCCTTGTAGATCGCTTTGACAAGTAGCAGCACTGCCTACCGATGACAGAACGCGCCCTTGAAGATCTGCTGGATCTCGATCGTCACAAGCTCTCCGTTGAGCACAAGCGGAAGGCCACCGCGACCGAACGCTGGATGAAGTATCTTGGAGTCCCCGTCGGGTTCGCTGTCTTCCTGATGCTGTACTACATGCCGACGCCCGCCGGGCTCACTGCCGGAGGGCAGGCCATCATCGCCAGTTTCGCCCTGGCGCTCATCTGGTGGATTGCCGAGCCGGTCCCCACCTATGTGACCTCCCTGGTCCTGATGACCCTACTGATCTTCCTGGACGGATGGGACAGCAAGAACGTGCTGGGAGTGCTGGGCTTCGATGTGATCTGGCTGAACGTGCTGGCGTTCATCCTCAGCTCTGTTCTGATCAAGACAAACCTTGCGAAGCGCATCGCGCTCTCGCTCGTGGTCCGGTTTGGATACAGTGTCCGGCCCATGCTGCTTTCGTTCGTGCTGCTGCAGCTCTGTCTGGCTCCGCTGATCCCGGCGACTGCAGCGCGCGCGGTGATGACACTGCCGATCATGCTGGTCGTCGGTGCGATCTATGGTGCAACGCCGGGTCAACCCAACAACGTCGGCCGCAACCTGTTTCTGCAGAACCTGCTGGGCATCAACATCTTCTCATCCGGCTTCATGACCGGAAGCACGGCGAATTTGATCGCCCTTGCGTTCATCGCCAATATGGCGGGCACGAAGGTGTATTACACCGACTGGATGTTTGCCAACCTGCCCATCGCCATGCTGGCCATGTTTGTCGCCTGGATCATCGGCCCCACCCTGCTCTTCAGAGTCCGCCCTGCCGACGCCCACCCCCAGATCAGCGGGGGCATGAATGCCCTGCAGGAACAGCTCCGGAAGATGGGAGGCATGAGTCCGCAGGAGAAGAAGGGTGCGCTGATCTTCGGGCTCGTGGTGTTTCTCTGGGTGACGGACCGGTTCCACATGCAGTGGTTCGGCTTTGAGATCGATGCCGTCATGGCTGCCATGATCGGAGCCATCATCACGCTCCTTCCCAAAATAGGCATTCTGAAATGGAACGAGGCGGATATTCCCTGGCACCTGATGATCTTCAGCGCCGGTGCATATGCCGGGGGTCTTGCACTGAACGATTCGGGCGCGGCGGCATGGGTAGTCCGGAAGATATTTGTCGCGTTCAATTTCGGAACCGACGTCAGCTTCTGGACCGTCTACGTCATTGTGATCGCGTTGATGATGTACTCGCATTTCGTCTTCACCAGCAAGACCATGCGGACGATTATCCTGATCCCGTTCATTATTGTCCTGGCCCAGCAGCTTGGTTTCAACCCTGTGGCGCTTGCGCTTCCCGCAGCATTCACCATTGACTGGGTGATCGGCCTGCCCATCAGCGCAAAGCCCAATGTGATCCTGTTCACCACCGGTCAATATTCGGTGCTGGACAACCTGAAATACGGGATCGTCATCGCCACAATCGGGGTGATCCTGCTCACGGTTGCAGGGTTCACCTGGTTCCGGGTACTTGGCCTGACGCCGGCCTTCTGAGCGGCGAAGGAAAAAGACATGGTTGCACGAAGACTCATCTATAGCGCAGTGCTTCTGATGGCCGGGGCGGCCGTATCAGCGGCTGATACGCTGGACGTCCACGAACAGATTGTCCTCCACGAAAGCGGCGCCGCCGATGTCACGCTCACGGTCCTGGCATCCGTTCCTCCGGGCAGGGAACTCGTCCTCCCCTGGAGCCACAGCATGCCGGACAGCATACGACCGGATGACACCCTCACCCATGCGGCACTCCGCGTCGAGCACGGACTCCATTTTCTGGTGCTCACTGCTCCATGGGACGCCGAGCGGCCCCGGCGTGTGCGACTCTCTGTCCCCTCGTTCATCGGATGGTCGTCGCTCAAGCGGACGGCATTTGGCAACGTCACTGTGGAACACACATTCAGAAACACGACGTCCCGCAGGATTGACCGGTACCGCGGCGACGTGATCCTTCCCGAGGGATACGTGGTGACGTCGGTGGTATCATCCATACCCGAGCAGACCGAAAAAGACCCGGTCGCTCCCTATGAGATCCTCGAGGACAGCGGCCGCTCGGGAGTCAGCATACGCACTGCAAAGCTCGGACTCGGAGACGGCGCATTGATCACCTTCCGGTGCAAACCTGCGGCGAAGTCTCCGATCCTGCTGGTTGCGCTCATCCTGGCCGGAACCCTGTATCTGATGTTCTTCCGCGACGTGTTGAAGGAGAATGGCAATGGACCTCCTGCTGCGCAAAACGCGCAATCTTGAACGCCAGATCGACGAGTATCTCGACCTGGTCATCCGCGGCGCTCTGGAATTCAAGGAGGGCGTGAAATGCTACCTCCGCGGCCAGACGGATGATTTCGCCAGGCACATGCGGGACCTCGAGACAACGGAGAGCGATGCAGACACGCTCCGCCGCTCCATCGAGACCCGGCTGTACATGGAGACACTCATACCGGAGTCGCGCGGAGATGTGCTCGGCCTGCTGGAAAGCAGCGACCGGGTTCTGAACCGCATCGCCGAGACCCTGGCGCAGTTCGACGTCGAGGTTCCCACGATGATCGAGGAGCTGAAGCCGTTGTATCTGGACCTCACCGATGCATCGATGGCAACGGTCGAGTGTATGGTCACCGCAGTCCGTGCGTACTTCCGGCAACCGGATCAGGTCCGCGACTCCATTACCAAGGCCATGTTCTACGAGAAGCAGTCTGACACCGTGGGTGACCGGATCAAGCGCACGGTCTTCAAGATGGACATTGACCTGAGCCGGAAGATTCACATGCGGTACTTTACGTACCATGTCGAGGCGATCGCCGATGAGGCCGAGGATGTGTGCGACCGCCTGGCCATCGCCACCATCAAGCGGAGTCTGTAGTCCCTGTCATGATCATCTGGCTTTTTATCAGCACGGGCGTTTTCCTGGGATGGTCCCTCGGGGCGAACCATGCCGTGAATGTCTTTGGCACCGCCGTGGCATCCCGCATGGTACGGTTCCGGACGGCCGCCGTTCTGTCCGGCATCTTTGTTGTCCTCGGGGCGGTACTGAGCGGTGAAGGCACCACCAGGACACTGAACACGCTGGGCGCAGTGAATGCGATCGCGGGCTGTTTCACGGTAGCCCTCGCGGTGGGACTCACGGTGGCGTGGATGACGAAACTGACGCTGCCAGTATCCACATCACAGGCCGTGGTTGGCGGCATCATCGGGTGGAACCTCTTCACCGGTTCCCCGACCGACACGTCCTCGCTTTCGAAAATCGTCAGCACATGGGTTATCGGACCGGTCCTTGCGGCCTTCTTTGCGTTCGCGCTCTTCTGGCTGGCCACAGGGTTCCTGAAGAACGCCAGGATGCACATCCTGCACGTTGATGCGTGGACCCGCGTCGGGCTCATCATCGGCGGCGCTCTGGCTGCGTACATGCTCGGGGCCAACAACATCGCGAACGTCATGGGCATGTTCGTCTCGGCATCCCCGTTGGCCGACTTCTCGTTTCTGAACATGCCTTCGGTTTCCGGAACACAACAGCTCTTTCTCATTGGCGGATTGGCCATCGCCGTCGGCATGTACACCTACGGCGAAAGGGTCATGGACACGGTCGGGAGAGATCTGTATAAGGTTACTCCTCTTGCCGGCCTTGTGGTCGTGCTGGCAGAGACCCTTGTCCTCTTCCTCGTTACCTCTGAATGGCTGGAAGGAGTGCTCGCCGGCGCGGGTTTGCCGACCATACCACTGGTCCCTCTTTCGAGCACGCAGGTGGTGATCGGTGCAGTGATCGGAGTAGGTCTGGCGAAGGGCGGCCGGGGGATCAATTACAGGGTCCTGCTGAGGATTGCCTGGGGCTGGGTCATTGCGCCAGTGATTGCCGGAATCACAGCGTTTATCCTCCTCTTCTTCGTGCAAAACGTCTTCGAGCAGCAAGTTGTCCGCCGCACGGAGTACAGGCTCGATGCTGCCGTCATGGAGGAGCTCAGCCGGCGCGGCCTGGACACCACCGCGCTGGCATCGCTGAGCGGTGCCAGCATCGAAGGAGCGTCTGAGTTTCGCCAGATCCTGGAGAAGCAGCGATCCTGGACTGAAGCCCAGATGATGGAGCTCTTCACGGCGGCAGAGGTGGATTCGATCCGGGTGGATTCTCTCGTCGCCCTGACCAGGCTTGATTCCGCAGCCCTTTCACCCGGCCAGCGCCGGGCGCTCTTCGCGATCCATGGCACAGCGTTCGCACACCGCTGGCAGCTCAATCGCACATTGCAGCAGGGAGATCCAGCATGGCGCATCCCGGATGCAAAGGGCTCCGAAGCTGCAGCGAAACGGATGCGTGGTATTTATTCCACGCTCTACACAGTGTTCCAAAAGAGGTAATCGTCATGACCATAGAGAAGGATCATCATAACACACACTGCAAAGGAGCATGCTCATGAAAGCAATCGCTGTTGTTCTGTGCGGTCTGGTCTTGCTGTGCAGCCCGGGGGTGGTGCTGGCCCAGGGAGAGGGTATGAGCGACGAGGGGACCAAGACTCCGCTGGGCGTCGAGGCCCGCTCAGGCAAGCTGGTCTTTGAATCCGCAGACAAGGAATTCCAGTGGTGGATCGATTCCCGCATCCAAATTGACGGAGCCATGTACTTTGAGAACAAGAACGCCATGAGCAACGGCACCATCATGCGACGGGCGACGCTGGCTCTCAAGTCGATCCTGTGGAAAGACTGGCAGGCAGAGATCGACATGGATTTCGGTGATGCAGTGCTGGACGCACGCGATATTTGGATCCGGTACAACTTCCGCGATGTGAACCTGGCATTGCAGGTCGGCAACTTCAAGGAGCCCTTCGGGCTTGAACGGCTGAACAGCTCCCGTCTTCTGACATTCCTTGAGCGCTCGACAGTGACCAATGCCATTGCGCTGGGACGCCGCATGGGTTTCGCAGCACGGTACTGGACGGACTATGGCCAGGTGACCCTCGGGGTGTTCGGCCATGAGCTCGGGACCAAGGTTGACAAGGGAACGCTGGACGAAGGCTTTTCCACGAACGCCCGCCTGACGCTTGCGCCGGTCAACAACAAGCGGGAGACCATCCACCTCGGTCTCGCCGCTTCGTACAAGACCCCGGACGTCACGCCGGACCTCGCGCCGAATACCATCGAGATCAACACCCGGACGGAGACCTATGTCAACGATCTCAAGGCGCTTCACTCCGGTGACATCACAGACGTGAACTACTATACCCGCATCGGAGGAGAACTGGGCGGCGTGTACGGTCCTCTCTACGTGCAGGGTGAAGTGATGGCCACGCAGGTGAAACGGTGGTATGGCAAGCCCAGCGCGAACTTCGCTGGTGGCTACGGGACCATCAGCTATATGCTCACTGGCGAGTCGCGCGTATACTATGTGGACGAAGGGGAATTCGGGCCCGTGGACAAGCCGGCGTCTCCCTGGGGTGCGCTCGAAGTTGCCGCACGCTACAGCATTCTGAGTTTGAACGATCTGGATGCCGGCATCCGTGGCGGCAAATGCAACCAGATGATGTTCGGTATCAACTGGTATCCCAACATGAACTTCAAAATCCAGCTCAATTTCTCATCGGTCAAACTGGATGACAACGCTACCAGCAAAGGCCGCCTGAACCCCGGCGACAGCTACTCTTTCATGCAGATGCGTTTTCAGGCGTCTCTGTAACGACACGGAGTACCGTGAATCAATCTCATGTCAGAAATTGTATGAGGTCATGCCATGCACTTGAACGTCACAAGGCTATTCCTTTTCTTGTTACCGGTTGTCCTGCTCGGCCTCAGCTCCTGCGGACGGGAAGAGCCGGCAGTTGCACCGGTCATTGTGCCCATCCCCGGCGAAGTGAAGATGAATGAAATCTATTCACGGGGGACCCCGGGAAATCTGGACTGGATCGAGCTGTACAACACGGGGGAAACCACGCTGGATATCAGCGGATACCTGATCTACGACGCCGGCGGACAGGGAGGAACAAAACCGAAGAAGGCCATCCCCGCTGGAACGGTGATTGCTCCCAAAAGCTACTTTGTCGTCACCACGGACACCAACTCGAGCGCAGCCGTACTGGATGGTTTTGGACTGTCCAGCGGCGGAGAGCAAGCCTGGCTTGAGAATGCGACAGGTGCCGTTATCGATGCGGTGACCTTCCCGGCAATGGATGTCACACAGACCTACGGGCGGTATCCGGACGGCGACACGACCTGGGCGCTTCTCAACACGATCACAAAAGGCACCGCAAACAAGCAGTAGATGCATCTGCAGTTCATCATCGAGGCTGGATCGGCATCGCTGGCTCGATTCTTCGAAACAACAGGAGGCATAATGAGACACCTTGGTATTCTTCTCGCAGTCCTTTCCCTGACCCTCGTTTTCGCGGGGACCACTTCTGCCCAGACGATCGTGATGAATGAAATCTGGTCAAAAGGGGTCGCAGGCAATCTGGACTGGATTGAAATCTACAACAGCGCGTTCACGCCCGTCGACATCAGTGGCTATCTGATCTACGACGTTGGCGGACAGGGCGGCACAAAACCGAAAAAGGCCATCCCCGCAGGGACAATACTCCCGGCGAAGGGCTGGTATGTCGTCATTACCGATACAAACACGAGCTCCACCATCGCTGATGGCTTCGGCCTCTCCAGCTCGGGTGAGAAGCTCTGGCTGGAGAATTCGACAGGCACGATCATCGACAGCGTCCAGCTCGTTGCCCTCGGCGGAACGGACACTTCGTATGCACGGGTGCCCGATGGCTCAGCCAACTGGCAGAAGATCACGCCCCTAACGCGCGGCACCTCAAACGGCGCGATCATGATGAATGAAGTCTGGTCGAAGGGTGTTGCAGGCAATCTGGACTGGATCGAGATCTATAACAGCGCGACGAGCCCGATCGATGTCAGCGGTTACAGGATTTACGACAGCGGTGGAAAAGGCGGCACGAAGCCCAAGAAAGCTATGCCCGCAGGTACCATTATCCCCGCGAAGGGCTTCTACGTGGTGATCACCGATACCAACACGAGCTCTACGATTACTGACGGATTCGGCCTTTCCAGTTCTGGCGAGACCGTATGGCTTGATGATCTGGCCGGAACGCTCATTGACACCTGTGCCCTCGCTGCTCTGGGCGGGACCGACACTTCGTGGGCGAGAGTCCCCGATGGCTCTGCCACATGGACAAAGCTCTCTCCGCTCACCAGGGGTGCGTCGAACGGAGGAACCACTGCAGTGGATGACCTGGTTCTGCTTGCCACCTCGTACAGCCTGGATCAGAACTACCCCAATCCGTTCAATCCGGCAACGACGATCAGCTACACCGTCCCGGCGAACAGCCACGTCACCCTCACGGTCTACTCGCTGCTGGGCGCCGAGATCGCAACCCTTGTGAACGAATCACAGAATCCTGGACGCTATGGTGTCCAGTTCGATGCCGCACGGCTGAGCAGCGGGGTGTATTTCTACAGGCTCCAGGCCGGCACCTATGTCGAGACAAAACGCATGATGCTTCTGAAATAGATGGTATGTGGAAAAACCATCAGGCGGTATCAGCAAGCAGCAGTGCAATATCCATGGGCCTGACGAACAGCACAGGCAGGACGCTCCGCGAAGAGCGTTCTGCCTGTCGCGTGTTGCAGCCTCATGCACGATGATACAGGCTCACACCGCCACACGACTGGACTCGCCCTCATGATCCGCCGCCGTTCGCTGTTGTGGTACGCATGCTTGCTTGGCATCACAGCCGGCCTCCTGTCCCTCAGCCTTTGTTCCTGCAGCCGGGAGGAAGGGACGCCGACCACACCGACAACCCCCGCCCGGCAATCGCTGCAATTGCTTGCAACGTACTCGCTGAGCGTCACGGAACCATCCGGACTGGCATACTCTCCCCTCCTTCAGAGACTCTACATGATCTCTGACAACCGCGCGGAGATCTTCACGATCGACACAATGGGAAGAGTACTGGGATCAATCCCGGTTGCCGGGTCGGACATCGAAGGGGTGGCAGTCTCTCCGACCGGCGACACACTGTATATCGTCGAGGAGACTCCGTCGCGGGTCCTTACCGTGCTTATGACCGGCGCGATAGTTGACAGCATGACGGTCCAGGTGCGCACGGATCCCAAACACGCTCTGGAGGGGATTACGATTGGTTACGCCGGCCACCGGGTGGTGATCAACGAGAAGACCCCCACCATGCTGGTGGAATTCTCCGGAAAGACCGAGCTGCAGCGCTTGACACTCTCTTACGCGACAGACCTCTCAGACATCTGTTACGACGCCGGGGGGGACTGCTACTGGATACTCAGCGACGAATCCCAGAAGGTGATGAAGATCTCCCGTTCGGGGGCGATGATGGGAGAATGGTCAACCACTGCCCAGCAGGGAGAAGGAATTGCGCTCATCGGAAACCGCGTGTATATCGTTTCCGACGTGGACGCAAAGCTGTTTGTGTATGCGAAGCCGTGAACCAGTCACGATACTGACAGAGTGATCCTCGAGTTACGTGCCTATGGTGCGGTGCTGCTCCGGCGGCATTGTAGGCGCGCGCGGCGTGTTCCCCCTCAGCGCTCTGGTGCAAACGCGACCTGTCGTGGGTCCGGCAAAGAGATGCGCCCGGAGCGTATGCCCCGGGCGCACTGTTGACCACGAGCCCTCCTGCTCTGTCAGGCAGCGTTCTTCAGGATCCCCAGGAGGAAATTCCAGTACTTCTCCACAGTGTCGATGTAGATCTTCTCGTCCGGGGAGTGCACTCCTTCGAGCGTCGGACCGAGACTCAACATGTCCATGCCGGGATAGCGTTCACCGATGATGCCGCATTCCAGGCCAGCATGGATGGCTTTCACTTCCGGATACTTCCCGTACATCGAATGGTATGTGTCTTTGGCCACTTTCAGCACGGGTGAATCCATGTTGGGTTTCCAGCCGGGATAGCCATCTGTCTGTTTCACGTCAGCGCCTCCGAGTTCGAAGGCCGACTTGACCATCGCGCAGATGTCCATGATTTCCGATGCCACGGAGCTGCGCTGGCTGGTCGCCATCTCCACGGTCTTCTTTGTCGTCTTGATCGTGGCCACGTTTGTGGAGGTCTCGACCAGTCCGGCAATGTCGGAGCTCATCTTGATCACGCCATGCGGGAGGGCGGTAAGCGTCTGCAGGAGTTTTTTCTGCATTGCCTTTTTCATGACCTTTGCCTTCTTCCCCTTCAGGGCTTCCAGAGTGATCACGAGATCCGGGTCCACCTTGCCGAGTTCTCCGCGGATGACATCCTGGCAGGACGCGACCAGCGTCGCGGCCTGGTCCCATTTCTTTTTGGGAAGAAACACCAGTGCTTCCGCCTCCCGTGGAATCGCGTTGTGCTTGTTGCCTCCCTCCACGGTCGACAGGCGAACCCCGAGATCCGCGAGCGCGACGAGCACGCGCGTGATGATCTTGATGGAGTTCCCCCGGTTCTTATCGATCTCCAGCCCGGAATGTCCGCCCTTGAGACCTCCTACCTTGAGGTGGCCGGCCATCATGCCTGCCGGCGGCGCTTCGAGTGCAAGCGTCCACGAGGCAAGCGTGTTTTTCCCGCCCGAACAACCGACGTAAAGTGCTCCCTCTTCCTCGGAATCCAGATTCAGCAGTGTCTTGCTGACCAGGAAGTCGGCCCCGAGATTGCTGGCGCCGGTCAATCCGGTCTCCTCGTCAACGGTGAAGAGAAACTCCAGCGGTCCGTGCTGAAGCGACCGATCTTCCATGATCGCCAGACTGGTCGCCACAGCAATGCCGTTGTCGGCACCCAGTGTGGTTCCGTTGGCCATCAGGGTGTTTCCCTTCCTGACGAGTTCGAGAGGATCCCTGGAGAAATCGTGGACGGTATCCTTGTTCTTTTCGCAAACCATGTCCAGGTGCCCCTGGAGCACGATGCTGCCCACGTGTTCGTGTCCGGGGGAGGCAGGCTTGTGCGCAACGACATTGCCGAATTTGTCCGCTTTTGCTTCGATTCCGAGGCGTTTGGCCGTGCCCAGCACGTACTTCACCATAGCCTCTTCGTGCTTCGAGCAGCGAGGGATCTTCGCAATCTCCGCGAAGTACTTCCACACGAGTTCGGGCTTCAGTCCTTCGATGGCTGATGACATAGCATGCTCCTTCCGTTCAATTCGTGCTACTCTTCGTGCTTCTCTAGAACATCGCGCTCGGCGGGGCCGGTTCATCCGGACGCCCGGCGTTGTTCAACGGAGTCCGTATCAGGACCCATGCAACCAATACAAACACCAGCGAGCTGATGGCGAACGGCAATGGAAGTGCCGACCAGAGACCCGGCAACAAGGACTCATAGGGGATTTCCAGGACCGCCAGCGCCGCAAACACAAGTCCGACCAGGGCTTCGCCGGCAATCAATCCCGACGCCAGGAGGACGCCGTTGTTTTCGTACCGGGCCTTCTGTGCATCATTCAACTTCCGGCGCGCAGCGACTTTGTCAAGGATGCCCTTGATGAGTCCGCCTACAAAAATGGCGAACGAAGTCTCCAGCGGAAGGTACATCCCGACGCACACGAGCATGGGGCTCTTGACACGCACGAGGATCAGTCCGAAGGCCATCAGCATGCCCACGATGATCAGCGGCCACGCCATGTCGCCCCCCACGATGCCCTGTGCCAGGATCGCCATCAGGCTGGCCTGGGGTGCTGGGTATTGCTTGCCACCCAGTCCGGTTCCGCCCATGTTGATGTCGCCCTGATGGAGGATCAGCAGGGGAAAGAACATGACGGCCGAAGCGAGGACGACGCCGAACATGTCACCGGTCTGCATCTTCCACGGTGTACCGCCGAGGATGTGTCCGACTTTCAGATCCTGCAGCATTTCGCCGGCGACAGCCGCAGCCACGCAAATGACGGCAGCGACGCCGAGCACTGCGGCCACGCCGGGTATCCCGCTGACCCCGAGCGCCACCATCAGCAGTGCGGCAATAATCAGGGTCGAGATTGTCAGACCGCTGATGGGATTGTTGCTGGAGCCGATGAGTCCGACGAGGTTGCCGGACACTGCCGCAAAGAAGAACCCGGCCACAACCATCACCAGCGTTGCAACGATGGCCGCAACCGTGTCTCCGGAAAAGTACTGGTAGATCACAAAGGTTGCGACCGTGGCAACGACGAGACCGATGAAGACCCACTTGAAGGGGATGTCCCGTTCGGTCCGGATCTCTCCCGCATGACTTCCCGCCGCCGCTTTTTTCACGTCACTGATGGCGCGCTTGATGCCGGAGCCGAGGCTCTTCCTCATCCTGAAGAGCGTGAAGCCGGCACTCATCAACATTCCTCCGATGGCCACGGGGCGGACGATGGAGCGCCAGACCTGATTTGCCATTCCGATCCATGTCTCATCGCTGGTCACATCCGCGCCGGCCGCCTGCAGTGAAGCGCTCAGCTCGGGTCCGAGGAAGTACAGAAGAAGTGGCACAAACAGTCCCCATGCAAGAAGCCCGCCGGTGAAGTTCAGAGACGCCAGCTGCGGCCCGATGATGTACCCCACACCCATGTACGCCGGACTCACGCCCGGGGTGCTGAGCAGAGCGCCGCCACCGGACTCTACCGATGCTCCGTTGGCAAACACCATCTTCCGGCCGGCGAACGGTATGAAGTGTTCCCAGCTGGCCGCAAACAGCTTGAGGGATTTCAATGACTGAATCAGCGCACCCATCCCCATGGCATAGAAGAGGTACTTCGCACCGCTCCCGCCGGCCTGCCCTGCCTTGTGGATCTCGGCTGCGGCAACCGATTCGGGGAACGGAAGATCCTTGTCCTCCACCATCACACGACGGAGGATTGTCACAAAGAGAATCCCGACGATGCCGCCGACGAGCATGATGGCGGTGGCTTCGAAATAGTGCTGGGTCGACCAGAACTCCTGCCAGACCCCGGCGATGAGAAACGCCGGGAGCGTGAAGATGGCCCCGGCCGCGACCGATTCGCCGATCGAACCTACTGTTCGGGCGAAGTTCTCCTCCAGGATGTTTCCTCGCATCAGCTTCAGCACGGCCATGCCGATGACGGCGGCAGGGTACGTTGCGGCGATCGTCATGCCTGCCTTCAGTCCCAGATAGGCATTCGCTGCACCGAGCACGACGCACATTACGAGACCAATCAGAAGGGCTTTGAGCGTGAATTCCTTCATGCTGGTGTCCGCGGGTACGTACGACTTGTGAGGCGTGTCCGCCATGAGAGCTCCTTCTATAAGTAAGGTAAGAGAACGAGGACTAGGAATCTGATGTACGCACAACGATCAGGTGTTGCTCTTGAACAATGCCTTGAACACGTATCCGGCTATCTCCGGGTTCTCCTTGAACCGGCGCGTGGAGTAGCCGTACCAGTGTTCACCGTAGGGTACATAGGACCTCACCTTGTGACCATCGCGCACGAGCTTCTTCCGGAGTTCCGGACGCACCCCCAGCAGCATCTGGAACTCGTACTGATCTTTGCGGAGGTTCTTGCGTGCAAGAAGATCATACGCTCCGTCCACCAGAACTGAATCATGCGTCGCGATGCCGACATAGCACCCGGCATCAATCATGATGCCGAGGAGTTTCATGAAATTCTGCTGCACCTCTCCCCGCCCCTGAAACGCGATTTCGGCGCGCTCTTTATAAATCCCTTTGCAGAGGCGGAAGTTGACCCGTTCCTGCGCAAGCGAACGCACATCCTCCTCGGTCCGGAAGAGATAGGCCTGCACGACGATCCCTGTATTCGGAAACTCACGATGCACTGCCCGGAAGACGGCGATGGTGTCGCTTGTGCACGTGGAGTCTTCCATATCGATGCGCACAAACGTTTTGTAGCCCGCAGCAACCTTGAGGATCTCGCGGACATTCTCAATGCAGAAAGCCTTGTCGATTTTCAGCCCGAGCGATGTCAGCTTGATCGAAAGGTTCGAATCCAGGTGTTCTTTTGCTATTGTGTGCAGAACGGTGATGCACTCGTCGCGGGCGGCAACGGCCTCCGCGCGCGTGGAGATGTCCTCGCCGAGCACATCCATGGTAGCACACACCCCCTCCTTGTTCAGTCCGCGTACGCAATCGACTGCCATGGAAAGGGTTTCTCCGGCAATGTACCGTCCGGCAAAATACCTGATGATTCGCCGGGGCACGAGCGGTACGGCTGCCACAACCAGCTTGTTCAGCAGATTCATGTGGAGTACTCAGAAGATAAATGGAGCACGTACGTCTATGGCTTGGGCCTGAGGGTCCGGTGAGACACTGCGGGAAAAAGCCTCAAATGGCGCCAAAATATACCCATCATGGCCCAAAAATGCAAGAAATCGTAACTTTGGACTCGGTTTTTCATCGAGGCAGCAAGGAAACAGACATTATGGCGTCAGCCCTCAGAACAGCAGGTTGCAGATCCACACCGCCGCCAGCATTCCCGCCAGGTCGGCGAGAAGCCCTGTCGGCACTGCATGGCGGGTGTTCTTCACTCCTACCGCGCCGAAATAGACAGCCAGAACGTAAAAGGTTGTTTCCGACGACCCGTACATCGTGGACGCCATGATGCCGATCAGCGAATCGGGGCCGTGCACCTTCATGAGCTCCGTCATGATTCCGAGCGAACCGCTCCCCGACAGGGGGCGCATGAGCGCCATCGCCAGTGTCTCCGGGGGCATGCCGATAAGATTCGTGGCAGGACCGAGCACGGCGATCATCAGTTCCAGCGCACCGCTCGCACGGAAGATCCCGATCGCGACGAGCATGGCCACCAGATAGGGAATAATCCGGATCGCGACGTTGAAGCCATCCTTGGCGCCCTCCACAAATACCTCGTACACCTTGACCTTCTTCACCAGGCCCCAGCCCAGGAAGATCAGGAACATCAGCGGGATCGCAACGACCGAGATGATGTTGATCAGAGCACGAAAGAAGTCACTCATGGGACACCTCCATCGCTTTCCTGTATCCCGGAAGCCGCTGGAGCACCTTTGATGCAACCACGCCGACAATCGTGGCGCATCCCGCTCCGACAATTGACGTCCCGATGATGATGCCCGGATTCGAAGATCCGGCCGCGGCTCTGACCGCAATTGCCGTGGCGGGAATCAGAATCAGTCCACCGGTATTGATCGCAAGGAACGTGACCATCGCGTTGGTTGCGGTTCCGACCTTTGGATTCAGCTTGTTCAGTTCTTCCATCGCCTTCAGACCCATCGGTGTTGCCGCGTTGCTGAGCCCAAGCATATTGGCCGCGATGTTCATGATCATGGCGCCGACGGCAGGATGGTCGGGCGGGACATCAGGAAACAGCCGTCGTGTGACCGGTGTCAGGGCGCGCGTCAGGACAAGCAGCAGTCCCGCCTCCTCCGCCACTTTCATTACACCCAGCCAGAGAGCCATGATGCCAATCAGGCCGAACGCTATGGTCACCGCGGTCCCCGCGTAGTCGAGCGCAGCCTGCGTGATGGCCTTCAGTTTGACAAAACGGACGGGTTCCAGCGTGAAACGAACGCGGGCCGCCGTGCGGTCTTCGTTGAATTGCAGACCCACCACCGAGCCGGTGAGCCGTTCCTTGCTGGCTCCCGATTTGGCCATCTCACGCCACCAGCGGGGTGTCGCATCGGAGACCGGAATGAGAATGGCTCTTGCACTATCCATACCTTCGGCAATGCTGGCATGCAGGCGCACATCCGCATCGGTGCGCGCTCCACCGTAGAAATCATTGAACGTTCCCTTCGGGACGAGAAGCTCCCCTTCCCACGAGCCCCGCAGCTCTGAAGGGCTTTTCTGAATCTGGAGCGTTCCTTCCAGCACTTCGCCATTGCGGTATGTATTACGGACCTCATCGGTGACGTCGTTGCCGACAGCGACAAACAGTCCCACAAGAATCAGACCTATCCAGATGTAGTTCAGCATGGGTACTCCGGCGTAGTGAAGAGAACAGCACTGCGAGCATTACCAGGTAAAACGAAGAGCCAACCCTGCGGCAGGGAAGTCCCGGTGTCCCAGTGTAGGACTGACATCGAATCCTGACAGACTTGCATCCACGTAGGCATCGGCAATATTCACGAAGTACAGGATGAGGAAATACCAGGCAAACGAGTCACGCTGATTTTTGTAGAACTCCCGCAGTCGCAGAGAGCGCTCATCGCCTCCTGACGTTTGAAGGCTTGCCGTATACTTGTCACGGTAGTCCACTGTCCGCCTGTTGTTGTCCAGCCATTCGGATACAAAGTACATGCCGAGTCCGAGGACGATGGGGACTTTCCAGTAGGACTCATTATATGCCTGGCCGGCACCGGGAAGAACGGCGGAGAAGAGCATGGCGAGACCCGGGGACTTGCCGGGCGGCACCACGAGGTGCGCGGTGTCCTGCGCGCCCACTACAACACTGCTGTCAACGAGCGGAAGCTGGATCACGCTATCGGGCCGGACGGTCTGGGCCGCTCCCGCACCGGGCAGGAGAAGGAAGAGGACCGGCAGCAACCATGGCATGGCCCGTGCCATCGGAGATATCAGAGCGCCGGAAGCACAGCGATTGCTTCGATTTCCACACGGGCATCTTTGGGAAGGCGCGCCACTTCAATCGAAGAGCGTGCGGGAGGCGTGTCCCGGAAATACGTGGCATACACCGCATTCATTGCTGCGAAATCATTCATATCCTTGAGAAACACCGTGGTCTTCACGACAGATCCTAGTGTGGCACCGGCAGCTTCGAGAATCGCCTTGATGTTCTCCAGCACCTGCCGGGTCTGTTGGGCAGCATCACCGGCCAGCAATTCGCCACTGGCGGGCTGAATGGCAATCTGTCCCGCTGTAAATACAAACCGTCCCTCGGCGATGACTGCCTGGTTGTACGGTCCGATTGCACCCGGAGCCGCCGGGGTGTTGACTATCGTGTGTTGCATAATGAACCTGTCTTCTCTGCTATTGATCGTTGATGGAATCCAAGACTTCAATGAGCCGGTCGAGATCCTCGTCGGAGTAATACTCGATGACGATTTCTCCTTTTCCTCCCTGGAGGGAGCGGACATGGACCCGCGTGCCCAGCAGCCGGCGGAGACGGTCTTCGACCGACGAGAGCGTCGCGGTATTTCCCGAACGGGCTTTTGCCGCCAGCCGTGGGGCCTTTTGAGAGCCGTTGCGCGCGAGCTGTTCTGTCTCACGGACCGAGAGACCTTTGGCAAGGACCTTGCGGAATATCTTCATCTGCCTGCCCCGGTCATCGAGAGCCACGAGCGCGCGGGCATGACCACCGCTGATGTCTCCGTGCCGGACCGCCACCTGGATTTCCTCCGGGAGTTTCAGGAGACGAAGGAAGTTCGTCACTGTCGACCGGTCCTTCCCGATCGTCTGCGACACTTCTTCCTGCGTCAATCCGCACTCATCCATCAGGCGCCGGTAGGATATGGCAATCTCGATCGGGTTGAGCTGTTCCCGCTGGAGGTTCTCAATGAGCGCCAGCTCCAGCATTTCCTCTTCGGATCCGATTTCAATGACATAGGCGGGGATGGTGGCAAGCCCGGCTTCGCGGGCAGCCCGCACCCGCCGTTCCCCTGTAATCAGCTGGTACCCTTCCGGGATCCGCCGGACGGTGATCGGTTGGATGACCCCTTTTTCCTTGATGGACTGTTTGAGCTCGTCGAGGGCATCCGGGGAGAAATCGGCGCGCGGCTGGTAGGGGTTCCGCTCGATCTTTGAGAGGTCAATCCGCACAAACTCCGCACCCGCCCCGCCTTCGTCACCCTCTGGCACGGATGAGCGGGAGTACGAACCGGAATGCGTGGGGATGAGCGATGCCAATCCCCGTCCCAGAGCAAGCTTGTTTTTCGACATGGCTGGAGTCCCTACACGCCCCGTGCGCTGCTCTGCACAGCTGCAACCGCGTGGTTGTTCCGGATCAACACTTCTTCTGCAAGTTCCATATAGTTCCGCGTCCCGGAGGAAATGGCATCGTACAGAATGATCGGCTTCCCGAAACTCGGAGCTTCGCTGAGCCGGACATTCCGGGCGATGACCGACCGGAAGACTTTGTCCCCGAAGTATTTCCGCACTTCTTCGACAATCTGATTAGAGAGCCGGAGCCGGCCGTCGAACATCGTCATCAGCACCCCTTCGATGTCCAGCTTCGGATTCATCCGCTTCTTGACCATGTTGATGGTGTTCAGCAGCTGCCCGAGTCCTTCCAGCGCGTAGTATTCGCACTGCACCGGGATCAGTACCGAATCTGCAGCGTTCAGAGCGTTCAGGGTCAAGAGACCGAGCGATGGCGGACAGTCGATCAGGATGAACTCGTACCGGTCACGGATCGTCTCCAGTGCCAGCTTGAGGCGCTCTTCGCGCTGTTCCATTTCCACCAGTTCGACTTCAGCACCGACCAGATTGATATGCGAGGGGAGGACAGAGAGGTAGGGCATCTGGGTCCGCTGCACCACTGCATCCGCCGATGCGTTCCCAACGAGCAACTCGTATGTGCTTTTTCCCTCGGCGGAGGACTGAATACCGATCCCGCTCGTGGCATTCGCCTGTGGATCTGCATCGACGAGAAGGGTTTCTTTTTCCGCTGCAGCGATGCACGCAGCAAGATTCACCGCAGTCGTGGTCTTTCCCACGCCCCCCTTCTGGTTCGCTATCGTAATGATCTTGCCCACGGAATCCAAGCAGGTGAGACAATCCTATCGTGAAAAGATAACGCTTTTTCGTCAGCAAAGCAACGAAACCGCACGATTCACGGGCTGCCGATCACTCAGACAACTCAGGAAAGGACGTCACCGTCCCGGAGTCCGTATCCCCTGAGAAACTCATCCACCGTCATCCGCCGCCGGCCCTCCTGCTGGAGTTCCAGCAGGAACAGGGGCTGGTCCGCCGTCATGACGGAGACACCGTCCGCATCAACCGTCACGGTTCCCGGTTTTCCCTTCCCGCGTGCCGGCATTGCACTGGTCCGGTATATTTTCAGAACACGTCCATTGTGGACACACCACGCTCCCGGAGCCGGAGAGAGACCCCGCACGAAGTTGTGCACATGCATCGACGGGAGGTCCCAGCGGATGTGGCAGTGCTCTTTGAAGATTTTCGGCGCCGGTGTTGCCAGCGTCGCATCCTGGGGTGCCGGCTGAATGCTTCCGCGTTCAATGAGGGCGACTGTCCGTGTGACAAGCTGTGCTCCCAGCACTGCAAGGCGGTCATGGACGGCACCCGCATCTTCATCGGGATGGATGCGAATGCGCTCCTGCAGGAGTATGCCTCCCGTGTCCACACGGTCCTCCAGAAGGAATGTGGTGACTCCCGTTTCCGTCTCACCGTTGATGATCGCCCACTGGATCGGCGCAGCCCCGCGGTATCGGGGAAGGAGCGATGCATGAAGATTGAACGATCCCAGCCGGGGGAGAGCGAACACCGCACGGGGGAGAATGCGGAAGGCCACAACAACGGCGATGTCCGGTTCGAACGCCCGGAGGTCTTCTACAAACGAAGGATCTTTGACAGACTCGGGCTGGAGAAGGGGAAGATGATGCAGGAGGGCAGCCTCTTTGACCGGGGTGTGGGAGAGTTTCTGTCCGCGTCCCCTGGGTTTGTCGGGTCCGGTCACAACGCCGACGATCGGATAGCCGGCCTCCAGGAGGCCCGTCAGGCTGGGGACGGCGAATTCGGGCGTCCCCATGAAGAGAATGCGCGGGGCCGGCATGATGTCAGGACTCAGGCAGTGTGGGCAACAGGCTCCTGTATCGGCGCTACATCGTAGGTCACCTCTATATCACCCTTTTCAATCTTGTTGAGTCTTCCACGCAGCATCCTGCGCCGCACAGGGCCGAGACGATCGATGAACAGTACACCGTTGAGGTGGTCCAGTTCGTGCTGTATGACACGGCTCAGCATCCCCTGGACCTCCAGCGTCTGCTGTTCGAAATGGATGTCGCGATACCTGACTTTGATGCGCTCAGCGCGGACCACCTCGTCACGCAACTCGGGCAGGCTGAGGCATCCCTCTTCCATTGCCACCTTTCCCTCCTGATCCATCACTTCCGGATTGATCATCACAAGAGGATCAAAATGGTCGACGCCTTCCGTGCCCGTGATGTCCACGACCAGGATGCGCTGGAGCACGCCGACCTGGTTTGCCGCCAGCCCGACGCCGTTTGCCTTGTGCATGGTCTCGAGCATGTCCTGCGCAAGCTGGCGGATGCGTTCATCCACGCCCTTGACGGGACGCGCTTTCTTCCTGAGTACGGATTGCCCTAACGTATAGATTGGCAGTATCGCCACCACCACCTCCGGATTATTCTGCAGGTGCCCCGACCACTCTCCGGGCACCGACAAAGCGTTTCCTGTAATACGTGCTTTCGAGCGAAGAGAACGTCACCCCCCGCGTCACGCTTGCGTGAGCGAACAGTTCATCTTCTATATAAATACCGACATGTGAAGGCACACGTCCCGTGGTATTGAAGAACACCAGATCCCCGAACTGTAATCGCGTACGGTTCACCGGCGTCCCGAATGCATACTGTTCGCGCGCTGACCGCGGGAGTTTCTTCTGAACGGCACTTTGATACACCTGGGCCGTAAAACCAGAACAATCGATCCCCTTCTTCGTGTTCCCGCCGTACACATACGGCACGCCGAGATAGTCCACGACGTCGAGGAGGAGACGGTCGCGATTCAGACCGGCCGGGGTCGTATTCTCATACCGCGTGGATGTGGCTGACCGTTTGGAGAGGCGTCTACCGGTCTCCTCCGCGCTGACTGGCCGGTCATCTTCTCTGCGCTCTTCCTCGCGGATGCGGGTGGCAAAACGGAGTTCGTTCTCCTCCTCGTGGTCCACGCTCTCGCCGGGAGTCGCAAACCGGGTCGATGACGCGCTGCAACCCGCCAGAACCAGAGCGGCAGCGGCCAGGCCGAACATCGCGGCGGCCACTGAACAGCGTATTGCAGCTGGCCTCCTGGACATGGCCACGCCTGCATTCACCCGAGGTATGCGCGCAGTTGTTTGCTCCGCGAGGCGTGGCGGAGCCGTCTGATGGCTTTTTCCTTGATCTGCCGTACGCGTTCCCGCGTCAGCTTGAACTTCTCTCCGATTTCCTCGAGCGTGAGGGAGTGCTCCCGCCCCAGCCCGAAGTAGAGCCGTATCACCTCCGCCTCGCGGTCGCTGAGCGTGGAGAGTGCGCGTTCGACCTCCCGGCTCAGCGATTCTTTCATGAGCTCGCTGTCCGGAGCCGGCTGACGCTCATCCTGGATCACATCCAGAAGCCTGTTGTCTTCACCCTGCGCAAAGGGTGCGTCCATCGAGAGATGGCGGCCGGAGATCTTCAGCGTGTCGGAGACTTCAAACAGCGACATGTCAAGTTCTTCGGCCAGCTCGCTCGCGCTCGGCTCGCGTTCAAACTCCTGTTCGAGCGAGCTGAACGCCTTCCCGATCTTGTTCAGAGCGCCGACGCGGTTGAGCGGCAGCCGCACGATCCGGGATTGCTCTGCAAGGGCCTGGAGGATGGACTGCCGGATCCACCACACCGCATAGGAGATGAATTTGAATCCGCGGGTCTCGTCGAACCGCTTCGCAGCTTTGATCAGGCCGAGGTTCCCTTCGTTGATCAGATCCCCCAGGGAGAGCCCCTGGTTCTGATACTGCTTCGCGACGCTGACCACAAACCTCAGGTTCGCCTTGGTCAGCTTCTCCAATGCTGCCTGATCACCCTTCTTGATGCGCCGGGCAAGATCGATTTCCTCGTCCGACTTGAGCAGCTCAACCTTCCCGATTTCCTGCAGATACTTGTCGAGAGACTGGCTCTCCCGATTCGTATACTGTTTTGTAATCTTCACCATGGAGCGTCCTCACTCTGGTTACAGAAGGTGCTACGACAGGATCCCTCCGGACGTTGCACCTTCCTCATGCCACGTTCGACAAGAAGCTCGTTCCGGGGAACGAGCTGGATATTTCAAAATACTCGGCCACCGTGCAGGCAATGTCGGCAAAACTGGCCCGGGTCCCGAGTGAGCCGCCGGACCTGCCGGGACCCGTATAACAGAGCAACGGCACATATTCCCGCGAATGATCCGTGCTCGGTGTGACGGGATCATTCCCATGGTCGGCCGTTACAATAAACATATCTCCGGGGCAGACAGTTTCCTCGATGGCTGGAAGCACGGCATCGAATGTCTCGAGCGCCCGTGCAAACCCGCCGGGGTCATTCCGGTGACCGTGCAAGGTGTCGAAATCGCCAAGGTTTGCGATGACGAACCCCCGATCCATGGCGCGGGATTGCCGGATGAGCTCTTTCACCCCGTCGGCATTCGTCCGCGTATGTGTGGACGAGGCAAAGCCACGGTGGGCGAACAGCTCATCGACCTTTCCGACACCCCTGGTGTCGATGTTGGCCTCTTTGAGGAGATCCAGCAGGGTCGGTGACGGAGGGATCAGCGAGAAATCCTTCCGGTTCGTCGTCCGTCTGAAAGCTCCCGGACTCCCCACGAACGGACGTGCGATGACGCGCCCGACCGCCGCTGGGCCGACACACACTTCGTTCCTGGTCCGCTCGCACATTGCGTAGAGCCGGTCGAGGGTAATCACCTCTTCATGCGCGGCTATCTGAAAGACTGAATCAGCCGAGGTGTACACAATCGGGTAACCGGTACGCATATGTTCGGCGCCAAGCTCCTCGATGATAGCGGTGCCTGACGCCGTTGCATTGCACAGATATCCCTCACATCCACTGACGCGGAGGAACGCCTGCATCACCGTT